>Ga0208392_1000254_pt1 | contig 14264 bp, 12 predicted proteins | sample LakWasMeta3_LOW4_2_FD_183855 | JGI IMG/M metagenome (GOLD analysis project Ga0208392, IMG submission 183855) | Freshwater sediment methanotrophic microbial communities from Lake Washington under simulated oxygen tension - Sediment Metagenome... | ecosystem: Environmental > Aquatic > Freshwater >... | reverse complement strand
ATCCTGCTCGATGATGATCGTCACGTGGTTTATGTAAACCCGGGCGCGGAAATTATCTTTGCTTTTAGTGCAACCCAGATCATGGGCATGCACATCAGCAAGGTTTTTCCTAACTGCGACATCCTCATGCTGGCCGTCAACAACGCCATCAAACAGCAGAGCCCTTTCCGCGAGCATGAATTCACTATCAGCACGCACAGGCATAACTCTTTCGCCGTCACCTGCACGGTGACGCCTATAGAGTCTCCACTGGCAAACCTGATATTGGAGTTTCAGCCCATGGATGCGCAACTGCGCATCGCACGCGAAGAACGCATGCTGATACAGCAGCAAGCCAATGCAGAGCTACTGCGCAATCTGGCGCATGAAATCCGCAATCCTTTAGGTGGCCTGCGCGGCGCGGCGCAGCTGCTTGAACATGAGCTACCCTCACCCAGCCTGCGTGAATATACTCAGGTCATTATCAAAGAAGCGGACCGCCTGCAGTCATTAATGGACAGGCTGCTCATTCCACACCGCGTTCCCAAATACCAGCCAACCAATATCCATGAAGTACTGGAGCGCGTAAGAAGCCTGCTGCTGGCTGAGTCGCCACAGTCTGTACTAATTAAACGCGATTATGACCTGAGCCTGCCGGAACTGATAGGCGATCGCGAAAAGCTGATTCAGGCAGTGCTCAATATCGCCCGTAATGCCGTGCAGGCTATGCAGGCACACAAAACGCCAGCGGGTCAGATTACATTCAGAACACGGGCAGAGCGACAGGTAACACTGGCAAGAAAACGCTATCGTGTTGCGATTAAACTGGAAATCATAGATAACGGCCCGGGGATTCCGCCCGATATCCGTGACCGGATTTTCTATCCGCTGGTTTCAGGCACAGAGGGCGGCTCGGGCTTGGGTCTGACTTTAGCGCAGACTTTCATCACACAGCATCACGGCATGATCGAATGCACAAGCGAGCCCGGCAACACCTGCTTTACGATTTTACTGCCCATAGAAACTATCTCAACCAAGCCGGTGGCAGCTGCCCAATAAGGCACCATGTAACGCCGCAAACCTTACACATGAATATTTATAAACCAGCAAGATCAAACAAGAGAATAATATGAAGCCAATCTGGATTATTGATGACGACAAATCTATACGCTGGGTGTTTGAAAAGGCACTTGCGCGTACAGACCTTGAGTTCAAATCTTTTTCATCCGCAGCAGAAGCACTAAACGAGCTTACTCACGAACAGCCGCAAGTCGTTGTGAGCGATATCCGCATGCCTAACAGCTCAGGGCTTGATTTTCTGACCGAAATCAAGCGCAAATATCCAGATATCCCCGTCATCATTATGACTGCATACTCTGACCTTGAAAGCGCTGTAGCTGCCTTTCAGGGCGGTGCATTTGAATACCTTGCCAAGCCTTTTGATGTTGACCAGGCAATTGATATTATCAAGCGTGCTGTTGAGGAGAGCACCAGGCAAGCCTCAGAGAACACAGGCGCAGCCGGCAGCGAAGAAACACCCGAGATTATTGGCCAGGCACCAGCCATGCAGGAAGTTTTCAGGGCCATAGGCCGCCTCAGCCGTTCACATGCTACTGTGCTTATTAATGGCGAATCAGGCAGCGGTAAAGAACTTGTAGCCCGTGCACTGCATCGCCACAGCCCGCGTGCAGATAAACCCTTTATTGCCATTAACACTGCAGCAATCCCGAAAGACCTTTTAGAGTCTGAACTTTTCGGCCATGAACGCGGCGCCTTTACCGGTGCAGCTGCATCACGCCGCGGCCGCTTCGAACAGGCAGATACCGGCACCCTGTTCCTGGATGAGATTGGCGATATGCCCTCTGACTTGCAAACCCGCCTGTTGCGTGTACTGAGTGATGGCCAGTTTTACCGTGTTGGCGGGCACCAGCCTATTAAAGTCAATGTTCGTATCATTGCCGCCACCCATCAGGATCTTGAGCAGCGCGTAAAAAGCGGCTTGTTCCGCGAAGATCTATTCCACCGCCTAAACGTTATCAGGCTGCGTTTGCCACCACTGCGCGAACGCCGTGAAGACATCCCCTTACTGATTAAACACTTTTTACAGCACAGTGCAGCAGAACTAAATGTCGAGGCCAAGCAGCCTTCTGTCGCCGCACTTAAATACCTCAGCGCGGTTAACTGGAGCGGCAACGTGCGCCAGTTGGAGAACGTTTGCCACTGGCTAACGGTCATGGCCCCAGGGCAAAATATTGATATTGCCGACCTGCCACCTGAGCTGAAAGAAGACCACAGCCAATCGAGCTCCGTAACGTCATGGCAGGAGGCACTCGCCGACGAAGTAATGAATGCCCTGAATCGGGGTGAAATGAATGTACTGGAAACACGCACCCCAGTGTTTGAGCGCATCCTCATCGAAAAAGCGCTGGAGCATACGCATGGCCGCCGCATAGAGGCTGCAAATCAGCTCGGCATTGGGCGCAACACTCTGACCAGAAAAATCCAGGAACTGGGGATAGAAGAATCATAGGTAGGGAAGCACATTCATATGTGCTTCCCGCATAAACCACACCATAACAGTTTTATTTATCTATCAAACCATTGCAAGCTAGTGGTTTGATATCATTTACATGTAAAAAATATCTCTCTAACAATACCATTACTATCTACTGTTTTATCAGTCACTTCATAGCCATTAACGCAAGTTTTTTTAGCTTTCCTATGACAGCTACCCCAGTCTTCAGCAAGACCACTACAGGTTGTTTTAAATGATTTGTTATCTTTTAATTGAACTACAGGTTGCTCTGCGCCATGCATTAACTGCGCACAGGCAGTCAAAAACAGAATACCTGCTAACCATAATTTATTCATATTAATCTTCCATAAAAAAACGGCATCCTAAGATGCCGTTTTGATGCCGTTTTTATTTAAACTTCTGTATTCAACAGGGTTAACCCTGCGTCATATTAGAAGAATAAGATAGCGCCCAATGACACGTTGTCAGCAGAAGCATTTTTAACGCCTGAAGCATCTGATTGTGACTCAATACGGTTGTATTCAGCTACCAAGTTCAGGTGTTTAGTCAATGGGTGGTAAGCACCAACTGTCCAACGGTTGTTCTCAGAAACTAAATCAACATCGTAGAATTTGTCACGGCTTGTGCGATCCAATTTAGATACACCGTAAGCAACGCCCAATTTAGTACCTACACCTGGAACAGTGTAAGTAGCTTGTACGTAGCCACCGTTTGAATCACGACGATTACCAGCACCGTCTAAAGCCAGATTCAAGAAACCAGTTGTACCAAGACCTTTGCCGTCATAGTAGTAACCAGTTAAACCGAAACCAGCAACGTTTACGTTAGCACCAACGTCGAAACCGCGAGCTGATGTGCTGCCTGCGTCAGGAACTACTAAAGTAGAAACGTCATCAAGTTTTTGATAGATGAAACCAGCCCATACTTTACCAGCTACGTCGCCAGCCCACTCGTAAGTAGCTTGACCTTCAAAACCTGGTGATTTTGTAGTTACGTTTACAGGAGTGATGTCAACGAATGTACCGAATGTACCAGTTGTTTGCCATGGTTGCGTTACACCAACAGCAAAGCTGAAACCATTCCAGTTTGGTGAAGCGTAAGAAATTTGTGATTTCCAGTCAGCGTACAGGTAACCGGTACCGATACCACCTAATGTTGTTGTACCTGTACGGTTTGCACCGCCTGCACCAACGCCCAACAATGTCATGTCTGACAAGATAGCTGTAGATGCGAAGATACCCAAGTCACGACCAGCTTTGATAGTACCCCAAGATTTGTCACCGAAAGTCAAGAATGATTGACGGTTTTCTTGGCCAGCTGAACTCAATGAGTTGTTTGTAGCGATACCTGGTTGGATGCTGATTGTGAAACCAACGTCCAAGTCGTTTTGACGTGTTTTACCAGAAACGCTCAGGAATGAAGGCAACAAACCAGTAGTGATTGTTGTTGAATTGTTTTCACCTGCAGCGTTACGGCCACCAGCTAAAGCACCAACTGATGTAGATGCGTTAGGTGATTTGCTGTTTTCGCCTGAGTTGTAGCTGTAGTAAGCATTAACGTTACCGCTAATGTCCAATGTCCAATCGCCAGCTGGAATTACGATGCCAGCATTAGCGCTTGAAGCTGCAGCAACTAATGCTGAAGCAACTGCTAATTTAATTGTTGTTTTCATATAAATCTCCTAAAAGTTTATTGCTATTTTACTTCGTTACCTTATTAGCTATTTACTATTGCTAGCAACCAACCAAATAAGAAAGTTTGCAAACTCTCTCGACGAACTTAAAGTTTGATCAAGAAGGTGATGTAAGTATGCACAATCGTTTTCTTGCAGACAACCTATTATTGGCTTTTTTGTCACAATTGTTTACATTTGTTGTAATTTTGCAACAGAGGGGTGCTGGAGAATTTCTGTTTATAACAAATATCGGCTGGCAGCTACCGTATAACAGTTGCCGCAGCCTGCTGAATTTACCACCCCTAGAGGTATTCTTCTACTGCAAACAGCTTACGATGCTCACGTATTGCAAAACGATCCGTCATGCCTGCAATGTAGTCTGCCACCGCTCTCGCCTTATCGGCTTCGGCATATACCTGAAACTCGTTTGGCAGTAAGCCTGTATTTTCAAAGAAAGCACCAAACAGCTCACGCACGATGCGTGCAGCTTTGGCACTCATGCGATTTACCCGGTAGTGATGATAAAGATTCTTACGCAGAAACTGTTTAAGCTTCAGGTTCTTTGCTGCGACTTCTTCACTGAAATGAACCAGTGGCGGCAATCTTCTGATGTCTGCAATACTCTGCGGCTTATGCTGCGCAATATTTTTTGTACTTTGTGTGCATATATCTACAACCAGCGTGTTAATCATGCGGCGCACGGTTTCATTGACCAGCCGTTTTTGTTCCAGCTTTGGGTATAGGGCTTTAACTTCACTCAGGTTCTGCGCAAAGAGCTCCACCTTGGACAGCTGCTCTACCGTAATCAGGCCTGAGCGCAGGCCATCATCAATATCATGGTTGTTATAGGCTATTTCATCTGCGTAGTTAGTTAGCTGTGCTTCAAGACTTGGGCTGGTTTTATCCAGAAAGCGCTTGCCTACATCACCCAGCTGCCTTGCATTCTTGACAGAACAATGTTTGAGAATACCTTCACGCACCTCAAAGGTGAGGTTCAGGCCATCGAACTCTGCATAGCGCAGCTCCAGCTGCTCTACTACACGCAATGATTGCAGGTTGTGTTCAAACCCACCGTAATCACGCATGCATTCGTTCAGCGCATCCTGCCCGGCATGGCCGAACGGCGTATGCCCCAAGTCATGGGCCAGGGCAATTGCTTCGGTGAGGTCCTCATGCAAATGCAGCGTACGCGCAATGCCGCGCGCCAGCTGTGCAACCTCTATGCTGTGCGTGAGGCGGGTACGGAACAAATCACCTTCATGATTCACAAAAACCTGGGTTTTATATTCCAGCCGGCGAAATGCTGTGGAATGGATGATGCGGTCGCGGTCGCGCTGAAACGCATTGCGCGTAGATGAAGGCAGCTCGCTGTAAAGCCGGCCAATACTATGTTCTGGATTTGCTGCGTAGGGGGCGAGCTGCTCAATAGTCATACGCTGTTTCCACTTTCATCATAAGGCCGGCAATATCATAAGGATAGGGTTGCTTTCAGTTTCTCGACATCATAGTCACTGGTGATAACTGATTTGCCTATGCCTTGCTGCAGCACCAGCCGAATCTTGCCATCGGCAACTTTCTTATCCATCTGCATCAGGTCCAGATATTTATCAACGCCCAATTTAGGAGCATCTAACGGCAGCCTGGCTTTGCTTAACAGCGCATGGATGCGTGCAATTTCCGCCTTATTCAGCCAGCCCATACGCTCGGACAGATCTGCTGCCAGCATAGTACCGGCAGCTACCGCTTCGCCGTGCAGCCACACGCCATAACCCATGGCATTCTCTATCGCATGGCCAAAAGTGTGGCCCAGGTTCAGCAAGGCGCGCTCGCCATTTTCATGTTCATCACGCGCCACGACTTCAGCCTTGTTCTGGCATGAGCGATAAATAGCCTCGCTGAGCGCAGATTCATCTAACGCCATCAGCTGGTCGATGTGGGTTTCAAGCCAGTCGAAAAAATCCGCATCTCGGATCAGGCCATATTTGATTACCTCAGCCATACCTGCCGAAAACTCACGTGGAGGCAAGGTCTGCAATGTATCAATGTCGGCAAGCACCACCTGCGGCTGATAAAACGCGCCTATCATGTTTTTTCCCAGTGGATGGTTAATACCTGTTTTGCCGCCCACTGATGAATCAACCTGCGACAGAAGCGTAGTAGGAATCTGAATAAACGGCACACCGCGCAAATATGTTGCTGCGGCATACCCCGTTAAATCACCGATTACCCCGCCACCCAGCGCAATCAGGGTTGTGTTGCGCTCGCAGCGGTTCTGCAGTAATACATCATATATCGTGTTGAGTGTCTGCGCGTTCTTATAGGCTTCGCCATCCGGCAGCACGATAGGAATGACTGTCACCCCGGCCGCCTGCAGCGGCTGGCTTAGCTTATCCAGATACAATGGCGCCACTGTTGTGTTAGTTACGATTGCTACATGCTTGCGCTTCAGGTGCGGCAAAATCAGGTCTGCATTTGATAGCAGATTACGGCCGATATGTATTGGGTAACTTCTGTTTGCTAGTTCTACTTTTAATGTCTGCATGTTTATTTTCTGTAAGCCAATGCTTATGGATTTGTTTGATTAATTTTGCCCTGCTTCAGCAGCAGGTGCTCGATATGACTGGTAATCTCGATAGCGGACTGCGCGCCGGTATCAACAATATAATCAGCCAGCGCTGTATAAATCGGATCCCTTACAGCATACAGCTGCTCAAGCTTCTGTTTAGGGTTGCTGCCCTGCAGTAATGGCCGGCTTTTATCATTACGCGTGCGCTGGTATAAATCATTCACTTTACCGCGCAGATAGATGATTGTGCCGCTGTTTTTCAAAAACTCACGATTTTCCGGCAGCAAAACAGCACCGCCGCCAGTCGCCACCACTGCATCATGCAGTTGACTCAGCTCTTCAATCGCCGCTGTTTCACGCCTGCGAAAGCCATCTTCACCTTCGAGCTCGAATATAAGCGGGATTTTTACACCGGTTTTACGTTCAATTTCAACATCAGAGTCATAAAACTCCCTGCCCAATTGCTTCGCCAACAAACGCCCTATGGTTGTTTTCCCCGCGCCCATCAGGCCGATAAAATAGATGTTGCTCAATTGAAAAACCATCCTTAATTTTTTTTACATCACCACTTTTAGAATTGCCAGTGAGGTAAAAAAACAAAATGCCCATCACACTAATGATGGGCATTTTATGACAATCTGATATTTCTGTCAGATTTTGCTATTTATTATTTATTGCAGATTCATTCTTTCATCCATAATTTTTGGCGTAATGAAAATCAGCAACTCCGTTTTATCTGAGCTCCTGGTTTTACGTTTAAATAAATTACCCATGATAGGCAGGTCACCAAAGAACGGCACTTTATCGACACCGTTGATTTCCGTCTGCTCATAAATACCGCCAAGCACTGCCGTTTCACCGTTTGCAACCAGCACCTGTGTATTGATGTTCTGGGTATCAATCGATGGCACACCGTTGAAAATAGTACCCACTTTATCTTTCTTCACTTCCAGGTCCATGATGATCTTATCATCAGGAGTAATCTGCGGCGTTACTTCCAGGCTTAACACGGCTTCTTTAAAGTCAACACTGGTCGCACCGCTGCTGGTAGATTTCTGGTAGGGAATTTGTGTACCTTGCGCAATTTTGGCTTTTTGCTGATTTGCTGTTGTCACTCTTGGGCTGGACACGATCTTACCTCTTGAGTCACTTTCCAGAGCAGATAATTCAAGGTTAAGCAGCAATCCGGCAGGCAACCTGAAGATACTGAATGCAATACTGCCAAAGGCATTTGCCACTGGCAGGTTTGACATTAAATCCTGCGTACCATTAGGGCTGGTTCCCGGGCCTGTAAGTCCACCTGTAAATGTAGTAGCAAGCTGGCCTGAACCAGTTTGGCCGGTAACAGTTTCTGTACCTGGCGTTACGAAGCCTGTAGTAGGGTCAACGGTAGGCGGCGTTCTGTTAGTCACAGTATTGCCAATCTTGCCGCTGATACCCAACCTGTTATCACCACTCACCTGTTGCTTCTGCACGCCGAATCGGGCACCTAAACTCTTGGAGAAACGCTCATCTGCCAATACCAGGCGAGACTCGATCATGACCTGTTTTACAGGAATATCAGTTTTATTGATTATCGCCTGCACCTGCTCCAGGTATTTAGGAATATCCTGCACAAATACGGTATTAGTACGCGAATCAATCACTGCACTGCCGCGTTTTGACAATATCTTCTGCTTTGGATCGCTCAGTATCGTTTTAAGCGTATCTGCCTTCATATAATTCAAAGTAAAAACCTCTGTACGCAATGGCTCTACTTCATCGATTTGCTGCTGGCTTTCAAAAACCTGCTTCTCTTTAGCAGCCAATTCATCTGCCGGCGCAACTAAAATAACGTTGCCATTCTTGCGTTTATCCAAACCTTTACTCTGCATGATAATTTCCAGAGCCTGATCCCACGGCACATCTTTCAAACGCAAAGTCAGATTACCGGTAACAGTATCACTGGTAATAATATTAAGGCCGGTAAAGTCTGCAATCACCTGCAAAACTGCACGTACTTCAATATTCTGGAAGTTCAATGACAGTTTTTCACCTGCATAGCCAGGCTTGGTGCCGCGCACCAATTTATTAGGGTCTTCAACAACCTGGCGCACATCAATAATAAATTTCTTGTCTGCCTGATATGCTGACTGCTCCCACACACCTTTAGGCTCAATCACCATGCGGCCATTCTTACCTTGCTTCATCATGTCGACATAAATCACCGGCGTATTGAAATTAGTGACATTCAGGCGACGTTGCAGATTGGCAGGCACTTCAGTATTAATAAAATCCACCAAAATGGTCTTGCCTTTCTGCTTGATATTGATACCTGCAGACGGGTCTGACAAATCAACAATAATACGACCCTCGCCATTTTTTCCGCGTGCAAAATCAACATTATTAATTGTCACCGACTGACTGCCCGGTTTGGGCTCGGAGAACTTGGTTCAGACGGGTCTGACAAATCAACAATAATACGACCCTCGCCATTTTTTCCGCGTGCAAAATCAACATTATTAATTGTCACCGACTGACTGCCCGGTTTAGGCTCGGAGAATTTGGTTTCTATGGTGCTGCTTGCTGCGGCCTCATGCGCCTGAAGAATGACGGTCACTTCATTGCCGCTGGCAGTCGCGCTATAACCTAAATTTTTTGATAGATTCAGCACCATACGGGTACGGTCTTTGCCTTGGGCAAGGGTAACGCTCTTCAATGGACCCTGCTCTACAGTAAGGTTGTTTTTACTCAAGCCATTAGCCACCTGCGGAAAATCCAATGCGATTCGCGCAGGATTGTTCAATGTAAAACCGGCGGGTGGATTTGCCATTGGCTTTGCTGTTTTAATGCGGACACTAACCCTACCGTCAGGTAATGAAGAGAAATCAACAGCCTCGATTTTATTGGCCAGCGTCGACTGATCTTCGGCAAACAGCAAGCCTGAAAACATTGCAGAAACAAGCAACAAGGTCACTTGTAAAAATTTTGGTATGGATATATTTGTTTTCATTATTTCACCTTAAATCTCTTTTTGCTTTAGCCGTCAGCTGGGCTATCACTCTTTAACTCTTGCTTTGACCTGCCTGCGCCAAACTACTCTTGTAAATTCAAAACCGAAACACGCGCTATCCAATCACCTGACAATTCATCCTGGACGATCTCATCCAGTACGACTTCGCTGTCTGTGATTTTAGTTACCCGGCCATAATTCTGACCTACATAGTTACCCACCTTAACTTGCTGCACCGAACTATCGGGCGCTTTCAAAAGAGCATAGGTCAACTTGCTTTTTGATAGCATCCCCACATATTTGACGCTCTCAAGCGGGTAAGCCTCCATAGGCTCCTTGGGTCTGTTCAGGTTAGGTTGCAGACCGCCATTCTTGCTTGCTGCCTTACGCGCACGGAATGGGTCGGTCAAGATACCGTCCGCATTGTATTGCAATGCAGAATACGGTTTAACCTCAGGCAATGGCTTGATCTTTGGCTTAACGTCTTTGGTGGCATCCCGCATGTATTGATCAAGGTCATCTCCGCCATCATTGCCGCAGCCTGCCAAAGCCGCACTCAGGGTGGCTATTGAAAGCAGCTTCCAGCTAAGTGTACGCATGAACTTTGGATTTAGGCGCTCTTTCACTTAATCAACCTTTCTTGCCAGATTTTGCTTTGGCAGCCTTCGCTGCTTTTTCAGCCTGACGCTTCGCGGCAAGTTCATCTGCATCTAAATAACGGTAAGTTTTTGCAACCGCTTCCATCACCAGCAAACTATCTGCGCTGGTTGATTTCGCATCTTTATTTTGATTCTGTACATTGATTTCGCCCAATGTAACGATGCGGGACAGCTTGGATATATCCGTCGCAAAGGCACCAAAATCATGGTAGGTACCTACGATTTTAATTGCTATCGGCATCTCGGCATAAAACTCCGCCTGTGTTTCCTGGCCTGGTTTGAATAGCTCAAACTCCAGACCCCTGCTCAAACCTGCCTGATTAATGTCAGTCAGCAGACCATCTATCTGCGATTTATCCGGTAACTGTTTCAGCAAAGCACCGAAGGTTTTTTCAATCGCTACCATTTGCGCCCGGTAGCCTTCCAGATTGATTGCCTGGCTTTTCTTATCAAAGAATACTTTTCTTAAATCCTGCTCTTTGGCTTTTTCCTGATCCAGTGTTTCAAGCGCAGGACTTAACAGGAAGTAATAGCCCAATACCACAAGCACCAGAAACATAACTGCAAGCAGAACCGCTTTTACCGGAATCGGCAAATTGCCTACATTTTTTATGTCTATATTATTAAAATCATCTAACTTCATGATTTATTCTCTTTTATAGTGGCCTTTTTCTTGGCATCAGCGTTAGTGGCATCTTCTTCAGTTTCGATATGCGGTGCTTTTAAATTCACTTTTACTGTAAAGATATTCTGCTTCAGGCCATTGGCGGTAACTGCTTTAATCTCAACCAGGATCGGCGATTCCATCCAGCTCGAAGCGTTAAAGTTTCGCACCAGAGTAGCTACGCGGGCATTCGTATCAGCAACACCTTCAAGCGTAATGGTATTGCCCGCCTGCTTGACGCTTTTGAAATACATACCCTCAGGCAGCTGACGGCTTAGCTCATCAAACACCACAACGGCCTGACTGCGGTTTGTCTGCAAGTTTTCCACCACCTGCTTACGCTCCAGCATCGCACTGATCTGGTCTTTAAGATCCTTAATATCTGTAATTTCTTTATCCAGCTTAACAATGGCAGCATCCAGACGTTTATTACGCTCAGATTGTGATTCAATTTTGGCATTAATAACGGTATAGCTCATAAATACGATGGCTGCCGCGGCTATCGCAGAGAAAGCAGCCATTAAGCCGAACTCACGCTGCCTGGCTTCGCGTTTGAGTTGGCGATGTGGAAGTAGATTGACGCGTATCATATTTCTAAGCCTCGCATAGCAAGCCCGCAAGCAATCAGCAAGGCTGGGGCATCAATAGCGATCTGCTGCTGCCTTACCCTGGAACCTACTGCCATGCTATGAAACGGATTGGCGATAATGGTATGCACCTGGGTGCGATCCTGCACCGTAACATCCACTTCAGGGATTGAAGCACAACCGCCGGCCAGAACGATATGGTCAACGTGATGGTACTGGGTAGAGCTGGTGAAAAACTGCAACGCCCTTGCCACTTCCATTGCCAGCAACTGGACAAAAGGCTGTAGAACCTCGCTCTCGTAGCTCTCCGGCAAACCACCTTTGCGCTTTGAAATTTCGGCTTCTTCAAGAGACAAACCAAAACGACGCTGAATTTCCTGCGTAAGCTGGCCACCGCCAAAATTCTGCTCACGCGCATAAACCGGCTTGTTGTCATGCAGCACGTTGATGTGCATCATGGTGGCACCCACGTCAACAATCATCACCGTCTGTTCGCGTCCGGAATTTGGCAGCTGCACTCCAACCAGCGTATACGCAGCTTCAGTAGCATAAGACTCTACATCCATCACCACTACTTTGAGCCCGGCTACTTCAGCGGCTGCAACACGGTCTTCGATTTTTTCTTTACGTGCGGCAACAATCAGCACTTCTACTTCATCTGGGCTATTGGCAGCTGGGCCAATTACCTGAAAATCAATATTGACTTCATCTAACGGGAACGGAATATATTGATTGGCTTCGGACTCAACCTGGGCTTCCATCTCGTCTTCACGCAGATCGGCAACCATATTCACTTTTTTACTGATGACCGCAGAAGATGGCAATGCCAGCGCAGCATGCTTCTCACGCGAGCCCAACACCCGCCAGGCAGTCTTGATACCATCAGCAACCTTATCAAGGTCTGCCACGTTACCATCAGCCATCGCCTCAGGAGCTAAAGGAGAAATCGCATAAGCTTCGAGCTTATAAGTGCCACGACCGTCATCAGCAAGCTCAACCATTTTCACTGAAGTGGAACTGATATCAATGCCGATAAGAGGGGGGGTCGATTCTTTAAAAAGGCTGAATTTCAAATTGAAATTCCTTTTCTAATTTCGTTAGTTACGAACATTTCTAATAATTTACATTAAATCCTAGCAACAACTTTAAACCCTGTAAAGCAATTTTTTATTTATTAAAACGAATGTACTTTATAGTCACTTTAATTCACATGCATGGTCAGAGCAATTTATAATGCTCGAATCGTATTCAATTTAAAATGAAAACAGACTACCCATGATACCTAACAAATGGTGGCAATATCTTTTACTGGCTGTGACGGTTGGCAGCTTATCCGTGCTTGCATTAGTAGGTGTTGCGGCGGCACTGATATACCCTACGCTACCCTCACTCGATGCGCTGACCGACTACCAGCCGAAACTGCCGTTACGGGTATTCTCTGAAGACGGCTACCTGATTGATGAATTTGGCGAAGAGCGCCGCGCTTACATCAAAATTGAAAATGTGCCGCAGAACATGAAAGACGCCGTGCTGGCGATTGAAGACAGGCGCTTCTACCAGCACAACGGTGTCGATGTAAAAGGCATATTCCGCGCTATTAAAAACAATGTCACCGGCAGAAGCCATGAAGGTGCAAGTACCATTACCATGCAGGTGGCAAAGAACTTCTTTACCACACCTAACGGCAAACGCACCTTTATTACAAAAATCAACGAGGCGCTGCTGGCTTTAAAAATCGAACACAAGCTTAGTAAAGACCAGATTCTTGAGCTGTATATCAACCAGATTTACCTCGGACAGCGTTCCTATGGCTTTGCTGCGGCATCGCAGGTTTATTACGGCAAGCCGCTGGAGAAACTCAGCCTGGCAGAAACAGCATTGCTGGCTGGTTTACCTAAAGCACCATCCGGCTACAATCCTTTTGTAAATCCTAAACGCGCGATTACCCGCCAGCAAGAAGTGCTGCACGACATGTATCGCTTTGGTTTCATCAAGGAGCCTGTTTACAAACAAGCGCTCAAACAGCAGCTACACTTTAAGGCTTCTAAACAAGCCAGGGATCTGGCGGCAGATTACGTAGCCGAGATCGTGCGTGAGAGCTTGTATGCAAAATACCAGGACGATATTTACAGCAGTGGCCTGAGCGTCTACACCACCATACGCAAAGCGAATCAGGAAGCAGCCAATGCCGCGATAAGAGAAGGCGTGCTTGATTACGATGCGCGCCACGGTTTCCGCGGACCGGAAAAAACATTGAACCTTAGCAAGGTCGTTGCCAATGGCGGGCCTGATGCCTTGAATGAAGCCCTGGATGAGTTTGACGAATACAATGGCTTTATCCCGGCGATTGTGACTACGTTAACGGATAAATCCATTCACGCCCGCACTAAAAACGGCGACGATATTGAGATTACCGGCAAAGGCCTGGCACTGGTAGCCAAGACCATGAGTGAAAAGAACCCTGAAAAACGCCTGTTAAGTGCCGGCGCAATCATCAGGGTAACCAAGACTCCCGGCGTAAAAGAAAGCGGTGGCTGGCGTGTCGTTCAACTGCCGCAGGTTGAAGCCGCAATGGTGGCGCTGGACCCAGAAAGCGGTGCCGTGCG
>Ga0208392_1000253_pt1 | contig 14277 bp, 13 predicted proteins | sample LakWasMeta3_LOW4_2_FD_183855 | JGI IMG/M metagenome (GOLD analysis project Ga0208392, IMG submission 183855) | Freshwater sediment methanotrophic microbial communities from Lake Washington under simulated oxygen tension - Sediment Metagenome... | ecosystem: Environmental > Aquatic > Freshwater >... | reverse complement strand
GCCGAGCTTGTCAATCTCCTCCAGCGCCCGACCGCATCCGCGTGCAACGCAGGTGAGCGGATCTTCCGCCACGATCACTGGGAGGCCGGTCTCTTCCACCAGCAGGCGATCGAGGTCGCGCAACAGCGCGCCTCCGCCCGTCAGCACCATGCCTTTTTCTGCAATGTCGGCACCGAGTTCCGGCGGGGTTTGCTCCAGCGCGGACTTGACCGCACCGACAATGGCGTTAAGGGGTTCGGTCAGCGCCTCCAGAACTTCGTTGCTGGAAATGGTGAACTTGCGCGGCAACCCTTCTGCAAGATTGCGGCCGGTCACTTCCATTTCCAGCACTTCTGATCCGGGGAAGGCAGAGCCAATCTGCTTCTTGATGAGTTCGGCGGTAGGCTCAGAAATCTGCATGCCGTAGTTGCGGCGGATGTAATCGATAATGGCCTGATCGAACTTGTCCCCGCCCACGCGCTCGGACTTGGCGTAGACGATGCCACCCAGCGAAATCACGCCTACTTCGGTGGTGCCGCCGCCGATATCGACTACCAGCGATCCGGTGGCATCTGCCACCGGCATGTCTGCGCCGATGGCAGCCGCCATCGGCTCCTCGATCAGATACACCTGCCGCGCACCAGCGCCGATGGCCGATTCGCGGATGGCGCGGCGCTCCACTTGGGTGGAGCCGACCGGCACGCAGATGATGATGCGCGGATTGGGCGAAAACAGGCGGGATTCATGTACTTTACGGATGAAGAACTTGAGCATCTGCTCGGTAATGGTAAAGTCGGCGATCACGCCATCCCTCATCGGCCGGCTCACCGAAATGTTGCCCGGCGCGCGTCCCAGCATGCGCTTGGCTTCTGTGCCGACAGCGATTATGGTCTTCTTGTTGGTCGCGCCTCCCTCATGACGAATGGCGACGACGGAAGGCTCATCGAGCACGATGCCCTTGCCACGCACGTAAATCAGCGTGTTGGCGGTGCCAAGGTCGATAGCGAGGTCGTTGGAAAAATAGCTGCTAAAAAAACCGATCATGTGTGTATGTCCCGAACGTGCCGACCAAGCCGGAATGGCTATGGCTGAAAGTGATAACTAAATCGCGATATAATACCGCACATTGCATTGAAAATTAAGACTCCCCATGTCCCTTTCAACCGAAGATGTGAAACGCATCGCCCACCTCGCACGCATCGAAGTGACCGAGGACGAGGCGCAAGCCACCCTGCAGAAACTCAGCGGCATTCTCGGTCTGATCGAGCAGATGCAGGCGGTGGATACTGCCGGCATCGAACCCATGTCACACTCGCAGGACGTGACGCAACGGCTGCGGGACGATGTCGTCACCGAAACCAATCAGCGTGAACTGTTCCAGTCCATCGCTCCGGCCGTCGAGAACGGCCTGTATCTTGTTCCCAAGGTTATTGAGTAATGATCAACGCAAGTTTGAAGGACTTGGCGACCGCACTCGGCGCCAGGCAGATTTCGAGTGTCGAGCTGACGCAATTGCTTCTCGACCGCATCGCCCGGCATAACCCTGAAATCAACGCCTACATCACCCTGGATGCCGAAAAGAGCCTGGCGCAGGCCGCCGCCGCCGATGTGCTGATCGCGCAGGGCAAGGCGGGGCCGCTAACCGGCATCCCATTTGCGCAAAAAGATATCTTCTGTGCCAAAGGCTGGCGGACTACCTGCGGTTCGAAGATGCTGGAAAATTTCGTTGCGCCTTACGACGCCCACATCATCAGCCAGTTCGACGCAGCCGGTGCCGTGAATCTCGGCAAGACCAACATGGACGAGTTCGCCATGGGATCTTCCAACGAAACCTCGTATTTCGGCAAGGTGCAGAACCCTTGGGATCGCGCCCGTGTGCCGGGCGGCAGTTCCGGCGGTTCCGCCGCCGCAGTGGCGGCACGTCTGGCGCCGGCAGCCACCGGTACCGATACCGGTGGCTCCATTCGTCAGCCGGCCTCACTGTGCGGTCTGTCCGGCCTCAAGCCGACTTACGGCGTGTGTTCGCGCTACGGCATGATCGCCTTCGCGTCGTCTCTGGATCAGGCGGGCCCCATGGCCAAGTCCGCCGAGGATCTGGCGCTGATGATGAATGTCATGGCTGGGTTCGATAGCCGCGATTCCACCAGCCTGCAGCGTGAAAAAGAAGACTACACCCGCAACCTGAACAAGCCGCTGGCGGGTCTACGCATCGGTCTGCCGAAGGAATACTTCGCCGAAGGGCTGGATGCCGGCGTCGCCCAAGTGGTGCTCGATGCCATAGCCCAATACCGCAAACTGGGTACTGAAACGGTAGAAATCAGCCTGCCCAACACGCAGCTTTCCATCCCGGTGTACTACGTGCTGGCGCCTGCCGAGGCCAGTTCCAATCTGTCGCGCTACGACGGCGTGCGCTACGGCCACCGCGCCGCGGAATATACCGACCTCATGGGCATGTACTGCAAGACCCGTGCGGAGGGCTTCGGCGCCGAAGTGAAGCGTCGCATCATGGTCGGCACTTATGTGCTCTCCGCCGGCTACTACGACGCCTACTACCTAAAGGCCCAGCAGTTGCGCCGCCTGATTGCGCAGGATTTCGAGCAGGCCTTCAAACAGTGCGACGTCATCATGGGCCCAGCCGCGCCCGGCACGGCATTCAAGACAGGCGAGAAGACCGACGATCCAGTCGCGATGTATCTGGAAGACCTCTACACCATCGCCGTCAACCTCGCCGGCCTCCCCGGCATGAGCGTGCCGGCGGGATTCTCGAACGGCCTGCCGGTCGGCCTGCAGATCATCGGCAACTATTTCAGCGAAGCGCGCATGCTGAATGTCGGCCACGCCTATCAGCAAGTGACGGATTGGCATACGCAAATGCCCAAAGGAATCGAATAATGCAGTGGGAAGTCGTCATCGGGCTGGAAACCCACACCCAGCTCCAAACCAGGACCAAGATTTTTTCCGGGGCTTCTACCGCGTTTGGCGCCGAACCCAACACCCAGGCAGATGCAGTGAGCATCGCTCTGCCCGGCGTGCTGCCGGTGCTGAATCGAGAAGCCGTGCAGTGCGCCATTCGCTTCGGCCTCGCCATCGACGCTGAAATCGGCCGCCGTTCAGTTTTCGCGCGCAAGAATTACTTTTACCCCGATCTGCCCAAGGGCTACCAGATTAGCCAGTACGAGTTGCCGGTGGTGGGCAAGGGCAAGCTGACAATCCAGGTCGGGGATACAGAAAAAACCATCCGCATCACCCGAGCCCACCTGGAAGAAGATGCGGGCAAGTCACTGCATGGCGATTTCCATGGCATGACCGGCATCGACCTCAACCGCGCCGGTACGCCGCTGCTGGAAATCGTCACCGAACCGGACATGCGCAGCGCCGCCGAGGCGGTGGCCTATGCCAAGAAGCTGCACGAACTGGTGCAGTGGATCGGCATTTGCGACGGCAACATGCAGGAAGGCAGCTTCCGCTGCGACGTGAATGTCTCGGTTCGCCCCAAGGGTTCCGACAAGCTCGGCACCCGCCGCGAGATCAAGAATCTCAACTCGTTCCGCTTCATGCAGCAGGCCATCGAGTACGAAACCCGCTGGCAAATTGAGACGCTGGAGGACGGCGGCACCATCCACCAAGCCACCGTGCTATTCGACCCGGATACCGGTGAAACCCGCGCCATGCGCAGCAAGGAAGAAGCCAACGACTACCGCTACTTCCCCGACCCCGACCTGCTGCCGCTGGTGATTTCCGAAGCCGATATTGCGGCAGTAAAGGCCCACATGCCGGAACTGCCGGAGGCGATGAAAGCGCGCTTCGAGCAGGAATACGGCCTGACCGCCTACGATGCGGTCAGCATCACCTCGTCGCGCGGCATAGCGGATTATTTTGTCTCCTCAGTGACCGCATTTGGCGGCGAAGCCAAGCTAGTGGCGAACTGGGTGATGGGTTCGGTCGCTGCCAAGCTAAACGAAGCTGGCCAGGACATCGTTGATTCGCCGGTCTCCCCAGCGCAGCTGGCCGGCTTACTCAAACGTACTGCCGACAACACCATCTCCGGAAAAATGGCCAAGGAAGTGTTCGAGGCGATGTGGGCGGGTGAAGGGGATGCTGACAGCATCATCGAGCAACGCGGCCTGAAGCAGGTTTCAGATTCTGGCGCGATCGAAGCAATTGTGGATGAGGTGCTGGCCGCAAACGCCACCATGGTCGCCGAGTACAAGGCCGGCAAGGAAAAGGCTTTCAACGGCCTGGTCGGCCAGTGCATGAAGGCCAGCAAGGGCAAGGCCAACCCGACACAGGTGAATGAAATCCTGAAGAAGAAGCTGGCCTAAACGCCGTAGGTGACGCGGTACCTTTCCACATCCGCCTTGTGTGCCAGCAATTCGGGGGCGCCATCCAGATAGCTAATCAGGTCGGCCAGGGTTGCGATGCTGATCACCGGGATACCGTTGTCGCGCTGCACTTCCTGCACCGCTGAAAGTTCGCCCTGGCCGCGCTCCTGGCGGTCGATGGCGATGGCTACGCCGCAGGGCGTGGCACCCTGTCCACGAATGATGTCCACCGATTCGCGCACCGAAACTCCCGCCGAAATCACGTCGTCCACGATCAGCACCCGGCCTTTGAGCGGCGCGCCGACGATAATGCCGCCTTCGCCGTGATGCTTGGCTTCCTTGCGGTTGAAGGCATAGGGTACGTTGCGCCCCTGCCGTGCCAGCGCGATGGACGCCGTGGAGACCAGCGGGATGCCCTTGTAGGCCGGTCCGAACAGCATGTCGAATTCGACGCCGGATTTCAGGATGGCTGCCGCATAGAACTCGCCCAGTTTCATCAGGCTTTCGCCATCGTCGAACAGGCCGGAGTTGAAGAAATACGGAGACAGCCTTCCGGCCTTGGTCATGAACTCGCCAAAGCGCAAGACCTGCTTCTGGATGGCAAAATGGATAAACTGCTGGGTGAAGTCGGACATGGCTCAATCATCAAGGAAAATGGCGTGCTCAGAATTATATCGTTAAACCTCAACGGCATCCGCTCCGCCACCAGCAAGGGCTTGTTTCCCTGGCTGGAAAAACAACAAGCCGATGTCATCTGCCTGCAGGAACTCAAGGCGCAGGCGCCGGACATGACGCGTGAAATGTTGCAGCCGGACGGGCTGTTCGGCTATTTCCATTATGCCGAGAAGAAGGGTTACAGCGGCGTCGGCATCTACAGCAAAAAGCAGCCGGACGCCATTATCGAAGGGCTGGGCATGCCCGACATCGACGCCGAGGGGCGTTACATCGAGGCACGGTTCGGCAATCTTTCCGTGGTTTCACTCTACCTGCCGTCCGGCTCCAGCGGCGGGGAACGGCAGGCGGTCAAATTCAGTGTGATGGAACGGTTTTACCCGCACCTCGCCGCGCTCAGGGCCAGCGGGCGAGAAGTCGTGGTGTGTGGCGACTGGAACATCGCCCACAGGGAAACCGACCTCAAGAACTGGCGCGGGAATCGCAAGAACTCAGGATTCCTGCCGGAAGAACGCGCCTGGATGACGCGGATTTTCGATGAACTGGGCTGGGCAGACGTCTACCGCCGCCTGCACCCGGATACCACGGACGAATGCTATACGTGGTGGAGCAACCGCGGCCAGGCATGGGCCAAAAATGTCGGCTGGCGCATCGACTACCAGATCGCCACTCCCGGCATCGCCGCCAAGGCAGTCTCGAGCGGCATCTACAAGGATGAGCGCTTCAGCGACCATGCGCCACTAACGGCGGACTACGACCTTTAGCGGTTATTTTGCAGCAGGCACCGGCACCTTGCAGCCGCTATAGCTAATCGTGCCGTCAGTCAGCTTCGCTTCGCCGCCGTTGATTTCCAGCAGCGCGACGCCATTGCTGTAACTCGTCCCGCCGGGGGCCTTGGTCAGGCCAACCTCGCGGTCCGGGTAGATCAGCCATGCCGTTGCGCCGTTATCCAGATAGCGCACGTAGAAACGCTTTCCGCCGTCGCACTGATACGCAGTGGCGTTGGCCGGCACTTTCGACTGCCTTGCCTCGCCTTCGCCACCAAACGGCCATAGCTTGTTACCCCCACAGCCAGACAGCAACAGCAACAGGCAAACCGTAGCCAGCAAGTCGGGGCGGGGAAATTTATCTTTCACGAGATTGGCTTTCCTGATGTTTTTGTAAAGGGCGCATATTGCCACCGTTGCGCGAGCGCATCAACCTGGGTTCATCATCAAACACAAGCCTCACCCGACACGGCGAAGCAGGCTTGGCAAAAGCCTGGCCAAAACAGCAGCACCGGCCTTACCGGGTGTCGCGTGCACCGCTCCAGGGAGCGATGCGCAACAGCAGCAGCATGCCCGGAATAGCCACCACGAAGCAGATCAGGAAAAACGCTACCCAGCCCAGCCACTCCACCAGATAGCCCGTGGCAGCATTGGCGAAGGTGCGCGGCACCGCCGTCAGGCTGGTGAACAGGGCAAACTGGGTGGCCGTGTAGAGCGGGTGGGTGGTGCGGGCAATGAAGGCGACGAAGGCGGTTGTCCCCAGCCCGACGCCGAAGGCCTCGATGCCGATGACGATGGCAAGCTGCGTCAGTTCCGCAGCCCCCGGTGCATCGAAGGGCCCCAGCCAGGCCAGCCAGGCAAAGCCCAGGATCGCCGCCATCTGCATGACGCCGAACAGCCAGAGCGCACGGCTGATTCCCAGCTTCAACATCCATACGCCACCGAGCAGCCCGCCGATCACGCTCGGCCAGAGGCCAGCGTTCTTCGCCACCAGGCCGATTTCGGTTTTGGAAAAACCCATGTCGAGATAGAACGGCGTCGCCAGCGCGGTAGCCATGCTGTCGCCCAGCTTGTAGAAGAACAGGAAAGCCAGCACCAGCACGGCATATTTCCAGCCGCTGCGCGTGACGAACTCGTGGAAAGGCTCCACCACGGCGTCGCGCAGGGTTTTCGGCTTGTTGCCGTGCGCCAGTTCCGGTTCCTTCACCAACAACGTCATCGCCAAACCCGGGAGCATGAACATGGCAGTAATCAGGAACACGGCATCCCACGGCAGGTGGTCGGCCAGAACTAACGATAACGAGCCCGGCACAAGCCCGGCGATCTTGTAGGCGTTGACGTGGATGGCGTTGCCCATGCCCAGTTCCATATCCGGCAGCAGTTCGCGCCGGTAGGCGTCCAGCGCGATATCCTGCGATGCGGAAAAGAACGCCACGGCGGCGGCGAGGTAGGCGATGGCCCACAAATCCAGTTGCGGATGCAATTTGCCGAACAGCGGGATGGAAACCAGCAGGGCGATCTGCGTAAGCAGCATCCAGCCGCGGCGACGCCCCAGCGGCGGTGCGAATCGGTCAAACAGCGGCGCCCACAGAAATTTCCAGGTGAATGGCAGCTGGATCAGCGCGAACAAACCGATCGACTTCAGATCGATATTTTCCGAGCGCAGCCAGGCCGGCAGCAGGCTGATGAGAATGAATAACGGCAAACCGGATGAAAAGCCGGTAAAGATGCAGATGAGCATGCGCCGGTTGAGCAATGCGTTTTTCCAGTCGGTCATGGCCGCCACCTTACCCGAAAAGCCATCTTTGAGCGATGGTCGCGCTGTGCCACAATGCCGCCATGCTCGAACTCTCTTACTTGTCCGCCTTTCTCGTCGGTCTGTTGGGTGGCGGCCACTGTGTCGGCATGTGCGGCGGCATCGTCGGTGCGGTAACGCTTTCTCTTCCAGGCCAGAGGCCGCAAATCCCTTTTCTGCTGGCCTACAACGGCGGGCGCATCGCCAGCTATACGATGGCTGGTGTATTGGCGGGACTGGTCGGCGCTTCTAGCCTGTTTCTCGATCACCTGCTGCCGATAGAGAAAGCGCTCTATGCGCTTGCCAATATTATGCTGATTGCGCTGGGTCTCTACCTCGCCGGGTTATGGCATGGCGTGCTGGTGCTGGAACGCGCTGGAGGCGTCCTGTGGCAACGATTGCAGCCACTGTCGAAAAAACTGCTGCCGCTCCGTTCCGTCCCCCAGGCTTTCTTGCTCGGCATATTGTGGGGCTGGCTGCCGTGCGGGTTGGTATATTCGGTGCTGGTCGCCGCGCTGGCAACCGGCAGCGCCGCTCGGGGCGGCCTGCTGATGCTGGCATTCGGCCTCGGCACCCTGCCTACCCTGCTGGCCATGGGCATGGCAGCAGTCAGGCTCAAGGCGTTTCTTCAGAATCTCTGGGTACGCAGGGTCAGCGGCCTGCTGGTGCTGGGATTCGGCCTGCTGGGGCTGTTGCGAGCTTGGGTGCAGGCCGGTGGGCACTAATACCGGCCGCATCAACATTCATCTCCCGCCTTTTCTGTACCCCGTCACCGTCATCAGCCACTGCACCACCCATGGAAGGAAGAAGTGCTGCAGGTAGATGACCTTCATCATGAAGGGGATGACGATCAGCCGCTTGTTGCGCCGCACGCCCGAAACAATGGCTTTGCCGACCTGCTCCGGCGTGAGGTTGGGAATCATCATGGCGATTTTCGGCACCCGTTCGCGGCTGCCGGGGTTGTGTTCCCAGTAGGGCGACTCGATCACGCCGCTTTCGTACAGCGTCACGCCGATGCCGCTACCGTAGAGGTCGGCGCGCAGGGCTTCGGTGAAGCCTCGCACTGCCCAGCGTGCGGCGAGATAAGCCGTGGCCCCCGGCCATACGAAGCGCGAGCCAACCGAGCTGATATTGACGATGTGGCCGCTGCCACGCTTGCGCATGGCCGACAGGAAAGCATGGGTGATGTTGAATGCTGCGAAATAGGGCAGTTCCATCATCTGCCAGGCTTCTTCCGGCGTGGTGTCTTCCAGGAATTTCCAGCGGCCGCTGCCTGCGTTGTTGACGAGAATGTCCGGCGTGCCCACTTCGTCGGCAATGCGCTGCGCCACGGCCGCCACCGATTCCGAATCCGCAAGATCGACCGGGTAAACTCGCGCCTTTCCGCCAACGGCGCGAATATCCTCGGCCACTTGCTGTAATGCCGTTTCGCGGCGCGCCAGCAGCAATACCTGCGCGCCCTCTTTCGCCATGGCTTTGGCGATGGCCATGCCAACGCCGCTTGAAGCGCCCGTGACCAGAACCGTTTTTCCTGAAATTTCCATGACTGTTCTCCTTTTCGTGATCAACCGATAGTCGTTTACCAATACGGCGGTGGTGTGGGCATTTCCGCGCCGCAAGCACATCTTCCGGCTGTTTTTTCGTAATCCGACATTTGCTTGCAGGCGTCGCAGCGCACAAACAGGCTGACCGGGCGAGCCGGAACCCAGACGCTGAACATTCCCCCCGCAGAAAAGTCGGAACTGTAAAAACGGTCCATCGCCTGCCGGTGCGCTTCGCTTTGATGGATCTGCCTGGTGTCCTCGGCGCTTTCCCACGCGGTGGCCGTATAAAGGCGGTGACCGACGCCGGCGGTGAGCAGGCTGATGAAACCGGGCATCTTTGCGATGTCGCCATACATCCTGCGGGAATAGCCGCGCACCTCCTCTGCCTCCTGGTCGGTACGCACCTGCAGGGAAGTCAGGCTGATCGCACCGGGCTTGCTAAGTTTGCCGCTTTGCATGGCGAGACCGTAGCCGAAAGTGACGGGGCCTGCGGCGCGCGGCTGCACGATGACCTGAAGGCCCAGTTGATCCGGCACGGCCCGCGAGTCGAAATATCCCTGCACCGAACGCACCCGGCCGCCTTCGACGACGATAAAATCCGCGCCCGGCACGGCAATCGGCTTGTCGGTCGGCGGCATCCCCTGCAAAGATCCGGTGTTGGTGCCGCGCATGATCCATCGGGCCGCCCAAGCGCCACCATCCATCGACCCCATACTTGTGGCTTCGAATGACAGGTCAGGGAAGGCCGCGAAAAGACCTGCGGCGTAATCGGCGATGGCCTGGCCGGTGATTTCACCGGCGATCGGGTCGGCATAGGTGCCGCCATCAACAAAGGTGTTGACGATGGCGACTGGGTCGCGCCGGTTCCATGCAGCAAAATATTCATTCAGTACAGTTGGCGTATTCATACGAACATCCTTTCTGAAGGAACTGTCAGCCGCGCATGGCGCTCAGGACGATGCCAGGCACGTGCTTCCAGCTTGCATTCTGCTCCATTTGCACCATTCGACGCATCACCTGATGCGCAGTACGGTGACTGGGAAAGTAGGCCGGCTTGGGAAAAGCCGTCAACGGGCAGCGCATCACCACTTTTTCGATGCCCTCCAGCATGGCGGTGTTATGGACGAACCCGTTGCCGCTCTGGATATTGTCCTGCATCGCGCCGGGATAGGCGCCCCAGGGCGGCGCCGCGAACACGAACGAAAGTCCGGGGAACCCGTTGATGGCGACGGTCCCGTATTTCAGGCGCGAGATGGCGCGCTCCACGGCCGCCTTGATACGGGGATCCCGCAGTGACTTTGGATGCACGATCAGGGTGGCGCACAACGTCCCCCACAGTCGATTATTGGCAAATTCCACCGCCTGCTCCATGAAATCTACAGGATCCGGACTGCCGACCTGAACTTCGGAGATGATGGAACAAAAGGGCTCGGTGCGGAACAGCATTTCGTCCTCGTCATCAGCATTCAGGCCACTGATGAAGGTCCAAGGCAATGCACCGTTGCCTGGATTGCCGCGGTGCCTGATCATGGGTCGGCCGGCAATCAGTTTGCGCCAGCGATTCTGGGCGTCCGGATAATAGGCATTGCGCGGCTCAATCCCTCCACAGACCTTGTGAAGGGCTTGGGTGAAGACATGGCCCCAACCCTTAGGCATGACCAGCATTTTTGCCGAATTGCACAGGAACGAGGCATTCATGGTCATGGCGCTGGTCACGGCTTCGGCCTGAAAGCGCAGCTCGGCTTCGGTATAAGGCCCAGGTACGACGATGACCGGCGAGATATTGCCCAACTCGGATGTAATCGGCTTTTTCAGCAGCGGCGCGTTTTCTCGCTGCCGCCTGCTCCGCCCCGCCCCCTGCGGCCCCCAGACAATCTCCTCGTACGTTTTATCGGAACCGGTCAGGTGGATTTCATCGATGCCCGGGTGATAGACCAGATGGCGCCCTTCCATCACGCCGCCATAAACAACCGCAAAGAAACCGGCGCTGATCGCCTCACCGAAGGCCTGCTCGATCAACGGCCCCAGATAGGCATTGACCGGATTCATCTTGAGCAGGCACACCTTGCCTTCGTTAAACATCTTGGTGATGACGTCCATCACGCCGATGGCGCCGATATTGCCCGCCCCCAGCACCAAGACCAGCCGGCCGTCATGGCTCGGCCGCTTGTAAAAACCTGCACGTTCCGCATCCAGCTGTTCCGGCGTGATGCCGGATTGCATGTGGACATCCACCGTTACGTCCTTGAACAACAGGCTATCGATGGCGTTGTGAGGAAAAACACGCACGGCCAGATTGCCCGCCGTGGTGCGGCTTACCGGGCCGATGGGGGTGTTGCCATGCTTGTGAATGGCCTGCAGGGATTCGCGTATCAGGCGCAACTGCCGCACCACGCCCCACGGTCCGGTAGCCCATTCCTCCGCTTCCAACGGCGTTCCCGGTTCAATTTCCTTGGCTTCGCACCCGGCTTGCACCATGGCTTCCGCTACCTGCAAATAGCCCTGCTGCATGGATTCCGCCAAGGCGATGCGCTGTTTGATGGATATCGAGGCGAATTTCTGTGCTCCCTGGCGCAGACGTGAGATGATGTTGTCGATCTCCCTATACGCGGTGGAAGGCTGCTCCCTGGAGGGAGATGCGGTGTCGGGGTCGATTTCCATGGGAATGAAAGACATATCCATATTCATGCTCCTGATCGAAATCACATCCATTCTGGCCCGGCTGCCATGGAATCCATTTTGCCAGTCTGTTTATTGAGTAGATGCTAAATTTTTCCTATGATCGCAGTATCGTTCGCAATGATGGAGTAATGCAGTTTCTTACTGTTACTTACAGGGATTAAGTGAAGAAACATGGGAGAGATGGATCCAGCGGTGCCTGAATGGACGGAAAAGCGGAAGTCCGAGATTCACGGCTGCCTGGAAAAAATGCTGTCCAGCCCGCTGTTCGCATCTTCACCGCGCCAGAAAAGATTTCTGCAGTACGCGCTCACCCATACCCTGGAAGGCAATGCGAACCGTCTCAAGGGTTATACCATTGGGGTGGAAGTGTTCGACCGCAGCACGGATTTCGACCCCAACCTGGATGCCATCGTACGCGTCGAGGCATCGCGCCTGCGCAACAAGCTGCGCGAATACTATGAGAACGAGGGGCGCGCCGATCCCATCCACCTCGATTTTCCCAAAGGCAGCTATGCGATCAGGATTAGCGTGCGGGGAAACGGTGCAGACCCTCGCAATTCAGCCTCTGTCGAAAAATCGCGAAATTTTGACAGCCAGCCTTCTTTGGCGGTGTTGCCATTCGTGAATATCAATGCCGACCCGGAACAGGACTATTTCGCTGACGGCATCACCGACAATCTGATTTCAGAACTATCCAAGCTTTCCGGACTTTTCATCATTTCACGCCAGTCGTCTTCAGTTTACAAACGCTCGGCAAAACACATCGGTGAAATTGCCGCGGAACTGGGTGTGAGCTATTTGCTGGAAGGTAGCGTGCAGCGCCTCGGCAACCGGATCAGAATCACTGCCCAGCTGATTGACGCCGCCACGGACAGTCATATCTGGGCGGAGCGTTATGACCGCGAGCTGCAAGATCTGTTTGATTTGCAGGATGAGGTCACCCGCCAGATTGCCGGCACCCTGCAAGTCCGGCTTACGCCCGAAGAAGCCAAGCTTTATGGCCATGAACGGACGAGCAACTTTGCGGCACATGACGCCCTGTTGCGCGGCATGGAGCGGCACTGGAAATACACCCCTTTGTCAGCGAGCGATGCAGTGGCGTATTTCAGTCGCGCCTTGCAGCTTGATCCGGACTATGCAGCCGCACATGCCTGGCTGGCACGTGCCATCGCCTTCCAGTGGATCATGCGCTTTACCGATGACGAGCATGCCCTGGAGGAGTCGCTGATGCATGCCCGCCGGGCGGTGGAGCTTGAACCCAACCTTTCCTATGCGCATTCGGTGTTGGGCTGGGTACAGCTCTGGCGCCGGCAAGGAGAAGAGGCCATTACTGCCTGCTGGCGCGGGGTGGCGCTCGACCCCAACAGCGCCGAGGCGCACCTGTTCCTGTCGAACGCCCTCCTGGCGGTGGGGCGCGGGGAGGAAGCATTGTTCTGCATCGAAAAGACCATGCGCCTCAGCCCGCTCCCTTCCGCGTTTCATCAGGTTACGCTTGGACAGTGCTATCTGGTGCTCGGAGAATTTGAGCTGGCAGAAGCCGCATGGAGGCGTGGCGCGGCATTGAACGAAACATTCATGCCTAACCAATTGTATTTGTGCCTGATTTCCGCCTTTCTGGGAAGAAAGGAAGAAGCGCTCGCCCGGCGCGATGTCGCGCTTTCGCTGCTAGGGGGCAACAAGCCCAGTATCTTTTATCCCTGGCTGGATGAGCGGTTGGAGGCACTGCATCTGGAAATGGTGCAGCTTGCCGGCATACTGCCGCCGGAATAAGCGGCCGCGGCAAGGGCTCAGCGGTTGAACCGGTAAATCGCCAGACTGCCCAGCAGATTGGGTAGCAGGCTCACCGCCTTGCCATCGGTCATCACCAGGCGCTCGCTGACGTGAATGCCATGCTCGACGCAAAAGGCATCGAAATCGGCGATGGTGCACAGGTGAATATTCGGCGTGTCATACCATTGATAAGGCAGGTTGCGGGATACAGGCATGCGACCGGCGAAAATCTGGGCGCGGTGCCTCCAGTAGCCGAAATTGGGAAAGGTGACGATGACATCCTTGCCCACGCGCAGCATTTCTAGCACGATGCCTTCCGTATTCTGAACCGCCTGTAGCGTCTGTGACAGGATAACGACATCGAACGACTGTGCCTCGAATCCTGATAATCCATCCTCCAGATTCATCTGGATGACGTTGATGCCGTTCTGCAGGCACGCAAGTACGTTGGCGTCGTCCTTTTCGACACCATAGCCGCGCACATCCCGAGTATCCCGCAGATACCCCAGGAGGCTACCGTCGCCACAACCAAGGTCCAGCACTTTGGCGCCCGGCGCGATCCAGCGCGCGATAGCGGCAAAGTCACGGCGTTCGGCCGCGGCCTCGGCAAAATGCACATGCGCCTGCGCGGGGGCGTGTGTCATTCGATATTCTCCATATAGGCGCGCACCACATCGTGATAGTGCTTGTCGGGCATGAGAAAGGCGTCATGGCCGTGCGCGGCGGTCAGTTCGGCATAGGTAACA
>Ga0208392_1000252_pt1 | contig 14296 bp, 9 predicted proteins | sample LakWasMeta3_LOW4_2_FD_183855 | JGI IMG/M metagenome (GOLD analysis project Ga0208392, IMG submission 183855) | Freshwater sediment methanotrophic microbial communities from Lake Washington under simulated oxygen tension - Sediment Metagenome... | ecosystem: Environmental > Aquatic > Freshwater >... | reverse complement strand
GTTTAACCCCCCTAAAGAGTCGTTCGAGACCAGGACGTTGATAGGACGGATGTGGAAGCGCAGTAATGCGTTAAGCTGACCGTTACTAATTGCTCGTGAGGCTTGATCCTATAACCTTAAAACTTGAGCTAAACACCGTAAAAAGTGAAACGTGAAATGTGAAAAGTAACGTCAAAAGCCAAGATTAATGGTTGTTCTAAAGTAAGATAATGTAATCAATACCCCAATTTAATGCGATGTGAGAACGTCGTAGACTTTACTTCTTCCAATTTGTTACAGACGCCTCATGAAAATGAGACGGCAACACAGCATTTCTGCTGATGAAGCTGACTGAAAAGTCAAAGGCATCAGAGATACCAGTTATGCTTGGCGGCCATAGCGGTTTGGACCCACCCCTTCCCATCTCGAACAGGGCCGTGAAACGAACCAGCGCCAATGATAGTATGCTTTTTGCATGCGAAAGTAGGTCACTGCCAAGCTATTTATACCCAAACACCCCACATGCAAATGTTGGGGTGTTTCTATTTGTGCTTCAGCAATACTTGTACTTCATCAAAACCTCCTTTGAACTTATGATTCAGGGAGGTTTTTTTGTTTGGTGACACTTGATACAAGTGAATCTGCATAAATAAAAAAAAGCCTCATATCAACTATGAGGCTTTTTTAGATTTTGAATCAGTATTCTGATATTGAATAAGCGATATTAAGCTTCAGCTAATTAACTTTCAGCGAGTGCTTTAATCATTTCAATACCAAAGCCTACGCCAAATCCATTCGTGTCTCCCTGTATTGCGCCTAATCCGCCTTTGCGGTTGGCTGACGATAGGTCTGTATGCAGCCAGGCTACGTCATTTTCAATAAACTTACCCAAGAAGCGCGCTGCATGTATGTGGTCGGCCCCGCCTTCAAGTGCGCATTGTTTGATATCGGCAATATCGCTGTCAAGGTCACTGTCGTAATCGTCGTCATACGGGAAGCTTGCGATGCGTTCTCCGGACTTACTGCCGGCGCCAATCGCTTTGCATGCGAGATCAGGGCGGTTTGATATGACGCCGCTCATACGGTCGCCCAAGGCGGAAATCATGCTACCTGTAAGTGTGGCAAAGTCTATTATTACGTCTGGTTTCTGGCGTGATGCAAGTGTCAATGTATCAGCCAGCACCATGCGTCCTTCAGCATCTGTATGAATGATTTCTATAGTCATGCCATTCAGTGCTGTAACTACGTCGTTCTGTTTGTAGGCGTTGGGGCTGATGTGGTTTTGGGCGATTGCTAGCCAGCAGTCAATCATAACGGGTAGCTTCATTTCAGTTGCTGCAAGCAGTATTCCCAGGCTTACTGCAGAACCATTCATGTCTTCATGCATGCCAAGCATGTATTTCGCTGGTTTGAGATTGTGGCCACCGGTATCGAAGCAGATGCCCTTGCCGACGATGGAGATGTGTTTGTTAATCGTCTCTGGGCGGTATGTCAGGTGTACGATAGCGGCATCTTGCGGTTCTGAACCTTGCCCTACGGCTACAAATGCACCAGCGCCTATTTTTCTGAGAGCTTGCATGTCAAATTCCTCATGCTCCCAACCATATTTACTTGCAAGTTCTGACACTTTTTTACGATAGATACCCGGTGTCAACTCATTTGGCGGTGTCATTGTAAGTTGACGGCATAGTGTGTTACCAGCTACGCGTGCATTTACATACCCATAGTCGTGTTCAGCTTTGTGTCCGTATATATATATGTCATTGAGAGGATTAACTTTGCTCTCTTTTTTTCTGTTTGGAAGTTCTGTTGCATTCACAGTTGCTACATAGTAAGCCGCACACGCATTAGCCTCACGGGTGGATTCGTTACCAAAGACACAAATTGCCAATTCATCAGGCTGTTCATCCAGTAAAGGTTTTAGGGCTTTGCGCAGTAGTGTGTGACGTTGAAATGTATTCTGATTGTCTGCAAGAATTACAAAACTCGCAACGCTGCCATTAGGCAAATCTATAGTGACTGGTGATTTGTTCAAATCTTTTAATTCAGATTTGCTACGCTTTTGCTTGATTTGTAAAAATTCAATAAAAGGCAGGGAACTCACATCTTCGGAAGATAATGCAAAAAGTATGTGTTTGTGATTTTTAACTGAATTTTCATCGGCAATCGCTGCATTTTGATGTAATTTTGCTGACATTTATAACCCTTAATATGGCGGCATTTCATGCTGAATATGCACGTTTAATATATATCTTAAATCCTTAATAAAGCTAGTAAACTTGACCAAAAGCGCTAAAAAAGACACACTACGGTTTTGTAAAATTTTACGTACAACGCATCACTAGGTGCGTTTTATTCAGACACGCTGCATTTGGCCACGTTACTTTTTGTGCTTACTGTGATTATACCTACTGTGGTTGATTCAATAAGATTTAATAAGTTTCTCGAATGTAGCTACACGGAGCCCCAACTGAATGTCATTGAACACAAATTTGAATATTCCAGATATCGATAGTCAAGAAACCCAAGAGTGGCTTGATGCGCTTACGGCAGTCATTGAAAATGAAGGCCCAGACCGCGCGCACTATTTGCTGGAAGCAATGATTGATAAGGCACGCCGCACCGGTGCCAATTTGCCTTATAACGCTACTACAGCTTATTTAAATACAATCCCTACACATCTACAGGACAAGCTGCCTGGCGACCCTGAAATGGAGCGCCGTGTACGTGCGTTAGTGCGCTGGAATGCCATTATGACGGTGTTGCGTGCTAATGAAAAATCCCCAGGCATCGGCGGCCATATTGCCAGTTTCCAGTCCGCAGCAACGCTGTATGACACAGGTTTCAACTACTTCTTCCGTGCGCCAAATGAAAATTTCGGCGGCGACTGCGTATATTTCCAGGGTCACTCTTCACCAGGCGTGTATGCCCGTGCTTTTTTAGAAGGCCGCATTGCTGAAGAGCAGATGGATAATTTCCGCCAGGAAACCGCTGGCAATGGCTTACCTAGCTACCCTCATCCATGGCTGATGCCTGATTTCTGGCAGTTCCCTACTGTTTCAATGGGCTTGGGGCCATTGGCAGGTATTTATCAGGCACGTTTCCTGAAGTATCTGCATGACCGAGGCATTGCCGATACCAGCGACCGTAAAGTATGGGTGTTCTGCGGTGATGGTGAGATGGATGAGCCTGAATCATTAGGCGCCATTTCATTGGCTAGCCGCGAGAAGCTGGATAACCTTATTTTTGTCATTAACTGTAACTTGCAGCGTTTGGATGGCCCGGTGCGCGGTAACGGTAAAATCATCCAAGAACTTGAATCTGACTTCAGGGGTTCTGGCTGGAACGTGCTCAAAGTGATCTGGGGTTCATACTGGGATCCATTGCTGGCAATGGACAAAGATGGCTTGCTCAAAAAACGCATGGAAGAATGCGTGGATGGCGAGTACCAGAACTTCAAGCAAAAAGGCGGCGCTTATACCCGTGAACACTTCTTTGGCAAGTATCCTGAATTGAAAGCCATGGTTGCTGCCATGAGCGATCAGGATATCTGGCGCCTGAACCGTGGCGGCCATGACCCGCATAAAGTTTATGCGGCATACAACGCAGCTGTTAACCATAAAGGCCAGCCTACAGTAATTCTTGCTAAAACCGTTAAAGGTTATGGCATGGGTGAAGCGGGCGAAGGCCAGAACACCACCCATCAGCAGAAGAGCATGGATATCGAGTCATTGAAGAAATTCCGTGACCGTTTTGATTTACCGCTGACTGATGAGCAAGTGGAAAGCCTGAGCTTCTATAAACCGGACGAAGACTCCCCTGAAATGAAATACATGGCCGAGCGCCGTGCGGCCATGGGTGGTTTTGTGCCGCAGCGCCGTCGTAAGGGTAATGAGCTTGTAGTACCGCAGTTATCTGCATTTGAGAATATGCTGGGTGCGACAGGTGAGCGCGAGATTTCTACTACGATGGCTTTTGTACGTATCTTGTCTACATTGGTACGTGATAAAGAGCTGGGTAAATATGTGGTGCCTATCGTGCCAGATGAAGCGCGTACTTTCGGTATGGAAGGTATGTTCCGTCAGCTTGGCATCTATGCAAGCCAGGGCCAGCTGTACGAGCCACAGGATTCTGACCAGGTGATGTTCTACAAGGAATCTAAAGACGGCCAGATTCTGGAAGAGGGTATTAACGAAGCCGGTGCGTTCTCCAGCTGGCTCGCGGCGGCAACGTCATACTCTGTTACCGGCAAACAGATGATTCCGTTCTACATCTATTATTCTATGTTCGGCTTCCAGCGTATTGGTGACTTGGCTTGGCTGGCTGGCGACTCGCGTGCACGTGGCTTCTTGCTGGGTGCAACAGCCGGTCGCACAACATTGAATGGTGAAGGTCTGCAGCATGAAGATGGCCATAGCCACCTGATGTCAGCGACGATTCCAAACTGTGTGTCTTATGACCCGACATTTGCATATGAACTGGCAGTAATCATTCAGGATGGCCTGCGCCGCATGGTGCAGAATCAAGAGGATGTGTACTACTACATCACCTTGATGAATGAAAACTACACGCACCCTGAGATGCCGAAAGGTTCCGAAGCCGGCATCCTCAAAGGTATGTACAGCTTCAGTAAATCCAAGGCTAAAGGCGAGAAAGTCCAGCTGATGGGCAGCGGTGTGATTCTGCGTGAAGTTATCGCGGCAGCTGAGTTGCTGGAAAAAGACTGGGGTGTGTCTGCTGATGTTTGGAGTGCTCCAAGCTTTACTGAGTTGCGCCGCGAAGGTTTGGATTGCGAGCGCTGGAATATGCTCAATCCGGAAAAACCGCAAAGAGTCAGTTATGTTGCACAGTGCCTGAAAGATGCCAAAGGCCCTGTGGTTGCTTCTACTGATTACATGAAGAGCTTCGCAGAGCAGATTCAGCGTTTTGTGCCAGGCAGATTTGTAGTACTGGGTACTGATGGTTTTGGCCGTTCAGACAGCCGCGAAGCGTTGCGTGACTTTTTTGAAGTGAATAGATATTACGTTGTGGTTGCCGCACTGAAAGCTTTGTGTGATGAAGGCAAACTGCCTGCAGCTAAAGTTGCAGAAGCGGTTAAAAAATACAACTTAAATTCCAATAAGCCAAACCCAACGACAGTTTAAGGATACACACAGATGGCAGTTCAAGACATATTCGTCCCTGATATCGGAAATTTCGATAGTGTGGATGTGATTGAAGTATTAATAAAAGCTGGTGACACTGTTGCCAAAGATGACTCATTGATGACGGTTGAGTCTGATAAAGCTTCTATGGATATTCCAGCGCCGTTTGCAGGTGTGGTGAAAGAAGTAAAAATCAAGGTGGGCGATAAAGCGGCACAAGGCACTTTGATTATGACGATGGATGTTAGCGAGGCAGCAGCGGCACCTGTGCAGGCTGCCCCTGCCAAGGCTGAACCAGTGGCCGAGGCGCCTAAAGCGGCGATTCCTGAACCAACAAGACCTGCGCCTGAGCCACCTAAGCCAATCGCCCCTGTGAACCAGCCGGTACCGGTTGGCGAGAGCGTGGTTGTAGCATCCGGCAAGCTTTCCCATGCTAGCCCGTCCATTCGTCGCTTCGCCAGAGAATTGGGCGTGAACCTGGCGCTGGTTAAAGGCACTGGCCCTAAAAACCGTATTTTGCAGAACGATGTGCAGGCTTATGTAAAAGGTGAGCTGTCTAAACCGCGCACTGAGAACATGGGCGCCGGTGTGAGCAGCCTGGCTGCATTGCCGATGCCGGTGATTGATTTCAGCCAGTTTGGTACGATAGAGACCAAGCCGCTGTCACGCATTAAAAAACTGTCAGGTGCCAACCTGCATCGTAACTGGGTAACAGCACCGCACGTGACGCAGTTTGATGATGCTGACATTACTGACTTGGAAGATTTCCGTAAGTCTATGCAGGCAGATGCCGAAAAGCGTGGCGTTAAGCTGACAATGCTGGCATTCCTGATTAAAGCTTCTGTAAATGCGCTCAAGGCATATCCAAACTTTAATGCATCACTGTCACCAGATGGTGATAGCCTGATTCTGAAAAACTATTTCAACATCGGTTTTGCCTGCGATACGCCAGATGGCCTGGTGGTGCCGGTGGTGCGTGATGTGCACCAGAAAGATGTGCTGGATATTGCACGCGACCTTGGTGAATTGTCAGCCAAAGCCCGTGAGCGCAAATTGAAGGTAGAAGAGATGCAGGGCGGCTGTTTTACAATCTCCAGCCTGGGTGGTATTGGCGGTACGATGTTCACGCCTATCATTAACTGCCCTGAAGTGGCGATTCTGGGCGTATCCCGCTCATCCATGCAGCCGGTTTATAACAAAGCGACCAATGGCTTTGAACCACGCCTGATTCTGCCGATGTCATTGTCGTATGACCATCGCGTGATTGACGGTGCAGATGGTGCACGTTTCACCAGCCATATGCGTATGATGCTGAGCGACGTACGTAGATTGTTGCTGTAATTTTTAGGTAATAGTAAAAAAGGGTGCGATTTTCGCGCCCTTTTTACTTTGGATGGATAGCAGATTTTGTGGTTATATTTAATGCAATTAGTCGCATGATTAAGCGGGCAATGTCATTGGATGGCATGGTTTGATGATAAAATTGCAGCAAATAACTAAAGTTAAAAGCAAGGGGTAGGCATGAGTAATTTAGTCGAAGTTTTAGTACCTGATATCGGCAATTTTGATAGTGTTGATGTGATTGAAGTGCTGGTAAAGGCCGGTGATGTGATTGCGAAGGAAGATTCCCTGATTACGGTTGAGTCTGATAAAGCATCGATGGACATTCCATCATCCCATGCCGGTACGGTAAAAGAAGTTAAAGTTAAAGTTGGCGACAAAGTTGCAAAAGACACGCTCGTGTTACTGCTGGAAGCAGAAGCGGCATTTGCTGCGGCACCAGCTAAAGCCGAAACGCCAGCAGCTAGCCCAGCGCCTGCGGCTGCCGTACCCGCACCAGCTGCTGTGCCAGCTGGCAGCAGCGACATTAACACACAAGTGGTTGTGCTCGGTAGCGGCCCCGGCGGCTATACCGCAGCGTTTCGTGCGGCAGACTTAGGCAAGCAAGTGGTATTGATTGAACGCTACTCAACGCTGGGCGGTGTTTGCCTGAACGTGGGCTGCATTCCATCAAAAGCCCTGCTGCATACAGCCAAGGTGATTACAGAGGCTGAAGAGTCCAGCCATCACGGTTTAAGTTTTGGTGCACCAAAAATCGATCTGGAGCAGTTACGTAATTGGAAAGCCAATGATGTGGTCGGCAAATTGACCGGCGGCCTTGCGGCCATGGCAAAGCAGCGCGGCGTGACTGTAGTGCAGGGTGTAGGTAAATTCACCGGTGCTAACCAGATTGCAGTAACAGCAGCAGACGGCAAAGTAACCACCGTAGGTTTTGAAAACGCGATTATCGCTGCCGGCTCACAGGCAACCAAGTTCCCGGGTGTAGCTGCTGATGAACGCATTATGGATTCTACCGGCGCACTGGCATTGGCAGATATTCCTAAACGCATGCTGGTAATCGGCGGCGGTATTATCGGCCTGGAAATGGGGACGGTTTACGACGCGCTTGGCACAAAGGTAAGTGTGGTTGAGTTTACAGACGGCCTGATTCAGGGCTGTGACCGTGACTTGGTGCGCCCGTTGCAGAAACGCATGGAAAAACGTTTTGAAGCAATTATGCTCAACACTAAAGTTGCAAGCATGGAGCCTAAAAAAGACGGTATCCATGTGACGTTTGAAGGGGTTAACGGTAATGCGGATGCACCTAAGAGCGTGGAAGTCTATGACCGCGTGCTGGTTTCAATCGGCCGCCGCCCTAACGGCAAAAACATCGGCGCCGAGAATGCAGGTGTGGCAGTAGATGACTACGGCTTTATTGCCGTGGATAAGCAGATGCGTACCAATGTACCGCATATTTTTGCGATTGGCGATATTGTCGGCCAGCCAATGCTGGCGCACAAAGCGACACACGAGGCTAAAGTAGCGGCTGAAGTGATTGCTGGCGAAAAAGTTGAATTTGTTGCCTCTGTAATTCCATCAGTGGCCTATACCGACCCCGAAGTGGCTTGGGTAGGCGTGACCGAGATTGAAGCTAAAGCCAAGGGCATTGCGATTGAAAAAGCCAGCTTCCCATGGGCAGCCAGCGGCCGTGCGCTTTCTATTGCACGTACCGAAGGCTCAACCAAGCTGATCTTCGATAAAGAAACGCATCGTGTGATTGGTGCTGGCATCGTTGGTGTGAATGCAGGCGAATTGCTGGCAGAAGCCGTGCTGGCGATTGAAATGGGCGCAGATGCGCATGACTTGGGCCTTACCATCCATGCGCACCCGACTTTATCTGAAACGGTGTGTTTTGCAGCTGAGATGAAAGAGGGCACCATTACTGACCTTTACATCAAAAAACGCTAGTACTCGCTAGTACTTTAGACGGCAGCATCTGATTTTGCTGCCGTACTAACAGCGTTTATGCCCAAGCGCAGGGGCTATGCCGACCCTGTCGATAGTAATCTTACGATAATTCATGCAATTACCATGTGCCAATTGCGGTGGTGTTTCCATTGACGATTGAGCCACGAGTCCGTGGCACCGGTTCTTTAAGCCGGCCACATCGACGCAACTGTTTCAGACCGCTTAGTTACAGCTCACTTCTTTAAGCTCTGCTGCCGGGAAACTTGGTTTTAACTTCTTGATTTCTGCGTTGTCGTTTTCTGTCAGGTTGCCTAGCATCAGGCTGTAATGTGATTTGCCTTGGTTGCGCAGGGTCTTTTCAACATTCTTGACGCCTTTGGCTTGCAGTTCATGCTGCAGTTTTGTAGCGAGTTTTTCATCTTCAAAAATGCCGAATGAAATAGCGTTTTTCCATTTTTCTTCCTGCACTACAAATAAATCTTCAATGCCCATGGCTTTATATTCAGCCGCCCTTTTTTGTGCTTCTGCCAGTGTCTTGGCTGGTGCCTTGTAAACCCAGAAACGCTTGGGCTGTTCGGAGCTCTGCTCTTTAGTGGTTGCTTGCAGAGATAGTTTATCCAGCGCTTTTTGCGCATTGGCAATGCTGCTGTCTGAAAACACGCCCCATTCAAAACATGTGGCTTCCGGGGCAGGGACGGGCGTGTCGATGACAGGTGCCGAAGCCTCGCGTTTTGGCAGGGCGCTGAGCTCATCCTGTGATAAAACCTTGATTTTTTCTGGGCTTAACTCAGCCAGTTTAATCTCCGGTTTTCCGGGTAGAAGGTAGCCTAAGCTGAAGTAAGCCAATAAAGCCAAGTTGATAAGAACCGATAGCCAGAAAAAACGTTTCATTGCGCGTCACTTTATAAGAATTTTTAATTAGAGTGATCTAGTAAGTACAACCCCTGTAATACGAGATTATCAACGATTATGGCGCGGTTTGCCACTGCATTGCTCAGGCTGCTTTTAATGCTCGCAGCATCGCCGCCGCTCAGTATCACCAGCACTTTTTGGCTGCATTTGGTTTCAACAGCATCTGCCATGTGGTCAATTGCCCCTGAGATTGCATTGAGCGCACCTGCGTAAATCGCCTGGCTGGTGGATTTGGCAAAGATATCAACCATTGCATTTTTAGCGGCATTGTTAACGGTATCGTTTTTTGGCAATTGTGCCGTTGCCTGCCCCAGGCTGGATTGCATCAAACCCAGGCCTGGCAGTATCAGGCCGCCGGCAAATTCACCTTGCCCGGCATGTTCTGCGTGATGGGGTGATGCATTCGGGTCTCGATGCATAAGCGTATCTATGGTCACGGCGGTGCCGGCATTCACCACTACGCAGGGTGCGTGCTGAATATCCCATGCGGCAATGAGTGCGGCCCAGCGGTCAGTGCCTAAAGTGGCGGGCTCTGTATAGGTGTTGAAGACATTGGCTGCCTGCCGGCTGGAGCTAATCCATTGCACCGGCAATTTGCAGGCGGCAAGTTTGCCTGCCAGCAGCTGTGCATGGGCATTGCCGGCAACGTTGGAAATAATGGCACGTTCACAAGCCAGTGAATCGGGGCCGAGGTCTGCTGTTGGCAGTGCGCTGTTCTGGCAGGCACCGTAATGGGTGATTTCACCAATCTGGTTAAAAACTGCCCATTTCGTTCTGGTGTTTCCGGCATCAATTGTTAAGAGCATATTTGTCCATGCAGTGCGGCAATTTGTCACATTCTCGACACCTGCCCAAGCAGGTAAAATCCACTGTAACAATACGGATTTTAACGACAAGGGATTAAAGGTTCAGCGATGCAACGATTCAAGTTAAAAAAACAAGCTGCTGTTTATGGCATTCTATCACCAAGTGTTTTAACGTCATGTCTGTTGGGCGTTTTTCCGATCAATGCATCGGCAGACCACCTGGATTTACCCAGCATTGATGTAAGCGCCCAGCGCCCGTATGAGAACTTTGCAGCAGCAATCAATAGCGGAGATACCGCCGGTTTGCTTGAGTCACACCCTAGTGTTGACCTTTACCAGGCAGGCGGCGTTTCTGCACTGCCGGCTATTCGCGGCCTGAATGATGACCGTATCAAGTTCACGGTTGATGGCGCCAGCATCACCTCGGCATGCGGCAACCACATGAATCCGGCACTTTCATATATATCGCCTGGCAGTGTGGGCAGCCTTGAAGTGTTCGCTGGCATTACGCCAGTGAGCATGGGCGGTGACAGTATTGCCGGCACCATCAATGTCAGTTCTGCGGCCCCTGGTTTTGCAGCAGATGCCGACCATTTGCTGGTGGAGGCCTCAGCTTCTGCATTTTATCGTAGTAACAATAACGGTTTAAGTGCCGACATGAAGGCCAATGCTGCAAACCAGAATATGAGCATTGGTTTTTCAGGCGGGGTGGACCGTGCACAGAGCTATGAAGACGGCCACGGTAATAAAGTGAATTCCACGCAGTTTGACCGCCGCCACCAAAGCGTTACTTTCGGGCTAAAGGGTGAAGTGCAGGATTTAACGGTCAAAATCAGCCATCAGGACATTCTGTATCAGGGTTATCCGAACCAGCGCATGGATATGACAGGTAATAATTCGGACTCGGTGAGTGCGAAATACAAGCAGCAATTCAATTGGGGTAAGCTCGACGCCAGCGTTTTCTGGCAGGAGGTCAAGCATGACATGGGTTTCTTTTCATCTGAGAAGCCAGGCACGATGCCGATGAAAGCGGAAGGCAAAGATTACGGCTACAGCATCAAGCTCGACCTGCCGCTAAACCAGGCACACCTGCTGCGCGTGGGGAATGATTATCACCGCCAGACGCTGGACGATTACTGGCCGCCGGTGGCAAGCAGTGCAATGATGGGGCCGAATACCTACAAAAATATTGATAATGGCAGGCGCGAGCGCTTTGGCCTGTTTGCAGAAGTTGAATCCAAGTGGTCGGCAGAGTGGGAGACCATGCTCGGCATTCGTGATGACTACATCAAAATGGATGCCGGCAATGTTCAGCCTTATGGCGGTGTTGGCATGATGGGCATCATGATGAACATGCCGGATATCATTGCGGCAAATGCATTTAATGCTCGCAGTAAGTCACAGCGTGATAACCATGTTGACCTGACGGCAAGCGCAAAGTATGAAGGCAGCAAAACCAGCAGTATCGAGTTTGGCTATGCGCGCAAGACGCGCTCCCCAAACCTGTATGAGCGCTACACCTGGGGTCGTGGTGATATGGCCATGGCGATGACAGGCTGGTTTGGTGATGTGAATGGCTATGTCGGCGATATTAGCCTGAAGCCTGAAACCGCTAATACGCTGAGTGCGACCTTTAACTGGCATGATGTGAATAAACATGCCTGGGAGTTTGCATTGACGCCACATTATTCATACATCCAGGACTATATCGGCGTGAATAAAATCGGCACATCAAGCCCCATGATGATGGGTGCATTTCCACTGTTCAAGTTTGATAACCAGGATGCGCAGATTTACGGGGTAGAGGCTAAATGGAAGGCTGCACTCTGGGATGGTAGCGATTTCGGTAAAGGCCGCTTGGTTGGTAATTTAAGCTGGCTGCGCGGTGAGCGCGTAAGTGATGGCCAGGACCTGTATCACATGATGCCGCTGAACATGCGTCTGGCTCTTGAGCAAAACAAAGGCGCATGGACCAATGCCGTGGAACTGGAACTGGTGAACAGGAAAACGCAGGTGGATGAGGCTAGGCTGGAGCCGGAGACCGCAGGTTACGGTTTGCTGAATGTGCGCAGCAGCTACCAATGGAAGAACGCAAGGCTGGATATTGCTGCCAATAACCTCCTCGACAAATATTACGAGCTGCCGCTGGGTGGAGTGGCTTATGCCGACGGTAAGGCCGCCGGCAGCAAGGGGCCTTATGGTGCGCTGCCCGGCATGGGCCGCTCGATTAATGTAGGCTTAACCTTGAACTACTAGGCTGTAAATCAGGCTGTAATTAACAAAGCCTGCGCCGGCTTGAGACCTTATAGCCCGCGCAGGCTGATTTCACCTGATATAAAACGCTGCACACCTTCGGCTGTTTCAACCAGCAGGCTGCCGTCTTGTGTAATGCCCTGCACGATGCCATGTATTTCACGGCCATCCGGCATCAGCATGCGTACGTTCTGGTTGTGGTAGGCGTGGTGCGTTGACCACTCGCTGCGCAGTTGTGAAAAGCCGGTTTTCTCAAATTCTGCCAGCACATCCGCCAGGTGTTTAAGCAATACGCCAAGCAGATGGTTGGGGTCTATCGTGTCATCAGCCGCAGTGGCTAAATCGGTAACCGGCTGGTCAATCTGCTGCTTAAGGCTTGCCGGCAGGTTGAGGTTGATACCCATGCCGATAACTGCCGTACTTGGCCCTTCCATATCGCCTTGTAGCTCGATCAGGATTCCTGCCAGTTTCTCACGCCTGACCAGCACGTCGTTCGGCCATTTAAGCTGTGAGCTGGTCACGCCCAGTTCATGCAGGCTGCGCATCAGTGCAACACCTGCCGCCAGGCTCAGGCCTGAAAGCGCGGCGGCACCGCACTGAAAGCGCCACAGCAGCGAGAATGTCAAACTCGCACCCAGCCCCGCCTGCCAGCTGCGGCCACGCCTGCCGCGCCCGCTGGTTTGCAGGTTGGCAACAACGCAGGTGGCATGTTTTGCGGTGCTGACGTTTTGCATTAAATAGCTGTTGGTGGATGGCAAGTGGTCATGCACTTCAAGCTGCAATGATGCCGCGCGTTTGCCTAGCACGTTTAAAATGGCTTGTTCATCAAGCAAAGTCACCGGCTGCGGCAGTTTGTAGCCACGCCCCGTGACTGAAAATACCTCAACGCCCAGCTGTTCCGCATGCTGCAGGGCGTTCCACACAGAGGCACGGCTCACGTTGAAATGGCGCGCAATCGCTTCACCGGAGTGGAATTTTCCGTCGGAAAGCAGTTTAAGAATGGGGAAGGTGAGCGCGTTCATATTGATATTAAGTTTAGCATAGCCGCTACATGGCTCCATGCAATTAATCAATTTGCACTGGTGAACATGCAAGGCAGCAAGCTGGTGTAAAATAGCGACAACTTAAATTAAACCATTTGCCATGTCATCTGAAAAAACTCCAAACAGCGCACCAGCGCCCGCATCCAACTTTATCCGCGCCATTATTGAAAAAGACCTGGGCCAGCATAAATACGCCGCCAAAAAATGGGCAGGTAGCCCCGGTGATGCGCAGCATCAGGATGCCGGCCAGGTAGATTTTGCAAAAATCCGTACCCGCTTTCCGCCGGAGCCAAATGGTTATCTGCATATCGGCCACGCTAAATCCATTTTTCTTAACTTTGGCCTGGCGCGTGATTTTGACGGTGTATGCCATCTGCGTTTTGATGACACCAACCCTGAGAAAGAAAGCCAGGAGTATGTAGACAGCATTTCCGATAATGTGAAATGGCTGGGCTTTGACTGGGAAAATGGTAACGAAAGTAATCTCTACTTTGCCAGCAATTACTTTGACTTTATGTACCGCGCGGCTGAAAGCCTGATTGAAAACGGCTTTGCCTATGTAGATGAACAAAGCGCAGATGAAATGCGCGTTAACCGCGGCACGTTGACCGAGGCCGGTAAAGATTCACCGTTCCGCAACCGTAGCGCGGCTGAGAATCTGGCGCGTTTCCGCGAAATGCGTGACGGCAAGCATGCCGACGGCAGCATGGTGCTGCGCGCCAGAATTGACATGGCGTCGCCCAACATCAACATGCGCGACCCGGCAATCTACCGCGTGCGCCGTGCACACCATCACAACACTGGCGACAAATGGTGCATCTACCCGATGTACACCTTTGCACACCCGATTGAAGATGCGCTGGAACGCATT
>Ga0208392_1000237_pt1 | contig 14713 bp, 15 predicted proteins | sample LakWasMeta3_LOW4_2_FD_183855 | JGI IMG/M metagenome (GOLD analysis project Ga0208392, IMG submission 183855) | Freshwater sediment methanotrophic microbial communities from Lake Washington under simulated oxygen tension - Sediment Metagenome... | ecosystem: Environmental > Aquatic > Freshwater >... | reverse complement strand
GCCGTGTAAGAGCTGACGCATGCAATAACCATGCTCAATAATTAATTCATTAGAAACAGTCGGTTGTGTGTCTGCATGTGCTGGTGGCGGCTGAAAAAAGCCACCAATCTGGCTTTAATAGTTCAGGTTCAACCTAAAAACAATTTATAGGCCGGGTTTTCTGTTTCATCCCAGTGCGGGTAGCCCAGGTTGCTTAAGAATTTATCAAACTCTACCTTGTCTTCCGGTGGAACCTGCATGCCGACCAGTACCCGGCCAAAGTCTGCGCCATGGTTGCGGTAATGGAACAGGCTGATATTCCAGTCATGCCCCATGGTATCCAGAAACTTCATGAGTGCACCCGGCGTTTCGGGGAATTCGAACCTGAACACTTTTTCGTGTTCTGCCTGTGGCGCGTGGCCGCCAACCAGATGCCTCAAGTGCAGTTTGGCTACTTCGTTATCGCTGAGGTCTATTGTCGGCAGGCCTTGTTCTTTGAGGTCAGCCACCAGTTTTGCAGATTCTGATGGCGCAGCAATTGCGACACCCACAAAGATATGCGCATTTTGGGGGTCAGAATAACGATAATTGAATTCAGTGATATTGCGCCCGCCCAACAAGCGGCAGAACGCCTTGAATGCACCTGGTTTTTCAGGGATGGTGACCGCAAGCACTGCCTCACGTTTTTCACCGATTTCGGCACGTTCTGCAATAAAGCGCAGGCGGTCAAAGTTCATATTGGCGCCGGATGCGATGCCAATCAATGTTTTGTTCTGCAGGTTTTCGCGCGCAGCATAGGCTTTAAGGCCAGCTACGGCTAAAGCGCCGGCAGGCTCCAGAATGCTGCGTGTATCTTCAAATACGTCTTTAATGGCGGCGCAGATTGCATCGTTATCCACGATAATCATTTCATCTACGTATTGCTGGCACAGTGCAAAAGTATGTACACCAACTTGCTTGACTGCGGCGCCATCGGCAAACAAGCCTACCTGATCCAGCGTGATGCGCTCGCCTTTTTTCAAGGATTGGGTCATGGCTTCCGCATCTTTTGCCTCTACGCCAATCACCTTGATTTCAGGGCGAACAGCCTTGACGTAAGCAGCAATGCCCGCCAGTAGCCCGCCGCCGCCAACACAGCAGAAAATCGCATGTATAGGCTCAGGATGCGCATTCAGGATTTCCATCGCTATCGTACCCTGGCCGGCAATGACGTAAGGGTCATCGTAAGGGTGCACAAAGGTCAAGCCTTCTTTTTTTTCAAGCTCAAGCGAGTGCGTATATGCATCTGAGTAGCTGTCGCCAAACAGTACGACTTCAGCACCACGGCTTTTTACCGCTTCAATCTTGATTTGCGGCGTTGTGGTTGGCATCACGATGACTGCGCGGCATTTGAGTTTCTGGGCGCTGAGGGCTACGCCTTGTGCATGATTACCGGCTGATGCAGCAATCACGCCTTTTGCCAAGGCTTCAGGCGGCAAGCTTGCCATTTTGTTGTAAGCCCCGCGTATCTTGAATGAAAATACCGGCTGCATGTCTTCACGTTTGAGCAGCACATTGTTTTTGATGCGCTTGGACAGGTTAATCTGCAGATCCAGCGGCGTCACCTTTGCTACATCGTAAACGTGCGAATTTTGAATTTTCTCTAAGTAATTTTGTGCGGTATCTGTAGGCATGCGTTATTTCTGAATTTGGCTGGGTTTCTAAAATGGACTGCTGCAGTGTATAGTATTGGATTAGTTTGAATTATATAACTCGTATTATAAAGAATTTGCAAGGACTTGACTCAAAATGGCATACACACAAGACGAATTAAAACAACAGGTCGCTAAAGCAGCGGTTGAATATGTTAAAGGCGGCATCATCGGTGTTGGTACCGGTTCAACAGCTAACTTTTTCATTGAAGAGCTGGCTAAGGTAAAACATAAGATTGACGGCGCAGTTGCGAGCTCTGAGGCTACTGCATCACGTTTGCGCGGTCACGGTATTGAAGTGTTTGACCTTAACAGTGTGGACAGTCTGGATATCTATGTGGATGGTGCTGACGAGATTACCGAACACATGCACATGCTCAAAGGTGGCGGCGGTGCTTTAACACGTGAAAAAATCGTGGCGGCGGTTGCTAAACAATTCATTTGTATCTGTGATGCAAGCAAATATGTACCAGTGCTGGGTAAGTTTCCTCTGCCAGTGGAAGTATTGCCGATGGCAAAAAGCCATGTAGCGCGTGAACTGGTTAAATTAGGTGGCCAGCCGCAGTTGCGTGACTTTACAACTGATAACGGCAACGTGATTCTGGATGTGCATGGTCTGACTATTACTGACCCGGTTGAGATGGAAGCGAAAATCAATCAGATTGTAGGTGTGGTTACCAATGGTTTGTTTGCTGCGCGCCCGGCCAATGTATTGCTGCTAGCAACACCGGAAGGCGTTAAAACTTATAAAAAATAAAAGCTTAATTATTTTTTGTAATAATTTTGTCATATTCATTGCCTAAGATAGCGTTCTAGTTAACTGTGGACAAATAACATGCATTCTGAACATACCTTTAAGCAATATGACGCAGAGTTGGAAGCGCTACGTGGAAAAGTGCTTGAGATGGGCGGCTTGGTAGAGCAGCAGATCATCCAGGCACTTGAAGCATTGGTGAAGCTGGACCCTAATCTGGCAAAAGAAGTGATGGAGAATGACCATCGTGTAAATGCCCTTGAAGTACAGATTGACGAGGACTGCAGCCATATCATCGCGCGTCGCCAGCCAGCTGCCGGTGACCTGCGCATGGTCATGATGATTGTAAAAACCATTACCGACCTAGAGCGCATCGGTGATGAAGCCACTAAAATTGCCCGTACTGCTGAAAAAATCTTTCAGGAAGATCGCATGTATAAACCACGCTTTAATGAAATTAAAGCAATGGTCGCCCTGGTTCGTGAAATGTTGAGTACGGCATTAGACGGTTTTGCGCGCCTGGATGTGAGCAAAACGGTTGAAGTGGCAAAACAGGATGAGCAAGTTGATGAGCAGTTCCGAGCTGCCATGCGCCAGCTGATTACCTTTATGCTGGAAGATCCGCGCACGATCTCGATGTCGCTGGAAGTATTGTTCGTGGCAAAAGCGATTGAACGTATCGGCGACCATGCCAAAAACATCGCAGAGTATGTGGTGTATATGGTGAAGGGTAAGGACGTGCGCCATACCTCAGTACAGGAAATGGAACGCGAGACACTGCAGCCTTAGTATCATGAGTATTGGTATTTAGAGCCCGAGTATCTCAAGCAAATAAAAAAAGCGCCGTTAAGTACGGCGCTTTTTTTATGGGTATGTTTATTTGCAGGCCAGTGAGAGCTTAACCCTTTGGCGGAACGTAACCGCTGGCAGTGTCTGCACCATCGCCGAAGAAATATTTTTCTGTCTGATCTGCAAGGTATTTACGCGCTGTAGGGTCGGCCAGGCTCAGGCGATTTTCATTTACCAGCATGGTCTGCTGTTTCAGCCAAGCAGCCCAGGCTTCTTTGGAAACGTTTGCATAAATACGCTTGCCGAGTTCACCAGGGTACGGAGGAAAATCCATGCCTTCAGCTTCTTTACCTAACTTAATACAATTTACAATGCGTGCCATAATGAACCTTGTTAAATTCGCGTTTGATTACTTAAAGTGTAATGATAGCGCATGTTAAAATCTGCGCGTTAAGTATTATTATTAAATTTTTTATCGCCCACACACTGAAAGCATACGATGCAGACCCCGGAAAACGCACCGCAATCCAAACATCTTGCAACAAGCCCATTTAAAGGTAAAACCGGCCTTCGTCGGCTGATCAATGCTTTTGGCTACTCATTGCAGGGTTTTGCTGCCGCTTTCAAGCATGAGGATGCCTTTCGGCAAGAGGTGTTTCTCAGTTTAGTCCTGATTCCGCTCGCGTTTTACCTGGGCGAGAGCGGGGTAGAGCGTGCATTGATGATTGCAAGTGTGCTGCTGGTTCTGATCGTTGAGCTCCTTAATTCGGCGATTGAGGCCGCGGTTGACCATACGTCTACCGAGCGTCATCCCCTGGCAAAACAAGCTAAAGACATTGGCAGCGCGGCAGTATTTATTGCACTGGCAATTGTGGCAGCGGTTTGGGGCTGTGTGCTTTTAGGCTAGCCGCATGTGGTGGCATCGCACACCCCAATCGCCCGCTAGGCCCATGCTTAGAAGTCTGTTCGCAGGCCCAGCAGTATAGAGCGCCCGCCCTGCGGCGCCATATCTTTCAGAAATGAAGTATGCTCGCGGATTTCCTGATCAAGCAGGTTATTCGCTTTGGCATACAGTTCCAGATTGAGTCTGGTTGGCAGTTTGTAAGTAATTAATGCACTTACGTTTGTGTAGCCATCTGTCGCCAGTTCATTTTCTGCAATGCGGTCTTGTTTAAACGCATGCAGCACATCCAGCCTTGCACCAAGGCTGTTCTTTTGATATTGCAGTCCTGCACCTAATCTTAACGGCGTAATGCGTGGCAACGGCTCGCCGTTGTCACGATTGCTTGCACGCACATAATCACCGCGTACGGTCAGGTCGAGATTGTCCGTGATATTAAAGCGGCCATCAGCTTCCAGACCTTTGAATGTCGCTGCAAAAGACGTGAACTGCGCAACCGGCAAGCCGGCGTTGAAATCACCGGTGTCAAGTAACCCTAAATAGCTACTGAATCTGGTGTAGTAAGCACCAAAGTTAACGCTGTTTTTGCCTTCTTTCCAGCGTAGTTGTGCATCGATGCCATTAGAGCGTTCCTTGCCAAAATCACTGTTGCCGATTTGGTATTGCCCGGTCGCCAGGTGTGGGCCTTTGGCGTACAGCTCAAAATAGCTGGGCGCGCGCTCATTGTGAGATAAATTAGACGCCAGTGACCAGTTTGGGTTGAAGCTGTAAATGCCGCCCAATGCGTAGCTGTAAGGGTTAAAGTGATTGTTTTTTGCCGGTTCAGCATCAAATGCAGCAGCGCTTAAGGTGACATGCTCTGCCCGCCCGCCAAAGGTAATTTTTAACTGGCCGACGGGCAGCTCTTCGTAGATATACAAAGCCTTGATTTGCGTGTTCACCGCGGGGACAAATGCTTCTTCACCGAGCGCTGCGAAATTGGAATTCTGAAATTGAACGCCAAGCATACCCTTCATATTGCCGATGCTGGCATGTCCTGCTTCAAGGCTACCTTCCAGGCCGCGGTTCTTGAATGTGGTGCCGATTTCGCCGTTGTCGATTTCCTGATGCTGGTAGTCAGTATGTGCCAGCTTGAATTTTACCCGTTCTACAACGCTGCCTAGTTGTTTGAATTCGCTGGCTAAATCCAAGCGGTCGCTCCGCATGTCGGCACGTACGTTGGGTTCTGCAACCGTGCCGTAATTATTCCTGAAGCCGGAATACGAAATACCGGCGTAGCCGTTATCAAAAGTCAGTGATGCGCCAATTGCGCCGCCTTCGCCATTTGCACTGCTGTTAACGAGCTTGCCGCGATTTTCCTGTGGCGTGCCGTCAGCCCTGTTTTTACGGTTTGATACCGCATAGCCGGGAATCTCCAGGTCGTTGCTGTTTCTGGTGTAGGCATCAGCATGAATCGCGATTTTTCCATTGCCGGCATCGACAACACCTGCCAGATTGCTCTGGCTATCTGCACCGCCCAGGCTCGCCTCTGCGCGTCCGGTAATGCCTTCAAGCTGTTCTGACGGAATGCGATGGTCAACAGCATTCACTACGCCACCTGCAGCGCTCCCGCCATAAAGCAGTGCAGCAGGTCCGCGCACGACTTCTATTTGCTCAATGACCAATGGGTCTATTGTAACGGCATGGTCAAAACTTAAGCTCGATGCATCAAGAACACCCACGCCGTTCTGCATGATGCGCACACGGTCAGCATCCAGCCCGCGGATGACCGGGCGTGAAGAGTTGGGGCCAAAGCCCGAAGCGCTTACACCAGGAATGCCATTGAGCGTTTCGCCAAGCGTACTCTCGCGTTTGAGCGATAATTCGCGGCCACCGAGTATCGAGACAGGCGTCACCATTTCATCTGCACTGGTACCAGCTGGACTTTCGGTGACGGCCACAGAAGGCAGGTCGATAGCGGTACTGATATCGGCGGAAACGGCCTGGCTATTGAATAAAATTGCGATAACACCTAATAAAGACTTGAGTGCAGATGCGTTTCGCATGTGCGGATTCAGGATGTGATTCATGTATACAACCTCAAAAAAATAATAGCGGATAACCAGCAAAGTGCCGGTGTGTTGCAGCTAGATATTGATTGATTGAGGAGGTGCGCGTGCAGCGTAAGTGGGGGTGAATTCAGCATGGATGCTGAAAGTATGTACGGCTGCTGTGGCCTGACCGGAGTGAACGGCGGGGATTACAAAAGCCGTTGTTGCCAGCCCGTTTGCCACTTTGGCAAAACTGATACATTGCGAACATTGTTCACCAGAGGTGTGTTTGGCTTGGTTCTTGTCTTGCTGGCTATGCTGGTCTGGTTTTCCCAGATGGCTCACTTCATGCGCAGCAAGGCCTATTTGCGCGAAAGCAAATAAGAAAATTAACGCTAAGTGAACGGAAATACGACGCAACATGGCACGGATTTTATCAGACTTTTACAGGCAGGGCTCAAATAAAAATGGCCGCTAGTGCGGCCATTTTTATTTGCTAAGTGCCTGAAATGCGATGCAAAATCAGCTTATGCAAAATTAGCTGAAGCAAAATCCCAGTTAGCTAAAGAAGCCAGGAATACTTCAACGAATTTAGCGCGTGCGTTGCGGTAATCGATGTAATAAGCGTGTTCCCATACGTCGATAGTCAGCAATGCTTTGTCGCCAGTAGTCAGTGGTGTGCCGGCAGCGCCAGTGTTTACGATATCTACTGAGCCGTCAGCTTTTTTAACCAGCCATGTCCAGCCAGAACCGAAGTTGCCGACTGCTGAAGCCTGGAATGCTTTTTTGAATTCGTCGAATGAACCCCATTTTGCATTGATTGCATCAGCCAGTGCACCTGCTGGTGCGCCGCCGCCGTTTGGTTTCATGCAATTCCAGAAGAATGTGTGGTTCCAAACCTGTGCTGAGTTGTTGTACAGGCCGCCTGAAGATTTTTTAACGATTTCTTCCAGGCTTGCGTTTTCAAACTCGGTACCTTTGATCAGGTTGTTCAGGTTGGTAACGTAAGTCTGGTGATGTTTACCGTAGTGGTATTCGAATGTTTCTTCAGAGATATGTGGTGCTAATGCGTTTTTTGCATAAGGCAATGCAGGTAATTGATGTTCCATGATGATCCTCTTTAAATCGTGAAAATTTTTGAATGCCAACAGCGTTATTATAACAGGGTATTTTAGTCAGGTATTATTGCTGATTAAGCTATTTTTTTCTTGGCCTCGGGTATGCGGCGGTAGTCAAAATCCAGATGGCTACTTTTTCTTGGCCCTAGGATGTGCAGCATCATAAATCTTGGCCAAATGATGAAAATCCAGATGCGTATAAACCTGCGTGGTGCTGATATTGGCATGCCCCAGCATTTCCTGCACGGCACGCAAGTCCTGGCTGGATTGCAATACATGCGTGGCAAAGCTGTGGCGCAGCAGGTGGGGGTGCATATCGGTATTGATGCCTTGTTTGATTGCCCAGGTTTTAACGCGGTACTGCACGGCACGGGGGGTGATTCTGCGCCCTTGCTGTGTAACAAAAACGGCGTTTCTGTTGTTGTCATTTATTTTTATCATGGCACGCTGCCGCAGCCAGACATGCAGTGCATTTGCAGCATGGCTGCCTAAAGGGACGATGCGGGTTTTATTGCCTTTGCCGGTCACGGTAATGGTGCCTTCAGAAAAATCCAGCATCTCAGTGTCGAGGTTCACCAGTTCAGCCAGACGCAGGCCAGAAGAATAAAACAGCTCCAGAATGGCATGGTCACGGACTTCGAGCAGGCCATCGCCTTTAATGTCGACCAATTTTACAGCCTGGTCTACTGATAATGCCTGCGGCAGTGTTTTTGCAGATTTTGGCGCACGCATGCCAATTACCGGGTTTTGTGTGTAGCCTTTGTGCTGGACCAGATAATCATAGAATCCGCGCCAGGCGGAAAGGGCGCGGGCGATACTTTTGCTGCTCAAGCCTCGGCTATGCAGGATGCCGATAAAGCGCCTGACCTGCTGGGAGTTGATAGTTTTTAAATCGGTGTTTTCGGTCAGCGATTCTAAAAGTGCAATATCGCGTGAGTAGTTTTTGCAGGTGAGGGCACTGAGTCCGCGCTCAAAGGTAAGATGCCTGATATAGTCATCTAGATAAAGCATCATTTACCTCATGAGTTGGCGATGGTTCAGAGATTCAACGCGAACAAGTGGTTAAGCAGCGCTGCCGCAACCAGCTCGCCGATGCGTTCCAGATAGAAAGTACCCATATCTGTCTTGAAACGCTGCGTATCTTCTGCCGCCAGAACCAGTACGCCGAATGCATGTGGGTCAGCCGCATTTTTGTATAGCGGAATAAATGCGAACGATTGCAGGTTATTCGCTAATAAATCGCCGACGATGGCAGGTTTGGCGCCGCAGTAAGGTTGTTTGAGGGAAATCACCCAGTCATTGAACTCATCTGCCACGTGTGTGAAGACAGCATCGCCGGTGATAGAGCTGTTGCTGGGTTTGATCCAGATACGGATGAGCGACTGGCTTACGGCAAAGTCAGATTGCAGTGATGCTGCTATGGTTTGCTGTAGTGAGCTGAAAGTGTGCTGGCTTAGCAGATTCAAACAGAACTGATGCACTTTCGCGCTGGTAGCTTCGTTTTCTTCAGCATTGCTGATCATTTTATCTATCATCGATTCCAGCGTACGAATCTTGTCGCGTTGTGCTAACTGCTGGCGCTCACCGAGCGAAATCACACCATTGCCGTGCGGGCTCGGTAAGGTGATTTCGGCGAGCAGGCTTGCGTGCTGCTCAAAAAAACTGGGGTTGCTGCGCAAGTAGGTTTGTACCTGTTCCGCAGTAATCTCTTCATGCGTAGTTTGCTGGTCTTCGTGGTTGCTTGTCATTTTCTGAATGCCTTATTTTAATACCTGATTTTTAATACCGGGTGTCCATGAATCGAAGCCAACTCTAGTTCAAGACAGGTTCACTTCGCCGGTAAATACTGTTACTGCCGGGCCTGTCATCATGACGGGAGAATTGTCGCCTTGCCATGCAATATGCAGCTCGCCGCCGCGGGCGCTGACGCTCACCGGTGATTGCAGAAGGCCGCGCTGAATTCCGGCAACAGCCGCCGCGCAAGCACCAGTACCGCAGGCCAGTGTCTCACCGCTACCACGTTCAAATACCCTGAGTTTGATATGGTGTGCATCGATAATCTGCATGAAGCCGGCATTTACGCGCTCTGGAAAGCGCGGGTGCACTTCAATCTGGCTGCCGAGCGCTACTACCGGTGCGGTTTCAATATCGGCTACCACCTGTACCGCATGCGGATTGCCCATGGAAACCACAGAGACATCCAGCTGTTGGCCGCCAACGTCAAGTTTATAAGTGTTTGCGATTTCATTCGCAATAAACGGAATTTTCTCAGGATTGAACCTGGGCGGCCCCATGTTGACGGTGACCAAGCCATGGTCTTCTAGCCTGGGTGTGATGACGCCGCTGGCAGTTTCAACACTGATTTCACGCTTGTTTGTTAAATGCTGGTCTGATACAAAGCGCACAAAACAGCGCGCCCCGTTGCCGCACTGGGCTACTTCACTGCCATCTGCATTGAAGATGCGGTATTTAAAATCTGCAATGTTGGAACTTTCTACCAGTAACAGCTGGTCGAAGCCTATACCAAACTGGCGGTGAGCCAATGTTTTGATTTGGTCAGGGCTTAATTCAATCTTTTGATTGATGCCGTCAATGACCATAAAGTCATTGCCGGCGCCCTGCATTTTGGTAAATCTGATGGTCTGTGTCATATGTTTATTGTATGAGAAAGAGTGGTTGCTGAGTGCATATACTTTGAATTTAATAGCTTAATTTTTTCAGGGTTGATACTTCGTGTACAATTCGTTTTCTTCAATACTTGCTTCAGCCTTTAGTAAGTATTTTTTCAACTTTTAATTTCAAGGCATTCAATGAGCGAATATTTATTTACTTCAGAATCTGTATCTGAAGGCCATCCGGACAAATTAGCAGACCAGGTATCAGACAGTATTCTGGATGCTATTTTAACCCAGGACCCGACCGCACGTGTAGCGGCTGAGACCCTGGCGAACACCGGCCTGATTGTATTGGCGGGTGAAATTACCACAACAGCCAATGTTGACTACATTAAAGTAGCGCGTGATGCCATTAAGCGCATCGGCTACGACAACACCGAATACGGCATCGACTACAAAGGTTGTGCGGTTCTGGTTGCCTATGACAAACAGTCTCCTGATATTGCACAGGGTGTTGATAACGCCAATGACGATCCGCTGGATCAAGGTGCAGGCGACCAGGGTCTGATGTTCGGCTATGCCGTGGATGAAACACCGCAGCTGATGCCATTGCCGATATGGCTGAGCCACCGCTTGATGGAGCGCCAGGCGCAATTGCGTAAAGATGGTCGCTTGCCATGGCTGCGCCCGGATGCAAAATCGCAGGTAACCGTGCAATATGTAGACGGTAAACCATACAAGATCGATACCATTGTGCTTTCAACCCAGCACGCGCCGGAAATGACGCTGGAACAAGTGCGTGAAGCCACGATTGAAGAAATCATCAAGCCGGTATTGCCTGCTGAGCTGATCAAAGGCGATATCAAGTTCCTGGTAAACCCGACCGGGCGTTTTGTAATTGGCGGCCCGCAAGGCGATTGCGGCTTAACCGGCCGTAAAATCATTGTAGATACCTATGGCGGTGCAGCACCGCACGGCGGCGGCGCGTTCTCCGGCAAAGATCCATCAAAAGTAGACCGCAGTGCGGCTTACGCCGGTCGTTATGTGGCCAAAAACATCGTTGCTGCCGGTTTGGCAACACGCTGCCTGGTGCAGGTAAGCTACGCAATCGGCGTTGCACAGCCCACTTCAGTGATGGTTGAAACCTACGGTACCGGCAAGGTGTCGAACGAAGTGTTGACACAGCTGGTACGTGAGCATTTCGACCTGCGCCCAAAAGGCATCGTCAAGATGCTGGATCTGCTGCGCCCGATTTACGCCAAGACTGCCGCTTATGGCCATTTTGGTCGTGACGAGCCTGAGTTCACCTGGGAATCTACAGACAAGGCAGCTGCCTTGCGTGCGGCGGCTGGCCTCTAAGCAAGGCGTGCAGGTAAAGTAGTCAAAAATGATATTCAAGGTTAAAAAACCTTGAATATCATCTAGTTGCGATATTGGTGCTATAAAAAATATCGCGTATAATGCGCACCACTTCTGAGGAGCGTTGCGAGAGCTGTAGTTAAACTACAGTCTCCTAGGCTCAGAAAATGATCTAACGACGCTCACCAATATTAACCGTGCCGGGCACGGGATATGGGTGAGATAAACGTTGTGTCTCTTGCTTTACCCCTTTCCCTCCGGTCACACAATTCAAGGAAATGAAAATGAATACTGTGACTGACATTAAAGATTACGTCATTGCTGACATCAATCTGGCTGCATTTGGCCGCAAAGAAATCGCGATTGCTGAAACCGAAATGCCGGGTTTGATGGCAATCCGCCAGGAATATGCAAAAGTGCAGCCGCTGAAAGGCGCACGCATTACCGGTAGCCTGCATATGACGATTCAAACCGCGGTACTGATTGAAACGCTGAAAGACCTGGGCGCAGAAGTGCGCTGGGCATCATGCAATATCTACTCAACACAAGACCATGCAGCTGCGGCAATTGCTGCGGGTGGCACACCTGTGTTTGCAATCAAAGGTGAAACACTCACTGAATACTGGGATTACACCCACCGCATTTTTGAGTGGGCTGATGGTGCGGATGGCCAGCCAGTTTTCAGTAACATGATTCTGGATGATGGCGGCGATGCAACCTTGCTGCTGCATTTGGGTACACGTGCAGAAAAAGATTTGTCAGTGATTGCAAGCCCGGCTTCAGAAGAAGAAACCTGCCTGTTTACAGCAATCAAGGCAAAGCTTCAGCAAGACCCCACATGGTATTCAACACGCCTGGCGCATATCAAAGGTGTGACTGAAGAAACCACCACCGGCGTGCACCGCTTGTACCAGATGCATAAAGAAGGCAAATTGGCTTTTCCTGCCATCAATGTGAATGACTCTGTGACCAAGTCTAAATTTGATAACTTGTATGGCTGCCGCGAGTCTTTGGTAGATGCGATTAAACGTGCAACCGATGTGATGATTGCAGGCAAGATTGCGGTAGTAGCGGGTTACGGTGATGTAGGCAAGGGTTCTGCACAGGCTTTGCGCGCACTTTCAGCGCAAGTCTGGGTGACCGAGATTGACCCGATCTGCGCATTGCAGGCGGCGATGGAAGGCTACCGTGTAGTGACGATGGAATATGCCGCCGAGCATGGCGATATATTCGTGACGGCAACCGGCAACTATCATGTGATTACCCATGACCATATGACCAGAATGAAAGATCAGGCAATCGTCTGCAACATCGGCCATTTTGACAACGAAATCGACGTGGCATCACTTGAGAAATACGAGTGGGATGAAATCAAACCACAAGTGGACCACGTGGTATTCCCGGATGGCAAGAAAATCATTCTGCTGGCGAAAGGCCGCCTGGTGAACCTGGGCTGCGGCACTGGCCACCCAAGCTATGTGATGAGCTCATCATTTGCTAACCAGACTATTGCGCAGATCGAGTTGTTTACGCAAACTGAGAAGTATCCGGTAGGCGTTTACACGCTGCCTAAACATCTAGATGAAAAAGTAGCTGTGTTACAGTTGAAGAAACTGAATGCGCAGCTCTCTACGTTAACGGATGAGCAGGCCGCTTATATCGGCGTGCAGAAACAAGGCCCGTTCAAGCCGGATACTTACCGTTATTAATAAGCCAAGCTATCGGCAACCACACAAAAGGGATTAGCCACATGAAATTATTAATGATCTGGATTTTAAATGCACTGGCCTTACTGGCAGTTGCTTATTTAGTACCTGATATTCATGTGGCCGGTTTTGCAGCAGCCCTGGTTGCGGCACTGGTCATCGGTTTTGTGAACATGCTCATCCGGCCACTGCTGGTGCTGCTGACGTTGCCGATTACGGTATTAACATTAGGCCTTTTTATTTTAGTGATAAACGGCTTGCTGTTTTACGCTGTTGGCCACTGGTTGGTAGGTTTTGAAGTCAAAACCGTGCTGGCCGGCATTATCGGTGCGCTGCTATACAGTGTGATTAGCTGGGTATTATCTGCATTGCTGATAGATAACAATTAAAAGAAATGAATTAAACATGACAACTACTAACCAAGACTTTGAGGTCAGTTTTGAGTTCTTTCCGCCCAAAACGGCAGAAGGCATAGAAAAACTGCGTGAAACTCGCAGGGAACTGGCAAAGTTCAACCCTGAGTTTTTCTCGGTCACTTTCGGTGCCGGCGGTTCTACCCGTGACCGTACCATGGAAACCGTGCTGGAAATCCAAAGTGAAGGTTATCAGGCGGCGCCACATATCTCTTGCATCTCATCGAGCAAGGCCGAGATACGCGATTTACTCCATACCTATCAAGCGCATGGCATCAAGCGCCTGGTTGCATTGCGTGGCGATGTGCCGTCCGGTGAAGTAAGTGCGGGCGATTTTCGCTATGCCTCTGAACTGGTAGCGTTTATCCGTGCTGAAACTGGCGATCACTTCTTTATTGAAGTGGCAGCGTATCCTGAGTTTCACCCTGAAGCCAGAACGCCGGCGGCAGACCTGTTGAATTTAAAACGCAAGATGGATGCGGGTGCCAATTCTGCTATCACCCAGTATTTTTATAATGCGGATGCATATTTCAGGTTTGTGGAGCAGTGTGATGCGCTGGGCATTACAATGCCTATCGTGCCTGGCATCATGCCGATTTATAACATTACCCAGCTGGCGCGCTTCTCCAGCATCTGTGGTGCTGAAATCCCGCGTTGGTTGAAAATGCGCCTAGAGGAGTACGGTGATGATATGGCCTCATTGCGCGCCCTGGGTATCGATGTAGTGAGTGAGCTGTGCGAGACACTGATTGTCTGGGGTGCTCCCAGCCTGCATTTCTATACACTGAACCAGGCTGGTACCATCAGTCACATTATCAATAACATCAAAGACTAAGTCCTGTAAGACTTAAAACCTGCGGTTAAGAAAACCGGCCTGTAACTAAAGTATTGAATTTAAAACTTTAGTGCAGTGTCGGTTTTTCTTTACTGAGCAATACATCCTCAATAAACAGATATTCCTTGGTTTTGTCTGGCCCTGATTTGCTGGCGCCCCATGTGGTCATCAAAATAATCCAGCGCATTTCTTCTATGCTGATTTCTGTCTGCGGCAAGCTCATGGCGAGATCCAGCACAAGCTCGCGCTGTGCGGAGTTGAGTATTTTTGCATTGACAAGAAATAAAATGAAACCGATGCTTTCGCCTGATATTTTCTTGAGCTCAGTCTCTGTAAAAATGCGTGTATTGGCGTGTTTGGCTTCTTCAAACAGCTCGGGTTTTTCAGTGGATGCTTCCAGCTGGTTGAACCAGTCAAAGGCGCCGTTGATGTCTTCTTCATCAAACCCTGCGGCAGACAATTCTCTTGAGAGTGTATTGTCATCGGGCCTGAATTGCGTGTCGATGTAGTTTTCGAACATATA
>Ga0208392_1000233_pt1 | contig 14848 bp, 12 predicted proteins | sample LakWasMeta3_LOW4_2_FD_183855 | JGI IMG/M metagenome (GOLD analysis project Ga0208392, IMG submission 183855) | Freshwater sediment methanotrophic microbial communities from Lake Washington under simulated oxygen tension - Sediment Metagenome... | ecosystem: Environmental > Aquatic > Freshwater >... | reverse complement strand
ACGTGATTGAAGTGCTGGTCAAGGCGGGCGATGTCATCGCTAAGGAAGATTCCCTGATTACGGTAGAGTCTGACAAAGCGTCTATGGATATTCCATCCTCCCATGCCGGTACGGTAAAAGAAGTTAAAGTAAAAGTTGGTGACAAAATCGCAAAAGGCACGCTGATTTTATTGGTAGAAGCGGAAGCCACAATTGCTGCTGCACCAGCTAAAACTGAAGCTCCGGCAGCAAATCCTGCACCGGTAGTGCAAGCAGCAGCGACTTCAGTTCCTGCACCAGCTGCTGTGCCAGTTGGCAATAGTGATATCAATACACAAGTGGTCGTGCTCGGTAGTGGCCCTGGCGGCTATACCGCTGCTTTCCGTGCTGCTGACCTGGGCAAGCAAGTGGTGCTGATTGAACGCTACGCGAGCTTAGGCGGCGTTTGCCTGAATGTAGGCTGTATTCCATCAAAAGCATTGCTGCACACAGCAAAAGTGATCACCGAGGCAGAAGAATCCAGTCATCATGGCTTAAGCTTTGGCGCACCAAAAATTGATTTAGAGCAGCTGCGTAACTGGAAAGCCAATGACGTGGTTGGCAAGTTGACCGGTGGTTTAGCTGCTATGGCAAAGCAGCGCAACGTGACCGTGGTGCAAGGTGTAGGTAAATTCACCAGCCCTAACCAGATCGCCGTAACTGCGGCTGATGGCAAAGTGACCACAGTTGGTTTTGAAAACGCGATTATCGCAGCCGGCTCACAAGCAACTAAGTTCCCGGGAGTCGCTGCTGATGAACGCATTATGGACTCTACCGGCGCCTTGGCGCTGGCTGATATTCCTAATCGCATGCTTGTGATCGGCGGCGGTATTATCGGCCTGGAAATGGGTACGGTTTACGATGCGCTCGGTACTAAAGTGAGTGTGGTTGAGTTTACCGATGGCTTGATCCAGGGTTGTGACCGTGATCTGGTACGCCCACTGCAGAAGCGCATGGAAAAACGTTTTGAAGCGATTATGCTTAATACTAAAGTGGCAAGCATGGAGCCTAAAAAAGATGGTATTCATGTGACATTTGAAGGCGTTAACGGTAACGCAGACGCACCTAAAGAAGTACAGGTTTATGACCGCGTGCTGGTTTCTATCGGCCGCCGTCCTAACGGTAAAAATATCGGTGCCGAGAATGCCGGTGTTGCAGTTGATGATTACGGCTTTATTGCCGTAGATAAACAAATGCGCACCAACGTGCCGCATATTTTTGCGATTGGCGATATTGTCGGCCAGCCGATGCTTGCGCACAAGGCAACGCATGAAGCTAAAGTAGCCGCAGAAGTCATCGCAGGTGAAAAAGTTGAATTCGTTGCATCAGTAATTCCGTCAGTGGCTTATACCGATCCAGAAGTGGCTTGGGTAGGCGTAACGGAGACTGAAGCAAAAGCCAAAGGCATCGCCATTGAAAAAGCCAGCTTCCCTTGGGCGGCCAGTGGACGTGCGCTTTCTATTGCACGTACCGAAGGTGCAACCAAACTGATATTCGATAAAGAAACGCATCGCGTAATTGGTGCTGGTATCGTTGGTGTAAATGCAGGTGAATTATTGGCGGAAGCTGTATTGGCGATTGAAATGGGTGCCGATGCACATGATTTAGGTCTCACTATCCATGCTCACCCGACTTTATCTGAAACTGTGTGTTTTGCAGCCGAGATGAAAGAGGGCACGATTACTGACCTTTACATCAAAAAACGTTAATAAACTGCGCTCACACGGCGCATGCCAAAAGACAGGGGTTATACAGACCCTGTCTTTACTGCCTGATAGTGCCCATGAAATCAAGTGCGCCAGTGTATGTCTGGAAGAAGTATTTAGTCTGGTGCTTTATCGCAGTGAACATTGTCCGCAGCACACGGTGTAGGTGTGGCAAAAAGCCGTTTATATACCGTGTATTTGGGATTATTTAGTTACAACTTACTTCTTTCAACTCTGCTGCTGGAAAGTCAGGTTTTAGCTTTTTGAGTTCTGTAATTTCGTTCTCGTTTATACTGCCGAGCAGCAGGCTGTGTTGGCCTTTGCCGTGAGTACGCAGGATTTTCTCAACATTCTTGATGCCTTTTGTTCGTAGTTCCCGTACTAATTTTTCAGCCAGTACTTCGTCTTCAAAAATACCGAATGAAATTGCGTTTTTCCATTTATCCTCTTGCACTACAAACAGGTCTTCAACGCCCAGTTCTTTGAGCTCGGCAGCTTTTTTTTGCGCATCAGCAATAGTTTTGACCGGAGGTAGATAAACCCAGTACCGCTTGGGTTGATTTGAATTTTCTGCTTTTGCGGTGGCTTGAAGCGTCATTTTAGCTAATGCGTTTTGCGCTTTGACCAGGCTGGCATCAGAGAATATTCCCCATTCAAAACACATTGCAACTGGCTGAGGTTCAATTCTAGCTGGGGGTGGTAATGATGGTGTTTTCTTTGGCAGGGTATCAATCTCTGCCTGCGATAGCAGTTTAATTTTATCCGGGTTAATTTCTGTCAGTTTAATTTCTGGTTTGCCGGGCAATATAAAGCCAATGTTGAAGTAGGCAAGCAGGCCAAGGTTAATGAAGACTAACAGCCAAAAAAAACGTTTCATTGCGCGTCACTTTATAATAATTTTATTGTTCGGAGCGTTCCAGCAGGTACAAGCCTTTTAAAACCAGATTATCAACGATTACGGTTGGGTTTGTCACGGCGTCAGTAAGGTAATTTTGAATTAACGCAGCATCACCGCCGCTTATTACTATGAAGGGGGTTTGCCCGCATTTGGCTTCCAATGCGTTTGCCATATGTTCAATTGCGCCGATGATCGCATGTATAGTCCCGGTATTAATCGCCTGAATTGTAGATTTTGCAAAAATATCTGCGAATGTACTCTCGCTGAAATCCGGCATCCTAGCCTGAACCGGCAGTTGTGCTGTGGAAAGACCAAGGCTAGTTTGCATCAGGTTTAATCCAGGCAGTATCATGCCGCCAAGAAACTCGCCCTGCTGATTATTTCCGGGCTGTTTGTGTAAAGCATCAACGGTAACGGCAGTGCCTGCATTGACTACTACACATGCGGCGTGCTTAATGTGCCAAGCTGCAATCAGTGCGGCCCAGCGATCAGTACCTAAGGTCTCGGCATCAATATAGCTATTGATGACATTGCATGCTTCATTGCTGGCTTTTACCCATATCACTGGTAGATGATGTGCCGACAGAAAATTCTCAAGTCTTAAGGCGTGTGTGTTGCCGGCAACGTTGGAGATAATTACGCGTTGATAGCCTAACGGTTCCGGGCTGAGGTCAATGCTGGACAGCTGATCATTCACGCATGCGCCATGCCGGGTGACTTCACCATGACGGTCAAATATCGCCCACTTGGTTCTGGTATTTCCGGCGTCAATAGTTAAAAGCATATTTTTAGAAGTTATCTATTCAAGAACTGTGGTAGTTTGTCATATTTCCGGCGCTTGTGAGTGCCGATGAAATGGCTAAAAATATCAAGAATTTATTATTTAAAAGTATGCAATGATTTGAAGCATTATGCTATTAATAACTGCATTCTATCACCAAGTGTTTTGGGCTTATGCCCGATGCGGGTTTCTCTGCATTGTTCATAGAAGCTTAAGCCTGCAAACTTGCTTGGAATCTACGTTCCGCGCAGGCTGATTTCGCCGGAAATAAAACGCTGCACACCTTCTGCTGTTGTTACCAGCAGGCTGCCGTCTTCTGTAATGCCATGCACCACGCCATGTATTTCGCGGCCATCCGGCATCAGCATGCGCACATTCTGCTCATGATAAGCGTGGTGTTGCGTCCATTCTTCGCGTAAGACCGCAAAGCCGCCTTGTTCGAATGCAAGCAGTATATTGGTCAGATGCTTGAGTAATGAAGCTAACAAGTGGTTGGGATTAATTATGTGGTCAGCCGCACTGGCTAAGTCAGTCACTGGCTGGTCAATCTGCTGTTTCAGGTTGTCGGGTAAGTTCAAATTGATGCCCATGCCGATGACTGCGGTACTTGGTCCCTCCATGTCACCTTGTAATTCAATCAGGATACCCGCCAGTTTTTCACGGTTAATGAGCACGTCATTTGGCCATTTAAGTTGTGAACTGCTAATGCCTGACTCATGCAGGCTGCGCATGAGCGCTATGCCTACAGCCAGACTCAGACCGGATAATGCTGATGCCCCGCACTGAAAGCGCCATAGCAATGAAAACGTTAAACTCGCGCCTAGCCCGGCATGCCAGCTACGTCCACGCCTGCCACGACCGTCAGTCTGCAGGTTGGCTGCTACACAGGTAGCGTGTCTGGCAGCATGGATATTCTGCATCAGGTAACTGTTGGTAGAGGCTAAATGGTCATGCACTTCAATTTGTAGTAATGCCGCTTGCTCGCCAAGCATGTTTAATATGGATTGCTCATCCAGCAAAGTGACTGGCTGCGGTAATTTATAGCCGCGCCCCTGCACGGAAAAAACTTCCACCCCCAGCTGTTCCGCATGCTGCAGTGCATTCCATACTGATGTCCTGCTTACATTGAAATGGCGTGCAATGTCTTCGCCGGAATGAAATTTTCCGTCTGCAAGCAGTCTTAAAATAGGGAAGGTGAGGGCGTTCATCGCGACGATGATTTTAACATGGCTAGAATTGATTGTATGGGCGTATTGCTTCGTTGCGCGGTACTCAAAATCCTCATGTACTACTTGTACATTCCGGTTTTTGCGTTCCTGAGCCTTTGGCGTGTGAATAACGCGATTTATCGCGTATATTCCACGGACATGCCCTTTACGGGTACACATCATCCCATACAATCAATTTCCAGAGGTGCCATACTATCTTAGCAAGCTGGTGTAAAATAACGGCAACTTAAATTAAATCTGTTGCCATGTCATCTGAAAAAAATCCAAACAGCGCACCAGCGCCAGCTTCTAACTTTATTCGTGCCATTATTGAAAAAGATTTAGGCCAAAATAAATATGCCGCTAAAAAGTGGGCGGGCAGTCCGGGCGATGCACAGCATCATGAAGCCGGCGAGGTTGACTTTGCCAAAATCCGTACACGTTTTCCACCGGAGCCTAATGGTTACCTGCACATCGGCCATGCCAAATCCATCTTTCTGAATTTTGGCCTGGCGCGTGACTTCGGCGGTATATGCCATATGCGTTTTGATGATACAAACCCGGAAAAAGAAAGCCAGGAATACGTAGACAGCATTTCAGATGGCGTGAAATGGCTTGGCTTTGGCTGGGAGAATCATGGCCCGAATGGTGATGAATCTAACCTGTACTTTGCCAGCAACTATTTTGATTTCATGTATCGCGCGGCAGAAAGCCTGGTTGAAAACGGTTTTGCTTATGTAGACGAGCAAAGCGCGGATGAAATGCGTATTAACCGCGGTACGCTGACCGAGCCCGGTACCGATTCGCCGTTCCGTAATCGCAGTGCCGCTGAAAACCTGGCACGCTTCCGTGAGATGCGCGATGGCAAGCATGCTGACGGCAGCATGGTGCTGCGCGCCAAAATCGATATGGCGTCGCCGAACATCAACATGCGCGACCCTGCAATTTACCGCGTGCGCCGTGCGCATCACCATAATACCGGCGATAAATGGTGCATCTACCCGATGTACACTTTTGCACACCCGGTTGAAGATGCGCTGGAACGCGTTACACACTCAATCTGCACGCTGGAGTTTGAAGATCAGCGCCCATTCTACGACTGGTTACTGGAGCGTCTGGCTGATGCCGGTTTACTGGCGCATCCGTTGCCGAAGCAATATGAGTTTGCACGTTTGAACCTGACTTATGTCGTGCTTTCAAAACGTAAACTGATTCAACTGGTAGAAGAAAAGCACGTATCCGGCTGGGATGATCCGCGCCTGCCAACGCTCGCGGGCGCGCGCCGCCGAGGCTACACTGCCGCCGGTTTCAGGTTGTTTACCGATCGCATCGGTGTCAGCAAAGCTGACTCATGGATCGAATACACCATACTGGAAGACTGCATGCGTGAAGTGCTCAACGTAGAAGCTGAGCGCCGTATTGCTGTGTTGGATCCAATCAAACTTGTCATTGATAACTACCTGGAAGGACAAAGTGAAGACTGCTTTGCGCCTAACCATCCATTGAAACCGGAACTGGGCAAGCGTACCGTGCAGCTTTCGAAAACGCTGTGGATCGAACGCGAAGACTTTATGGAAGAACCAAGCAAAGGCTTCTTCAGGCTCACGCCAGGTGGCATGGTGCGCCTGCGCTACGGCTATGTGGTGAAATGCACCGGCTGTGAAAAAGATGCTGATGGCAATGTCACTGTTGTGCACTGTGAATACCTGCCAGACACCAAGTCAGGCACACCGGGCTCAGACAGTGTGAAGGTTAAAGGCAACATCCACTGGGTATCAGCCGCACATGCTTACCAGTGCGAAGTACGTCTGTACGACCGCCTGTTCAAAGAAGCGAACCCGGGCAGCGGAGACCGCGACTTTCTCGATGACATCAACCAGAACTCGGTACAAGTCATTACCGCGCAGCTTGAGCAAAGCCTGCAGGATGCTAAGCCGGAAGACAGTTTCCAGTTCGAGCGCCACGGCTACTTTGTTGCGGATAGTAAAGACAGCGTAGCGGGTAAGCCAGTGTTTAACCGCACAGTGACTTTGCGCGACGCTTGGCAGAAGTAATGATAGTGAATGTTGATTTAGCTAAAGCTTACCGCCTGCTGAATCATGGCCCTACCATCCTCGTGACTTCCAGCCACGCCGGCAGGCAGAACATCATGGCAGCGGCATGGAATGTGCCGCTGGATTTTGATCCGCCCAAGATCATTGTCGTGATCGACAAAAACACTTACACCCGTGAGCTGATTGAGGCTTCCGGCACTTTTGCCATCAATATTCCCTGTGTAATGCAGATTGATATGGTGCAGGCAGTGGGCAGCAGTTCCGGGCGGGATTTGAAAGATACTGATAAATTTGCGCTATATGGCCTGGAAACGTTCCCGGCTAAGGAAATTGCAGCGCCTCTACTCACAGGCTGTGTGGGCTGGCTGGAATGTAAAGTTATCCCGGAGCCGCATAACCAGAACACTTACGATTTATTCATTGCCGAAGTCGTCGCAGCTTATGCTGATGAGCGTGTATTTTCAGACGGACGCTGGCATTTTGAGGGGTATGACGATTTGCGTACCATCCACCACGTTGCGGGTGGCAGTTTCTTTGCTACCGGTGAGGTGTATCAGGCTGGTCATTCTGCTTAAATTTTGTTACGGTAGTCGTAATCTCTACCGGGTATCACTTTTATGAAAAAACCCCATGTGCATGGCCGTAAAAAGCACCATGCTAAAAAATCCGGCCTGCCGCCAGGCTCCTTGGTTTATATCGGGCAGAGTGATGATGACGTCAGTAAGCTGGCGCCATCCAAGCTGACTCTAATCAGCTACGATGCAGCGGGCTTGCAGGAAAAAATAATTACAGTGGGTGAGCTCGCAGCCCTTAATCTGGATATTGCCAATAATACAGATGCTTCAAAAAGGCTGTGGCTGAACGTGCATGGTATTCATGATGTTGCATTGATTGCGGAAATCGGCAAGGTGTTCGGCTTGCATCCGCTGGTGCTGGAAGATATTCTGAACACTGAGCAGCGCCCTAAAGTGGATGAGTACAGTAATTATGTGTTCTTGGAGACGCGCCACTTTTACTATGAAAAAGACACGCTGTCAGTCAGCTCCGAGCAGATCAGCATGGTGCTCGGGCGGCATTTTGTACTGACGCTGCAAGAGCGCTCGACTGGTGCTTTTGCGCCGGTGCGCGAGCGCTTGCGTGCCGAGCATTCGCCGATGCGTTCACTCGGTGTTGATTACCTGGCTTATGCCCTGCTGGATAGCATCGTTGACAAGTACTTTCACGTGCTGGAACAGATGGATGATGACAGCGAGGCGCTTGAGGATGCACTGCTTGCCAAGCCTAATATTGCGCAGCTGCACAGTATTCACCAGTTGAAGCGTGCCAGTATCGAACTGCGGCGAGTGGTATGGCCGCTACGCGAGGTAATTAATCACCTTGCTCGCAACGAAAGCGGCTTTTTCAGTGCCGCTACGATTCCTTATCTGCGCGATATTTACGACCACACCATTAGTTTTATCGAGTCTCTGGAGTCTATCCGCGATAGCTTGGCTGGCTTGATGGATATTTACATGACCAGCGTCAGTAACCGCGTGAACCTTGAGGTGCGCGCGCTGACTGTGGTCGCGATGCTGTTTATGCCGGCTACGCTGATTGCCGGTATCTTCGGCATGAATTTTCATTACATGCCTTGGATTGCGGAGCACAACGGGTTCTGGTGGGCAATGTCAGTGATGGGTGCTATAGCCCTGTTCATGCTGATGATTTTCTGGCGCCGGCAGTGGTTGAGCAGCAAGACTTAATATTTCATTTTCTATTTAATTTAAGCTGGGGATTGCAGTTGATTATGCTATTCGTGTTTAATCAGCTGCGCATATTTGGCTCTTATCTTGGCGGCTTTTGGCGCTGCTACCGCCATGCAATATGGCTGGTTTGGGTTGTTGGCAAAATAATACTGGTGGTAATCTTCAGCCGGGTAAAACGTATCGGCGCCGTTAACCTGGGTGACAATAGGGTTAGGCCAAATGCCCTCAGCGTTTAATTTGCTGATCATGTTAACGGTAGACGTTTTTTGAGCCTCGTTCTGGCAGAACACCGCAGAGCGATACTGCGTACCGATGTCGTTACCTTGGCGGTTTGGCGTGGTAGGGTCATGCGATACAAAAAATATTTCCAGCAGGGTTTCAAAACTCACCACTGTTGCATCAAATGTGATTTGAATGGCCTCGGCATGGCCGGTATCGCCGTTGCAAATGAGCTTATAGGTCGGGTTAGGTGTGTGGCCACCGATATAGCCAGACACCACTTTGCTGACGCCTTTTAGCTGACTGAATACTGGTTCTGTGCACCAGAAGCAACCTCCGGCAAAAACTGCAATTTGTTCGTTATTCATGATCAACCCTATAATTGTTTAATTTACTTAAGTATATTGTGCATGAATTTTTTAGACTTTAGGTGGCAGCCTGCAAAGAAAGCATTATTTGACTCCAAGTAAGGCTTGACGCAGCACTGTTTTATCTCGCCTGTTATTAATAGTTTAGGCTATAGCCGGGCTACCTGTCCCAGCGATGCCGCCTTTTGTAATTTGACCAGTATGCATTTTATGAATACTCCTATCTGATTAACTGTTTGTATTTAAGCGACTTTAGGCAATGCAACTGACATGCAATAGTCTTCATTACGGTTAGCAACGTAGTTGTCCGCCGGATAAAAATTTGAGGCTGGAATAACTTGAGTAATAATGTCGTTCTGCCAAGTGCCTGTGCTGTTTAATTCATTTATCATCTCGGCAGCGCTAATTTTTTGTGCCTCATTTTGAAAAAACACCGCAGACAGATATTGGTTAGTAAAAGTGTTGCCCTTACGATCGATTTTAATAGTAGGATTGTGAGTAGAGAAAAAGACTTTAAGCAGTGCTTCAAATGTAATGATTGAGGGGTCGAAGACGATTTTAACTGCCTCTACATGGTCGGTCTCGCCGCTGGAAATTTGCTTGTAACTAACGTTGTTTACGTAGCTACCGGTGTAGCCGGATATCACGGCTATTACACCTTTTAACTGGCTGAATACAGGCTCAATACGCCAGAAACAACCGCCCGAAAATACTGCAACTTGTAAGTCGATCATAATAAAATCCCCATTCTTCATTAATTTTTAGTGTAATTTTTAAGCTTTAGTCGGGTTAATCTGAAAGTCCTTACAAAAAATATGGGTTTAAATGCACTTTATGTTGATTTCAATTCCTACTTTGCTTCTGTAGAGCAGCAATTGTTGCCTGAGCTGCGCGGCAAGCCGGTTGGTGTGCTGGCAGTGATGGCAGAAACCACATGTTGTATTGCGGCGAGTTATGAAGCGAAGGCATTTGGTATTAAAACCGGCACCATTGTCAGTGAGGCACGCAAGCTCTGTCCGGACATCGTCTTTGTAGAAGCGCGTCCGCCGCTTTATGTGGAGTACCATCACAAACTGATTGATATTGTGGAAAGTTGCACGCATGTAGAAAAAGTGCTGTCTATTGATGAGATGGTTTGCAAGCTGACTGGCAGCCAGCAGCAACCGGAAAATGCCTTGAAACTTGCTGCCAGGATCAAGCGCGCGATTGCCAAAAATGCGGGTGATTACATCAAATGTTCAATCGGTATTGCGCCCAATACTTATCTGGCCAAAGTGGCTTCCAATCTGCAGAAGCCGGATGGCTGCGTGTTGATTGAGCCGCGTGAGCTGCCGCAACGTCTGTATGGACTGAAATTGCGCGATTTGAACGGTATCGGCAAGCAGATGGAAGCGCGGCTTAACCGTTACAAAATCACCACGGTTGAACAATTGTACGCAGCAAACCGCCAGCAACTGCAAACAGCGTGGGGCAGTGTTGAAGGCGAGCGCATGTATGACAAATTGCGTGGGGTAGAGCCTTATTATGTGAAAAATGCACGCAGCAGTCTGGGGCATTCGCATGTGCTGCCACCGGAGCAGCGCAATGAAGCTGGAGTGCGGGCGGTGCTGCACCGCTTGCTGCAGAAAGCCTGTATGCGTATGCGCAGCTACGATTTGCTTGCCTCAAAAGTCAGCGCCAAGATCAAGTTCAGGAATATGCCGAGCTGGAGCATGGAAAGTGCGATTTCACCAACCGACAACACGCTGCAACTTATAGATGCGCTTGAACAATTTTTGCAGCATTACCCAAATACAAAACATGAGCCATATGCGGTAGGGGTATCTTTTTCTGCTTTAGTTACGCCTGAAGAGGCGGCCCGAGACCTGTTTCAGATCAAGCCGCTTGAAAATGTGAAAAAGCTCAACGAGGCCATTGATAGCCTTAACCTGAAATTTGGTAAAAACACCATCTACTTTGGCGGCGCACATGATGCGCTCAAGGATGCACCAATGCGCATTGCATTCAACCATATTCCTGACTTGGTGATCGAAGGGGATGAGGTTGATGAGGAATAATGAAAATCATTAGTTACATAACATTAACAACTCTTTGTCAGCTAAATTAAATCGAATGCCGTTGAATGACCATCTGCATGATTTATTGATTGTTGCGCCATGCAGAAATCGGTGATCCGATTAAATGATAGATGTGCAAATAGCTTGATAAAAACAAGCAATTAAGGAGAAGTTAATGCGTAATATTAAGTTTAATGTTGTAAATGGCGTTCGTGTGGCGATGTTTGCTCCGGCTTTTTTGGCAGCGGCATTTGCAACTCCGGCAATGGCCGGCGATATGTATACTGACACTGCCCGTGTACTCTCTGTTACACCGCAAACCGAACGCGTGAATGTGCCGCGTGACGAATGCCGTACCGAATATCAACAGCAAAGTTACCGCGATGATCGTGGTCATTCAATGGCCGGTGCAGTCATCGGCGGCATTGCCGGGGGGCTGTTAGGCAATACAGTAGGGCGTGGTGGTGGCCGTGTTGTAGCAACTGCAGTTGGTGCGGGAGTAGGTGCAATTGCAGGTGACCGTATCGCCAATAGCAGAGACAATGTAGTCACGACACGTACTGTGCCGGTGCAAAGCTGTTATCAGGTCGATAACTGGCAAACCGTGAATGCGGGTTATCTGGTTGCTTATGAATATAACGGCAGAACTTATAGCACAGTGACCAGCGAGCATCCGGGCCGCTATATTGATGTGAGTGTGGCCGTCGCGCCTAATAGCCGTATCGTTTCGCAAGTCAGCTATCTAGAGCCTGCATACTATGACAAGCCAGGCAAGCGTAAGGGTCATGGTAAACATCGTGATTGGAATGATAGAGATTACCGTGGTGAACCTCGTTATTACTAATATGGCTTGAAGCTAAGTTTCACTATAGTTTTTAATGTCACAAATAAACCTGGTAGCGTTTCAAAGCTGCCAGGTTTTTTATTGCTATTTCACTAGATTTAACCCTTGGATTGCCACTTACAAGTAAAATTACAGTTCATTCGAATTCTGTAAATAAATATAGTGAAATTAACTGTAGATTGCGCCTTGAGTAATAACCTGCTCGCTTTGCCTGCCGATAGCGCTTTGTCGCGTTTGATATCAAGGGCAAAGGTCAGGCAACTGGATATGCCGCTAGAGGCAGTCATTTGTGAACAGCATGGATTGCTGGAAACGCCGGATTATCCAATAGCGGCAATAGCTGCCAATGCAGATGGCCTGACAGTTGACGATGCCTATTGGCTACGCGCGGATCCGGTGCATTTGCTGTTGCAGCGCGATAGTTTCAGCTTGAGCGAACCTGCGCCGCTACAGGTAGCGCGTGAGCATGCAGAATTGATGATTGCCAGCTTGAATCAGCATTTCAGTCAGGATGGCATGACGTTTTGTATTGGCAATTCCGGCGCATGGTATTTACGCTTAAAACAGGTGCCGGAAATTCAAACCACATTGCCCAGTGTCGCGATGGATCGCAACATCTATCAATTTATGCCGCAAGGCGCTGCGGCATCGGTTTGGGTTTCATACCTGAATGAAATTCAAATGCTGCTGTATGAGCATCCGGTCAATATCCAGCGGGAGTCTAAGCATCAAGCGGCTGTCAACAGCGTATGGCTGTCTGGTGGCGGCTTTATGCCACAAGCGATAACTCCTCAAAACGGCATAGACTTGTTTGTTGGCAGCAGTCCGCTTTATCATGGACTTGCACAATGGTCTGGGTTGAGTGTTCAGCCTATTGAAGAGCGATTGCCCAAAATTTTACAGCACCTAAATACTCATGTGGATGCTCACTTGCATGTGCGTTTGGAATTGCCAGGACAGCATCTATCTAACGATATAAACTTTGCTGTGCTGTGGGACGCATTAAGAGCCAGAAAAATTGAACAATTGACGTTAAATCTCGGTTGTTATGAAAAGACGCTGCTTGCGATAATCAGGCCGGTTGAGACCTATAAATTCTGGCGTAGAAGCAAACCTGTTGCTATTTATTTGAATTGACCGTATCTAAAATGACTGTAATCAAACAACGTTCTGTATCAGACACTTCAGCCGAATATTTACTGAATGCCGGGCTGTCGCCACTGATGGCGCGGCTTTATGCCGCGCGAGGCGTGGCAGACATTGCGCAGATTTCAGTGAACCTGAGCCATTTGCTTCCGCCCCATAGTCTGACGAATAATCAGAGCATGGCTAAATTGCTGGCAGATGCAATTCAGGCTAATAAAAAGCTGCTGGTGATAGGCGACTATGACGCTGATGGTGCTACAGCAACCGCAGTCGCCGTTAAAGGGCTGCGCGCATTCGGTGCTGATGTGGGATTTTTGGTACCGAATCGTTTTGAATATGGTTACGGCTTAACGCCAGAAATCGTAGCACTTGCTGCCGTACATAAGCCGGATGTAATCATTACCGTGGATAACGGTATCGCCAGCGTTGATGGTGTTGCGGCTGCCAATGCGCTTGGTATACAGGTGCTGATTACAGATCACCATCTGCCGGGTCAGGAAACGCCGCAGGCGGCCTGTATTATTAACCCGAACCAGCATGGATGTAACTTTGCCAGCAAAAATCTTGCAGGTGTAGGTGTCATGTTTTATGGTTTGCTGGCACTGCGTGCAGAATTTCGTGAGCGCGGTATTTATGCGCAGCAACCGGAGCCTAACCTTACAGAGTTGCTGGATCTGGTAGCTCTGGGTACGGTGGCTGATCTGGTGAAGCTGGATGATAACAATCGCATTCTGGTCGAGCAGGGTTTGCGCCGGATACGTGCCGGTGCTTGCAGTGATGGCATTACAGCTTTGCTGAAAATTGCCGGGCGTGAACCCGCAAAAACGACAGCGCAGGACCTGGGTTTTTATGTGGGGCCACGATTGAATGCGGCGGGGCGGCTGGATGATATGACGCTGGGCATACAGTGCCTGTTAGCCGGTTCGGAGGTGGAGGCTACAGTAATTGCGCAGCAGCTGCATAGTTTAAACCTGCAACGCCGCAGCATAGAAGCGGATATGCAGGATAGCGCCAATATTGCGCTAGATGATGTGCAGGTAGAAAATCAGTATTCAATCACTATGTATCAACCTGATTGGCATCAGGGCGTAATAGGCATTCTGGCTTCACGCATTAAAGAGCGGCATCATCGGCCGGTAATAGCATTTGCCGATGCGGGTGAGGGATTGATTAAGGGTTCGGGGCGTTCTATTCCTGGCTTGCACCTGCGTGATGCCCTTGATCTGTTAAGTAAGCATCAGCCGCATCTGATAGTTAAGTTTGGCGGCCATGCCATGGCGGCTGGGTTGACGATAAGAGGCGTTGACTTTGAGCTATTCAAACATGGCTTTGAGGCGGTGGTCAGAAGCTTGATAACGGAAGCTGATCTGGAATCTGTGCTGGAAGTGGATGGTAGTCTGAGTGCTGAAGAGATGACTTTTCAAATCGCGCAAATTCTAGAAAAACAGGTGTGGGGGCAGGGATTTGCGCCGCCTTTATTTTACGATAAGTTTGAAGTGCTTAGTCAGCGTGTGCTGGGTGAGAAGCACTTGAAATTGACGTTGAGACCAGTATCCGATTTGCCAGTTTCGAGTCGTTCCAGAATTGAAATTGACGCGATTTATTTTAACCAGACGGATTTGCCCGGAGACCGCATTCAGGCGGCTTATCAGTTACAAACTAACAGTTATAATGGGGCGCAGAAGGTGCAGTTGAATTTGCGTTTTGTCAGCGTATAGTAACTAGTGTTATTGAGGTGGCTATGATGAAAACTGATCATCAATTATTAGTGAAAAACATGTTTCAGCATGTATTGCTGCCCCGT
>Ga0208392_1000229_pt1 | contig 14972 bp, 13 predicted proteins | sample LakWasMeta3_LOW4_2_FD_183855 | JGI IMG/M metagenome (GOLD analysis project Ga0208392, IMG submission 183855) | Freshwater sediment methanotrophic microbial communities from Lake Washington under simulated oxygen tension - Sediment Metagenome... | ecosystem: Environmental > Aquatic > Freshwater >... | reverse complement strand
TTCGTGACCGCGGTTTACACCAGTTGCGAATGTCCAAGCTGCTTTAAGGTTTTTAACGTTACCTTTGTTAACTTGTGCCAAAGCGCTGTAGCCTTGGTTATTGTGCTGACCACGTGGGTGAGCCCAGTTGTTCGCATCTTTCAAAGCTGCTTCTTGATCTGCTGCTGCTGATGCTACCAATGGCATTGCCACTGTCATACCTGCAACTAAGCCAAGTGCTAACTTGATTTTGTTGATTTGCATATTAATCTCCAAAAAATTATTTGAATTTGATTTAAAAAATAACGGGATATAAATACGGAATTAAGTAGATATTAGTCTGTTATTGATACTCCACGTTTCGTGGAATGCGTCCAATGTAGGTGTTGTAGATATTAATAGCAACAACTATTTTTACAATTTGGTTACATTTCGTCAGATTCCACTTACATTCATTTGCGCTAAGCCAGTCATAGTGTGGCTTAGCGAGAAAATCATTAAAAAACATTTATTTATTAAATATTTTTAAAAAATTACTTAAAAATTACAAAATACCGGCACAGCCCCATAATGGCAGCAATCATCATCTGTAATGAATGCATCTACTCTGCTATACCTAAACACAAAATTTCGCTATGACTTGATGCCGCGCAAATGACAGATGTTCCTGAATTAAATAAATCAATATCACATTTATCACTTTTCTGTATTAACATAGCATTGTCACCATCAAACTTGCAGTCAGCTCTATCAGAGTATTTACCGTGCTTCCGGCGTTGGCATATGAATCGTAAGGCTGGGTTAAGCACCTGTATGGCTGCAAGACTATTTTTTTGATACCCAACATTAATAAAAAGCTGAATCAATGAAAATCAAACCATTTTTTACATCACATATTCTCGGCATCGGACTGTTATTGGCATTAATAGGCACAATGACTGCCTGCTCAAACCAGGATGAATCAAAAGCTATCAAAGTGGCGGTATCACCGGCCTCTCCACCCATGCTCTATGAAGAAGACGGTGTGATAAAGGGTTTTGACCTCGATATTTTTGAAGGTTATTGCAAGGCCCGAAAATGCACTATGAAGATTACACCTTATGACTGGCAAGGCATGCTGGGTGCAGTGAGCAGCGGTCAGGCCGATGTAGCTTTTTCTGCGATTTCAATTACACCCAAGCGTAAAGCAGTAATGGATTTCTCACAGCCTTACTATGACAACTCATGGCATCTGGTGAGTATGACAAACCGCAACATCAAGATCAGTGACCTCAACCAGCTGAAAAATTACTCCATCGGCTATCCACGTGGCATGGCCTATAACGAGCTGATTAAAAATGAGCTCGAGCCCAAAGGTTACTATTCCCTGAGTCAGGTCAAACTCTATCCTTCTTACGGCGAGGTAATCTCTGATTTGCAAAATGGCAACCTGGATTTGGCATTTATTGAAGAGCCGGTGCTGGCAAATTACAAAAAGAACCTGCATATGCCTTTCTCAAGCAGCTATGCTTTTACAGGTTTTGACCAACTAGGCTTTGCTTTTGCCAAAGGCTCAAAATTACGTGAAGACTTTGACGCCTACCTGACTGAACTGGGGCCTGAAAAACGTCAGGCGATTCTGGATAAATGGATGAAATAAGTTTTGTCCCAAGCCGCCCCGAATATCATTGAAATTCTTGCGCACTTGGCGCAAGGCTTGGGCTTTACTGCACTTGTTACATTGACTTGCAGCGCCACAGGCCTGATGACAGGTTTGACCGTTGCTGCAATGCGCAGGCTGGCAATCAGGGTTGATCCGTTGCTGGATACTTTCACCTACATCTTTCGTGGTGTGCCGGTACTTGTTCTGCTCTTTGTTGTTTATTTCGGTTTGCCCAGCATCGGCTTTAAACCTTCTCCATTGCTGGCCATGGCATTAAGCCTGGGTTTAATCTCAGGGGCATACCTGTCCGAAGTTTTCCGTGGCGCGCTAAACTCAATCGATTCCGCAGAAATCACGGCAGCACAAGCGATGGGATTAAGCCGGCTACAGATTTTCCATTTAATCGAATTGCCGCAGATGCTACGTTTTGCAGTGCCAGGCATGGTGAATGAGTTCACCTCCGTACTTAAATATTCACCGTTTGCCTATACCGTAGGTGTGCCTGAAATCACCAAGCAAGCCATGACGCTTTCGGCAACCACGCTGCGCGGTGTAGAAATCTATCTGGCTGTGGGCCTGATATATTTCGCTATCTATCGGACTTTACTGGTGGGTGTGAATGTGCTGGAACGGCACTACCGTATTCCGGGAATGATCACCAAGTAGTTTCAGAAAAATCTATTTTGAAGAGCATCACATGGCACTGATTGAAATACGCAACCTGGTTAAAAAGTTTGATAACCAAACTGTTCTCAACGGCATTAATCTCGATGTAGTTGAGGGTGACTTTAAAGTCGTCATGGGCCCATCTGGCTGTGGAAAATCGACTCTGTTGCGCTGCATCAACCGGCTGGTCGAACCAACATCCGGCACCATCACATTTCGCGGGCAAAACATTACAGGCGCAGAGGTCGATATTCGCGCCATACGCCAGAACATAGGTTTTGTGTTTCAGCAGTTTTCACTGTATCGCCATCTGTCGGTCATAGACAATGTAACCCTTGCCTTACGCAAACTGCGCGGCATGAGCCGTGCAGCAGCAGAGGAAAAGGCATTATTCGAGCTTGCAAGACTTGATATGTCAGCCCACAGCAATAAATTTCCAGGACAGCTGTCAGGTGGACAAAAACAACGAGTTGCAATTGCCCGCGCACTGGCGATGGACCCGGCTGTAGTATTGTTTGACGAACCGACTTCAGCACTGGACCCTGTCATGTCGCGCGAGGTTGGCGAACTAATGACTAGGCTGCATGACGAGGGCGTCACCATGCTGTGTGTAACGCATGATCTGCAGCTGGCGCGCAACATATCTGATCGTGTTGTTTTTCTAGATCATGGATTGATTAAAGCGGATGAAAGTATCAAGTACCTGACAAATGAACATCCGGATGCAAAGGTTCGTGCGTTCTTTTTGCATGGGGATAAAGCCTGATGCAAGAATGGATAGCATTCTGGACTGATTTAACCGAACAGATGCCATTGATTATGGCCGGCCTGGCTAAAACGCTGCAGCTGGCCGGATTGGTGAGCATCACAGGCCTGCTTCTGGGTATCGTTGTGTTCTATTTATCACTGAGCCAAAACCGCGTTATTAAAAACTGCATCAATGGCTATATCTCGTTCTTTATCGGCATGCCTTTGATTGTGCTGCTATTTCTCATCTATTACGGCATGCCGCAATGGGGCATAACTCTGGCTCCATTCACAGTCGCGGCGATTGGTTTCACATTCAATGTAGCAGCATACAATGCGGCTTACCTGACCACCGCATTCAATGGTCTTGACCATGTAGAGATAGAAGCTGCCGGAGCCCAGGGCTTCAGCCAGCGCCAGGTATTCAGGCTAATTACGCTGCCGCAGGTATTAAGGCTATCGATTCCCGCACTGACAAATCAGGTTATTTGCAACCTGAAAGACAGCTCAGTTGCTTTTCTCATTCAGTTCACGGAATTTTTTGCACGCATCCAGGAACTGGCGGCCACCAATTTTCAGTTTTTCAAGGCTTACATGCTGGCGGCGTTAGTGTATCTTGCACTGGTTTCGGTGATTGTGCTCATTGCACGCAGGTTGGAGAAAAAACTGCTGATTCCTGGCATGTTTTAAACTGAATTACTTTGCAAAAGCGAAGCGTTGTTAGCAGTAAAAAATCTTCGATTTTTTACTTTTTGGCAGATAAAAAACCTTTCACCTTATCTGCGAGCTCCATCGGACTGAATGGTTTAGTCAGATAAGCATCGGCTCCGGCAATTTCACCGTTCTCGATATCTTTTTTCTGGCCGCGCGCAGTAAGAATCGCAATAAAAATATCGTTAAGCGCGGGATCTTGCTTCACTTCCCTGCATACCTGTAAACCATCCTTTTCTCCTGGCATCATGATATCCAGCAACACCACATCGGGGTGCCAATCATGAATAATTCCCAGCGCATTGATACCGTTATCAGCCTCGCGCAGCTCGTAATCATCAAAAGACAGGGTCAGGCGCAACAGGTTACGCACATCGGCATTATCATCAACCAGCAATACTTTAGGCGCCATGATGCTGTTTAATCCTTCCGCTTTAACCATATAGTGACAGTAGTACCCACATCAGGCTGACTTGAAATATCCATACAACCATTCATCAGGCGCATGATTTCAGAAGAAATTGCCATGCCCAGCCCGGTACCGGGAATCTTGCCGCTATTATCAGCACGCCAGAAACGTTCGTAAACATGCGTTAATTGGTCTTTATTCATGCCGATGCCTTCATCCTTCACCTCAAAACCTACCCAGGCAATCCCATCATCTGTTTTTTGTACAATACGCAAAGATACTGCACCTTGCGTCGAGTATTTATATGCATTATCCAGCACATTAAACAGCACAGCTTTCAGTTTTTCACTGTCCACGCTGACTTGCAGGTTCGGCAGCAAATCGCAATGCACAGCGCTGCGCCCAGCCGGCACTGAAAATGCGTTAACAGCGTTCATGGCAACTTCATCAGCTGCATGACTGGCGATATTAAAGTCCATCAAGCCACTGCCTTCGATACGCGCCAGATCCAGCAGTTCATTAATAATCTTGACCAGCCATCTGGATTTATCGACAATTACACCCAGTGCATCGCCACGCTTTGCCTCAGGCACCATGTTATTTAGTAGCAGCTCGGCATAACCCATCACACTGGTAAGCGGTGTTCGCAACTCATGTGCTGCTGTCGCCAGAAACTGGCTTTTCATGCGATCCAGCTCAACTTCGCGCGTTATATCATGCAGGTAAATCACCTTGCCGGCATACGAGCTGTCTTCAAGGGTTATCGTGCGCACAGCACACTGCAGGACAAGCCATGTAGGCTGCAACAATTCTAGACGGAAATTCTGCTGCTGACTGAGCTGTGCATCAGGATTCAACACAAGTGACGCCAGACTCACCCACAAACCAGCTTCAGGAAGGCCCAGCCATTGGCTAGCTTCAGTTCCCGTCATGCGGCAAAAGGCCGGGTTTACCAAAATCACTTCACCACTAGCATCAATTGAAACAAAACCATCCGGGCTTAAATCGAAAATGGACTGCAAGCGCCTTGTCAATTCGACCAAAGCCTGCTCTGCGGCTTCTCGTGACTTGATAGCTGTATCAATCTGCGACCCCATCAGCACAATGCCGTTTGCAGTACGGCTGAGTTCATCCACTGAAAAATCAGGCGTTTGCTGACGGTAAAATCCGGCAGCAACACTATTGACCATACTGTCAATCTGCTCAAGAGGCTGCGAAATGAACTCGCTCATGTGTTTGGCACGCCGATAAAGCAAAGTGAAGAATATCGCATAGAACATCAGCATGCCGCCTACCATCAGCCATGCCAGTATATTCAGCCGACTGGCCAATGATTGCGACGGTGCATAGACGGCACTTTCCGGCACAGTCACCAGCAGTTTCCATCCGGTCTCGGGAATTGTTGCCCAGGAAACGATACGCTTGCCGTTCAAGTCAGCGTGCATCATGCCATTGGGCTGCACACGCAAAGCTTTTGAAAGTGCAGGATTCGTACTGCGCTCAAACAGGTTGAAACTTGCCGGTTTAAACGTATCTTTCTGAATAGCCTCTGAATACTCATGCTTGGTGAACTCATGAATGCCCCAGTCAGATTCCCCCGCTTTGGGCAATGCGATTACCGTGCCATTACGCCCTACCAGCAGGCCATAGCCATTCCACGGAATCTCAAGGTTCAGCACATCGCGGATAATACTGTTTACCGTAATATCCAGGCCTACGACACCTTCAAGAAAATCAGCCGAATAGACTGGTGCTATACAAGACGTCATCCAGCCCTGACCTGCCGGATCAACATAAACATCCGTCCAGACTGCCTTGCGCTGCGGATTATGTTTAAGGTCAGCCTCATAGTAAAAATTGTAGGATGGAATATCCATCTTGGATGGATATTGCGACAGCACATCAAAATATGGGTAGATACGGTTCAGTGAGTCAAAAGTGTTGTAATACACCTGCACTATCAATGGAAATGCGTTTTTGATACCGATATAAGGCTGATCCAACCCTGCACTGCGGTATGCTTTCTCACGCTCTTTCTCGCCTATGGGCATGACTCCGCTGTAAAAAACCGCAGCTCCGCCATTGTCGCGGGTAGTGTAAAAAGCACCGTCTTTAGAATATACAAAACGGGCAGGATCATCGCGATGAACGGTCTTGTTGCTGCTCATTACCTGCGCAGTCTGCTGCCTCAAAAATTCGGTAGCACGAGTAATGCCTTCTAGCTGACGGTTGATCCCAGAGGCTTCCCTCTGTGCAGTTTGCGTAACGTCTTGCTCGGCCAAGGCGCGCACCGCATTGATATTCTCACGATTGGAGATTGCATTGCTGATGAAATATAGCGAAATCAGTGCAACCTCGACAATGAGCAACGGGATTAGCGAGGTACGAAAATATGAAAGCCATATCCAACTCACCAACGGTATTTGCTGCGGCCCATGTTTCGATTGATGGCGGCCAGCGATGGGGTCAAACCAGCGTATGAATTTAGAATCTTTTATAACATTACCTCTGTCATCATCACATAAGACCTGCTGTTACTCAATCAACACCAATATCTTCGTTCCACAACACTGGTTTTTCGGCTATAAAATTACGCATCAGCGCTATGCAGGCAGCATCCTGCAACACTTCAACTACCACTCCGCGCGATCTCAGTAAATCTTCTTCGCCAATAAAGGTCTGGTTTTCACCAATGACTACTTTCGGAATACCGTAAAGCAAAATAGCACCGCTACACATGGAGCAAGGCGACAAGGTAGTATACAGCACTGCTTGCTTATAAACCTTTGCAGGCTGACGCCCTGCATTCTCAAAAGCCGACATTTCGCCATGCAGGATTGCACTACCACTCTGGATGCGCTGATTGTGGCCCCGGCCTATGATACGGCCTTGGTAAACGATGACAGAACCAATAGGGATACCACCCTCTGCCAAGCCCAGCCGCGCCTCTGCTATAGCCGCCTGCATGAATTCATCCATCTAATAGCTCCTGCCCGATTTTTCGTCATTTTACAACCGATGTCGTATTGCTGTTTGTCCTGCATCAAAACATGGTTTTTATTGCATCTCGTCACAGTGTATTTTGACGTAAAAATTCACATATGGCACCAATTACTCAAATTAAAAAAGTATAATCAAACTATCCATGCGTAAACATTACAAAATTATCATCATCGGTGCGGGTCCCAGCGGTCTTTCTGCTGCAGCGCGGGCTGCCGAACATGAGGTATCGCACCTGCTGCTTGAAGCATCAGATGCTGTTGCAAACACCATCCGTAATTACCAGCGGCGCAAACTGGTCATGGCGGAGCCTCGCGGACTGCCGCTGCGCAGCCCATTGCCTTTTGCAGCATCACTGCGCGAAACCGTGCTGGAATCATGGGAAAAATCCATTGAAGATTACAAGATCAATGTACGCTGCAATGCCAAAGTCATCGACATTGTACGAGGAAGCAAACACCTGGAGATTGAGCTTGAAGACGGCGAAAAGTTCACAGCAGACCATGTAGTGCTGGCGATTGGCGTTCAGGGCAACCTGCGCAAGCTGGAAATTCCTGGTGGCGACCAACCGGAAGTCCAGTACCAGCTTGATGACCCTGAGGCTTACCAGAATGAAACCATCGTCGTCATCGGCGGCGGCGATACCGGTGTAGAGAATGCACTGGCGCTTACCGGCCGCAACCAGGTGATTATCCTTAACCGTGCTGAAGACTTCAGCAACCTTAAGGACAGCAACCTTACGCAATTGACAGAGGCTCGCCAGAAAGGCGCTCTGGACTGGCTGCTACAGACCAAGCCGCAATCCATCGAACGCAATACCAAAGGTGATTTTCCGATTACGCTTTTTGCCAGCACGCCAAACGGCATTGAACGCATCCCCTGTCACCGGGTAATTGCACGTCTGGGTGCACTGCCGTCACGGCCAGTGCTGGAAAAATTCGGTGTTGCATTTCCTACGTCAGACCTGGGCGCTCTGCCCCTGCTCTCTGCCAGCTATGAGTCCAACGTTCCGGGGCTCTACATCATCGGTGCACTTGCGGGTTACCCGCTCATCAAGCAAGGCATCAACCAGGGTTATGAGGTAATAGAGCACATCCTTGGCGAGCCTGTAGAGCCTGCCGATACGGCGCAGCTACGCGAAAAATTCTCTACCTTCTGTGATGACCGCGGGGTAGATGACGTACTGGTGAAAATACAGAAAAACGTACCATTGCTGGCAATGCTCAGTACATTGCAGCTGCGCGAGCTGGTGCTTGAAAGCAATATCCTGCTGCCGCAGCCCGGCGACATCATCTTCAAGCGCAACGACTACAGCACCACTTTCTTTTTTATCATCGAAGGTGAGCTGGAAGTCCTGATTGATGACGACGACAAGCCTGATGCAGAACTCAAGACCGGCGATTTTTTTGGTGAGCTGGCCCTGGTTTCAGGCCGCCGCCGTCCAGGCACCGTGCGCGCCCGCAGCCGCTGTGTATTGATTGAAACCCCGCGCCGGGTGATGCTGAAACTGATTAACTCGGTGCAATCAATGCGCCGCATGCTGAACGAAGTTGCAATTAAAAGCGTAGTGCAGGTCTGTATTGGCCTCTCACTCAGCGAAGAAGAATTAATCGACGTAGCTAGCCACGCGATATTGAAAAGCTTTGCCGCTGGAGAGGAACTCTTTCATGAAGGCGATGAAGCTGACGGCCTCTACCTGATTCAAAGCGGCTCAGTGACTGTTTCACGCATGATTGCAGGCCGTGAAGTTGTGCTGTTCTACGTTGCTGCAGGCCATTATGTAGGCGAGATGTCACTGGTTTCAGGCGACCCGCGCTATGCCACAGTGCGTGCCGCAGTCGCTACCGATGCCGTGCTTATCAAGGCGGAACACATGCGTGAGATTATCGCGCGCAACCCCGAGATTCGCAGCTCGCTTGATGCACGCTACCTGCAGCACCTGCAAGAGCAGGAGAAACGCGAGCAGCTGGACCATGCAACTGACGGCAGCGGCGGTTTTTCCAGCCAGTCTACGCAATCCAACCTGATCTCATTCCTGATTCAGCAAGGTGTGGGTGAAGCGACTGATGTCCTGTTGATAGACGAATCGCTATGCGTGCGCTGCAACCACTGCGAACAGGCCTGTGCCGATACCCACGGCGGCGCATCGCGCCTGGATCGTGATACCGGCCCTATTTTTGCCAATATCCGCGTGCCCACATCATGCCGCCACTGCGAACATCCGCACTGCATGAAAGATTGCCCGCCAGATGCAATTCATCGTGCGCCGCATGGCGAAGTATATATCGATGACAGCTGCATCGGCTGTGGCAACTGCCAGCAGAATTGCCCCTATGACGTGATTCAGATGGCTGTGATACAAGACCAGCCAGAACGCAGCCTGTGGCAAATGCTGCTGGGCATTGAACCCAAGGCCCTGCCCAGCACCAACAGCAGCAAGGTCGCTGTGAAATGCGACATGTGCAAAGACATTGCCGAAGGCCCGGTCTGCGTACGCGCCTGCCCGGTCGGCGCCGCCCTGCGTGTAAACCCTGAAGGGCTGCTGGGCTATGCCAGCGGCACATCTGGTGAAATTGACTTGTTAGGTACAGATGAAGCATAGAGAAAACAACATGCAGCGCGGGAATATCTTTGACTACAAAAACTACCGCTATTTCAAGATAGCGGTAGTAGTCATTCTGATCGCATTCGCAGCCTACCTGCTGTTTGAACCTGCGGTTGGTCATTATGGCGGCAGTTTCCTGGGCTATACCCTGGGCACTATCTCGGCGCTGATGGTATTGTGGATGGCATGGTACGGCGTGCGCAAGCGCCGCTACCGCAGCAGCGGCTCTACCCAGGGCTGGTTGTCAGCACATATCTACCTGGGCACGGCGATGACGGCAATCGTTACGCTGCACAGCGGTTTTCATTACGGCCTCAACATCCACACCCTGGCCTATGGCCTGCTGCTGATTGTGGTTATCAGCGGCTTCTTCGGCAACTACACTTACATGATCTACCCAAGGCAGATGAGCGATAACATGGGTGAAGACAGCCTTGATGGCCTGCTGCTACGCATTGCCGAGGCCGACAAGCTCGCACGTCAGATTGCGCTACTGATGCCGGACAATATCAACAACACCGTTGCGCGCGCCTGCCGTGAAACTTCAATCGGCCTGGGCTTGCTGGACCAGATTCGCGGTTATCAGCCCAACTGCCCTTCTGCAATGGCGGTGGAAGAACTGACCGTGATGGGAAATGACGTCTCGCCCGAACAGCGCAAGCTCTATCGCGAGCTGTATTCAATCATGGTACGCCGCCTGTCACTGGTAAAACGTGCGCGCCAGGATTTAATGTACCGCTCGAGGATGGGCATCTGGCTCTACTTGCACGTACCTTTTACAATCGCACTGCTTGTGGCCATGACCGCACACATCATTGCGGTATTTGTTTACTGGTAAACGCATGCAAGATTACGGCTACACCTTATCAGAATTGCAGGCAGCAGCTTTAAGGGTTCATGCACCAGAGTGGCATGGAACCAGCGACGCAATGACAAGTTACCGCAATGTTATGAGTGATGCAGCGATGCCACAAAGGGCTCGCCACGCATTGATACACTCACAGCATGTATTGATAGAAACACGCATATGATTAATTGCCTTTTAATAAAAGTCACACATAACTCCCGCGGACTGCCCGTAAGGAGTTATCGCACCATCAACGCGCATGAACTGACTTTTGGCCGCGGTGCGGAATGCAATGTGCACCTGCCTGACCCGCGTATTGCCATGCACCATGCCGTGATCAAACACAATGACCTGGGCCAACCTGTACTGCAGGCAATCAACGGCGAGATTGAAGTTGAAGGTGCAATATCCTCAAATGTCGCCTTGACCCATGGCGCAAAAGCCATGGTAGGGCCTTATGAAATCAAAGTAGAACCTGCGCCGCCGGATGTCAATCTGGCCATATCTGTCACTTTGGCGCATCGCCTGCCGGATGATTACCAGGACTTGAAGTCGCGCACACACCAACCGCTTGCCGGCGGCACGTCGTTCAAACGCCGCCTCTCCGTATTTCTGGCGATTCTGATTGCCCTGATCTTTATCGCACTACCGTTAGCACAAAACCTGATACCCAAACTGCACAGCACTATGGCCGAGCTGCCATTCGGCTTTGACCGGGCCTGGAGCCCAGGGCGGATTTCACCATCACACATGCACTTTGGCTCGCAATGCTCCAACTGCCACAAAGAGCCGCTGAACAGAGTTTCAGACCAAGCGTGCATGACATGCCATCGCGATACTGCCCCGCATATTGCAGACCCTGCGCTGCAAAGGCGCGTCTTCAGCGCAGCGCACAGGTTTGTCGGCACCATGCGTTGCGCCGAATGCCATCAGGAGCATAAAGCCCCCCATCCACTGGCGCGTCAGGACAACGGCATGTGCGTAAAATGCCACGGCAATATCAAGGCTGCCGACCCGAACACTAAACTGACAGACATCCACGACTTTGACCGTGACCACCCTGAGTTCAGGTTATCAATCAGAAGCGGCGCCGATGCCAAGAACATAGAGCGCGTCTCGCAATCAGACAAAGCACGCCTGGTTGAAAATTCAGGGCTTAAATTCCCGCACTCCCAGCATGTGGGCAAGGTGCAAGGCCCCAACGGAATATGGGATGTACGCGAGCTGGCATGTACCAGCTGCCATATTCCCGAAGGCAAAGAGATGCGATTCAAACCGCTGTCTTTCAAAAACAACTGTGTGAGCTGCCATGCCAAAGAACTGGAAATCGGCCCTAAGGAACACAGACTGACACTGCCGCATGGCGATGAAGAAAGCATGTTCAATGCTTTGAAGCTATACGCACCTAAAGAGGTCTCTCGCAACTCAGACAACCTTAGAGAAAACGGCTGCGCATATTGCCATGAAATCGCAAAAACAAAAGATGGTGACACCCTGCCATGGCGTGTGGCAACCTTGCATATCAATGAAGACTGGTTCAGCAAGGCCAGCTTCAACCATGGTGCACACCGTTCACAGCAGTGCAAGAGTTGCCACGACGTTGAAACATCCGAGAGCAGCAAAGATATTGCAATCCCGGATAGAAAATCCTGCCTGCTCTGCCATTCAGGCAATACCACCAAACACAAACGCATTGCAAGCAGCTGCATGTCATGCCACAACTTTCACAGCGACCATAAGCCGGAAACGCTTACGCCTGCTGGCAAGGTAGATGACAAAGACATTGCAGCCCTGCTTTCTGTGCCTAATGAATCAAAATAACCTTTATCTAACCGTAACAATATGAATGAACACAAAGTAGATGTACTGCTGGTCGGCAGCGGAGTCATGAGTGCAACGCTGGCCTCGCTGCTGGCAGAACTGGATAGCTCGCTGAACATCATGATGGTCGAGCGCCTGCCGGAAGTCGCCGCAGAGAGCACCAATGCCTGGAACAATGCAGGCACTGGCCATGCCGGCTATTGCGAACTGAACTACACACCGGTGAATGCCGCAGGCAAAGTTGAAATCAACCGCGCATTGGCAATCAACGCTTCGTTTGAAGTTTCGCTGCAATTCTGGTCATACCTGGTCGAGAAAAACGCGCTGCCTGCACCCCGGAATTTCATCAACCCCACTCCGCATTTAAGTTTTGTATGGGGAGATGCCGATGCCGATTTCCTGCGCAAACGTTTCGAGCAGCTTCAAGCACACCATCTATTTCAGGACATGGAATTCAGTGACGATGCAGCCATCCTGAAACAATGGATGCCGCTCATCATGCAGCAGCGCGATGCCGGGCAAAAAGTAGCGGCAACGCGTGTCAGCTATGGCAGTGACATCGATTTTGGCGCACTGACCCGCAGCCTGATTCAGACATTGCAGACCAAAAACAACTTCAAGCTCAATCTGAATACCGAAGTCACCGGCCTCAAGCAATCCAGAAACGGTCGCTGGCATGTTCAGCTTAAAGACAGGTCAAACAAAACCAAAACAAAAATTGATGCAGGCTTTGTGTTCTTAGGTGCCGGCGGTGGCGCACTCAAGCTGCTGCAGAAATCAGGCATCCCTGAAAGCCACGGCTATGGTGGATTCCCTGTTAGCGGCCAATGGCTGGTGTGCAACAAGCCGGAGATTGTGCAGCAGCATAACAGCAAGGTATATGGCAAAGCGGCGCTGGGCGCGCCTCCTATGTCGGTTCCACACCTTGATACCCGTATCATTAACGGCAAACCTGCCCTGCTGTTCGGCCCTTACGCCGGATTCACCACCAAGTTCCTGAAGCAAGGATCATATCAAGACCTGTTCAAATCAGTTACACGCAAAAACCTGAACGCAATGCTGGGCGCCGGGCGCCACAATATCGACCTCACGCGTTACCTGATAGGCGAGGCTTTGCAATCACATAAATCACGCGTTGCTACATTAAGGCAATTCTTTCCGCAGGCTGCCGAGTCTGACTGGCACCTGGAAAATGCTGGCAAGCGTGTGCAGATCATAAAAAATTGCGACGTTAAAGGCGGCAAGCTGGAATTTGGCACAGAGATTGTCGCCTCTGCCGATGGGAGCCTGGCGGCGCTGCTGGGCGCCTCTCCCGGTGCTTCGGTTTCAGTGCAAGCCATGATCGACGTAATTGAACGCTGCTTTAAAACACAGCTTAAGAATGAAAGCTGGCAGCAGAAACTGAAAACTTTAGTGCCCAGCTACGGCCAGTCACTGATTGAAGATGCCAGCCTGCTGCAAAAGGTGCGTGCAAGAACACTCAAGACATTACAGCTTAAAGACAACATCTAACCTGCCGGATGTATCAGGAATAAAAAAGGCCTTCTAGTGAAGGCCTTTTTTATATATCAAGTGTTATAAATTTATAAAACTTAAGCTAAGCTGCGCTGGCGGCGTACTTCATACAGACACATGCCGCTGGCAACGCTTACATTCAAACTTTCCACGGAACCGTACATCGGAATAGTCATCAGTGCATCACAGGTTTCTGCTGTCAGGCGGCGCATGCCATCGCCCTCGGCACCCATCACAATTGCAATAGGGCCATCCAGCTTGGTGTTAAGTAAAGTACTTGGCGCATCCATAGTGGTACCAACCACATAAACACCCGCCTCTTTCAATTCACGTATTGTTCTGGCCAGGTTAGTCACCGCAATGAAAGGCACGGTTTCAGCCGCACCGCAGGCAACCTTGCGCACGGTAGCATTCAGGCCCACAGCCCTGTCTTTAGGTGCGATAACAGCATGCACGCCCATCGCATCTGCCACACGTAAACACGCTCCCAGGTTATGCGGGTCTTCAACACCATCCAAAATCAGAAAGAACGGCGGTTCTGTAAGGTCTGATTCTAAGATATCATGAATATCCTTGTATGGAATCGGTGTATCCACCACACGTGCAATCACGCCCTGATGGCGCCCATTCATACCCGCCATGCCATCGAGCCTGGAGCGCTCCACCTGCATGGTGCGCACACCGGCTGCTTCAGCCATATTGAGCAGGTCTTTCATACGTGCATCAACGCGGTCGCGGTCGATTAGAATTTCCTGCACACTTGCGCCATGCTGACGCAAACGGCTTAATACGGCATGAAAGCCAAATAGAATACGGGCATCACTCATTTTTTCACCTTACGTTTAGTGGTTTTCTTAGCCACTTTTTTAGACTTGATCGTCTTGCTGTCTGCTTTTGATTTTGTTGAAGCTGCGGCTTTGTGCGCTGGACGATGTGCAGACTTGTGTGCCGGTTTAGCACCAAAAGCTGCTTCAGACTTACCGCCTTCAAATTGAGGGGTGGATTTTACAGCAGATTTAGCGCTCACGCT
>Ga0208392_1000228_pt1 | contig 14974 bp, 9 predicted proteins | sample LakWasMeta3_LOW4_2_FD_183855 | JGI IMG/M metagenome (GOLD analysis project Ga0208392, IMG submission 183855) | Freshwater sediment methanotrophic microbial communities from Lake Washington under simulated oxygen tension - Sediment Metagenome... | ecosystem: Environmental > Aquatic > Freshwater >... | reverse complement strand
ATACAGTACCTTCGGTGTTTGTTGAAGCCTGATTGTTATAATAACCGCTAGCACCCCACAGTAAACGCTCGCTTTTGTGGTTATAAGCAAGGCTAAACAGCTGTTCACTGACATCAAGCTCGGACTGATTGGTGTAAAAAAGTTGGTTCCAGGTAAAATTTGCTTTCAAATCGCCATTTTCATGGCGCATGCCGAAGTTTAATCCAGGCGATAAGCTAGTAATCCAGTTATCCTGCAGGGGATCTGTGAACAAAAAGAGGTTGCTATAATAGCGTTCCTTGACACTAAATTCCGGATCAAAATAATAATCGTTAGCCTGACAGGTTAACGAGGCGCACAAAGTTAACGGTACTAAAAAGCCCTTTTTCATCTTGATTTTATAGTCTTGGTTCAAGGCACAGCTACAGTATCGCCAGCTTCCAATATGATATTTTGTTCAAGATGTTCGCCATCCACCACATCATCGTAATCAAACGGGAAAACTATTATTTCCTTGCCAACACGCCTAAGGATATGAATTGAATCAGAATCTGCAAAAACCGTTAGCCCTCCCGCCAAACTGAGCGCCTGCAACGCATCAATACGCCTGTTGGCAGGATATTGCCCGGGTTTGTTGACTTTACCAATAACAAAAATAGAATTGCCATTGTTTTGAAGCAGTTTAACGTTGACCACAGGATCGGCTATGTAATCAGCCAGTCTGCTGGCAATTGTTGCTTCAAGTGCAAACATGGGCTTGCCGGCTGCCATAATAGTGCCCGCGAGTGGAAAGGTGATGTTGCCATCAGGCGCCACCAAAGTTTGCTGCTGCTGCAAAGCTTCTTCTTTCCATACCGAAATCTCAATTAAATCGCCGGGGGCAAGCAAGTAATTGGCGGTATCGGCTTTTTGTTCTTGAAGTGGAGCAGTAGCTTTAACGGGATCAGTTGGCGGTAGATCAGCGAAAGCAGATGCAGTAATTATCAGAAAAAATGAAATAAATTTAAGTAGTTGTTTCAAAATGATACCCATTTTATTGGTTTTTGTACAAACCCTCATGCCGGGGCGGTTGATCAGTTACTTAAAGCATTACAGAGTTGAAATGTAACAGAAATAATATACGCTTTTGAGCGAAGTAAGACTTCGAAAATTACAGATTAATATAATAGTATATAATTTAATAAAATTTAGATGAAATCCAAATTATCAGGTAACAATGATAACATTTATTAAATCATTAAAAATTAATTCTGTTTTCTCTAATAACTCATATAAAAAATGAATTTGCATTCCCAGGACAACTCACTCATGTGGTTGAAAAAACCAGCCACTATCTTGGCTATCTGGATTTTTGCGTTGTTATTGCTTGGATATACCTTTAAAAGCAGTCTGGAGATGATGGTCAATGTCTGGATAAACACAGAGGAATACAGTCATGGTTTTTTTATTCCAGTTATCAGTATTTATTTTTTATGGATTCGGCGGCATGAGTTGAAGTTTGTTGCTCACTTAAAAGACTCATGGCCTGGGCTTCTCATTGTAATCTTCGGCTTGATGCTTGGTTTTTTAGGTGGATTGACAACTTTAAAAACACTTGAACAATATGCGTTTATTGTCACGTTAACAGGAATGTTTACAATTGCGTTTGGTTTTGCAGGGTTGCGTGTGGGCGCGATACCTCTGCTATTTCTGATTTTCATGGTGCCATTTCCGGGTTTTATTCTAAATAACCTGTCTTCAAAATTTCAGTTGATTTCATCATGGTTAGGTGTTGAGTTTATTCGCGCCTGCGACATCATGGTCTATCTTGAGGGTAATGTAATAGATCTGGGCACCTATAAATTACAGGTAGTAGATGCCTGCAGCGGTCTCCGTTACTTATTTCCCCTGGCCAGCCTTTCTTTTCTATGCGCTTATTTGTTTAAAGGACCCTTTTGGCAAAAAGCACTGATTTTTCTTTCTTCAGCACCGCTGACTATTTTTATGAATAGCTTTCGCATTGGTGTTATAGGCATTATGGTGGATAACTGGGGAACAGAAATGGCAGAAGGCTTTTTGCATGATTTTGAAGGCTGGATTGTCTTTTTGCTTTCTATGGCTTTGCTATTTGTTGAAATGTGGCTTTTTTCCAGACTCAGTGGAAACAAAGTGGCATTTAGTGAGCTGGTTGTAATTCCAAGTGAATGGTCAGGCAACGCAAAACAACCAAATCCTGAAATTATTTTTAACAAATCGATATTTCTGTTGTTATTATTACTTTTCAGTAGCGCCATTTCGTCCAATCATATACAGGAGCGGGAAGATATTATTCCTGCACGTAAAGCTTTTCTAAACTTTCCATTGCAGTTGGGAAAATGGCAGGGACGCAATGACTATCTAAGCCAATACTATCTGAATGAACTGAAATTAACTGATTATGCAATTATTAACTATGCGCAGCCAGAATCGGGCAATAATGTTAATTTTTATAGCGCTTATTACCAGGCTCAACGCAGAGGCGTTGCAGTACATTCTCCTAAAGGCTGTATTCCCGGTGATGGCTGGCAAATTACCCAGTTTGGACAACTTAAATTTCCGGATATAACAGTCGAAGGCAATGTACTTGAGTTAAACCGCGCTGTTATTCAAAAGGGTGACAGCAGGCAATTGGTTTACTACTGGTTTCAACAACGTGGACGTACGATAACCAATGAATATTTGGTGAAATGGTATTTGTTTTACGATGCCCTTACCATGAATCGTACCGATGGTGCATTAGTAAGGCTAGTTACCAGCGTAGGAAACGATGAGGATATAGACGTAGCCGATCAACGTTTGCAATCTTTTATGAAGGATCTGATACCTGAATTGCCTGCTTATTTACCCGGCAAATCGGTTGCCAAATAAATCAATGATTATACGAAAGTTAATCACACTCGGCGGGAAACATCATCAGTTAACCTCAACATATCATTTTACGAAAATTAACCGCGATAACATCACGCAAAAACAACGCCAAAAATACCGGATTGGTAGAAAAATAGCGCTTAATTAAACGGCGGTCTTGCAGCATTCTATATAACCACTCAAGCCCTGATTTTTGCATCCATAGCGGCGCTCGCCGTATACGCCCCGAATGAAAATCAAATGCCGCGCCTATACCGATTTGCACCGGTACGCGAACTGTTGCCAAATGTGCGGCAATCCACTTTTCCTGCTTCGGCGCGCCCAAGCCTACCCATAAAAAATCAGGTTGATGCTGATTGATCAAGGCAACCAATTGATCATCTTCTTCAACAGATAATGGCCGAAAAGGCGGCGAATGCCAGCCGACAATATCCACCCCCGGAAAACGCGATCGCATAGCGCCTACCAAATCGGTTAATACATCTTCTTTGCCACCCAGAAAAAAATGCTTCCAATTGTGTGTACGACCCTGATCCAAACAGCGTAACATCAACTCCGGGCCGCAAACACGTTCCTTAATGTTTGTCCTATGTACAGCTTTGGCATACCAAACCAGCGGTAAGCCATCCATCGTTATTAACGACTGGTTATTGATGTCTCTCAACTCCTTATCGGTAAGACTGGTTACCACTGTATGAACATTGGCAATACACACCTGATGAGGTTCCCGCGCTGCTATCCAGTGCTTGAATAAATCCAAAGTATACAGATAATCAAGAACAGGGAAGTTTAAGCCCAGGATGTTAATTGTATTTAAGTATTGCCCGGAATTTTGGTGCATAATTTGATTGTACAATTTGTCAGTAAGGACAAAAAATTATGAAATACATAGTCAGGTTTTGGATTATAGCATGGTTGAGCTTTGGGAACGCAGCCATGGCGACAGATTATTACGTTAATCCAAACGGTAATGATTTATGGTCTGGTGACATAAAGCAGCCCAATGTAACCCAGACCAATGGCCCATTTAAAACCCTTGAGCGGGCCAAACAGGCTATCAGAACTTTAAAAAAAACAAATACCTTTAATGATAAAGTTACCGTTAACATAGCTAACGGCCGCTATTATCTAAGCCAACCGCTAAATTTAAGTTTAATGGACTCCGGATTACCGGGTAGAGAAATACTCTGGCAAGGTGAGCCAGGCGCGGAAGTGACCATCAGTGCCGGGTTGCCCGTTACTTGCAGAAAACGTAATGCCACGTTTTGGGATTGCCCACTCACAAAGCTTCCTGCCAATACCGCCTATTTTGGTACCAGCCGCATCAAGGGTAATACGCCAAAATTTGAGCTATTTGTCAATGACCAAAAACTTCAATTAGCGCGTTGGCCAAATCAGGGCTGGGCCCATATAAAAGAGCCGGTAAATCAAAACACGCATTTTTCAGTGATGGAGACATTGCCAACGTTAACTGGCGACATTAAAGAAGCCCAAGTGCATATATTTGCAGGCAATGACTGGTATGACCAATACATAGGTATAGACTCAGTTGATAAGCCAACCAATACCATCAAATTGTCTACAGCAACCACCTATGCGCTGGCTAGCGGCAGGCGATTTTATATACAAAACCTGCCATCCTTACTGGATGCGCCGGGCGAGTGGTTATATGATGAGGCAACCAAAAAGATTAGTTTTATTGCACCCACGGGAACAACACCTGCCGTGGCTATGCTATCTTCTTCGCCCAATATCCTGATTGCTGATGGAGTCAGCAACTTAACGTTTAAGAATATTAGCTTTCAGCACAGTACGGGCACGGCCGTAACGGTAAAAAATTCCAATAACGTCGTGTTGGACGATTTAGATGTTAACAGAATAGGTGGTAAAGGAGTAGAAATAATAAGTGGTCGTAATGTGCAATTGGTTAACAGCAAAATCCACCATACCGGAGCGCACGGTGTTATCGTTTCCGGAGGCGATAGAAATACTCTGCAAGCATCCGGGCATGTTATTCATAACAACCAGATACATCACATAGGCATTATGATACTGACGTACTCATCAGGTATTGAAATCAATGGTGTGGGTGTTTCAGTCACGCATAATTTATTGGAGCAGGGCGCAGGCACAGCGATTTTACTTACCGGCAATAACCATTTAATTGAAAAAAACGAATTGCATCATTTCTGCATTCAAGCGTCAGATTGTGGCGCTATCTACTCGGGTCGTGACTGGTCATGGCGGGGTAATGTCATTCGCAATAATTATATTCATGACATCATTGGTTACGGGTTGCAAAGTTTAGATGTAGCAAAAAACCAAGTGGTCTATTCACCAGGTGGAGCTCGCGGTGTTTACCTTGATGATGGAGTCAGTGGTTTTGATATCAGTGGCAACATTTTTGAAAATGCCGGATCTATGGCCTTACAAGTAGGTGGTGGACGCGATAATAAAATTTACAACAATTACTTTAAGACTAATGAATATGCAATCTGGTTAGATGACCGAGGACCGACTTTTGATTGGAATCTAAATGAAAAAAATCTTGATGCCTCACCCTATCGAACCGCTCTCTGGCAGCAGAAATATCCGGAGCTGGCGACTCCGATGCATAATAAAATCTGGCCAGAAGGTAATAAAATAGAGCGCAATATTATCGTTACCACCAAGCCAGGCGGCTTATCATTGCGCTATCATGTGCCTATTAATTCCACGGTTATTGCGGACAATTTAATCTGGTCAATAACAGGTAAACTTGGAGTAGATTATGAAATATTGGAGCTGAATAAGAACGTAGGAGGGGCTTCATGGTCGCAATGGACAGCAGAAAAAATTGAAAAAGGCAGTATTGTGGCCGACCCTTGCGTGACTATAGTTAACAGAATAATGATTACTTGCCCGGACTCGCCAGTTAATGATATTGGCTTCAAGCCGTTACCGACTGATATAGGTTTGATTAAATGATTTAGGTAGCCTCAGGGCTACGCTTTGAGAAGGTCGGATTAAGCTAACCCGATCACGCATGTCGCTCCCAGGCAAATGCTTGGGAGCGATCAAAGCAAGTATTGAATCGCCTGGTTAGTTTGCAATCTCCAGTTCGGCCATGTTTACTCAATCAAGCAGGCTGCAACCGCTTCCGTTTACTTCGAGTCCCTTACCGGTGTTTGGGCATTTATCCTGAGAATTAGCTATACCGTCGCCGTCTGAGTCAAGCAAGGTAAGATTTTGAGTAAAGACGATTCGCCCTGAGCGTGGCGCTACCGAAATGGGCCATGCTGCAACTGTACCTTCGGGGAAAGTAACATAGTTAGAACACAACCCTGGGTTACTTAACAGAGTTGGGCAGTCCATTGCTTTATACAGATCGGTTGTATTGGCAAGCAATTCTGATGTGATTGGCCCAAAAACACCAAAATCGAATGGTGCTATTTCAAGATTGGCAATCCACAGGCCTTGACCGGCCGGGATTCCTGCAATGTCAAATCGTGCGCTTTGGGCATTTGTAGCAGGATTGGCTGCCGTGTCCGTTGCCTGGAAGATAAAGGAGTGTCGTATCCACTCTGTTGATGAAGGGTATCTGGGGGTTATCGCCAAGTCGTCATATCTTGGCCCAGCGAATCGAATCTTCGGATATAAAAATGCATTATCAAAAGTCGCCTTCAGATCAAATGACACCCGGTAAAACTTTCCTTTTGTAATTCCAAACTTTGGACTATTGATCAGAGTTTCTGATGCGCCGGCAATAACATGCATACAGTTGACACTCACCGGCAAACATCCCTCCAGAATAATGTCCGCATACGGTGAAACATCATTGTAATAGCCCCAGCCATCAAGCCCGGCAGAAAAATCGCCGTTAATCGTGAAGTTAAGACCAACGGTTCCCTGTGCGAAAGAGGGCAATGGCGCAGGTGTGTCACCGTTAAGGTCATTATTGCGTGCCAGACCAGCTGTTGTTTTTGCCGACTGCCAGTCCAGAAATGTGTAATCTCTGGTAAAGCCGATGCCTTCCTCTGATACGATGGTGGGTGAATAAATTGTGGAATAATGGTTGTTAGAATAGGCTGCAAACTTAAAAACGTCGCCGGATGTAGAGTTGTTATGTATAGCTACGTTTTTGGTTGTTGGAAAAAACTGATTATTAGTAATTGTATTCCCTGATAGCACACCTGGCGTTTTGGGATCCTCGTCCTGCATAAGTAGTCGATCTGTGCTGCCGTAAAAAATATTACTGCTGATGGTTGTCTGCCCGCTGTTATGCAAATTAATTGACCGTGTTGCTCCTTTGACGGTATTGCCAGTTACTGAGACTCCTGCTACACCCATGTCAAGATAAATCCCGATCAGTAGATTCTGATGATTTATCGGTAAGCCATCCAAGTTTCCAGGTACTTCGAGAATCAGGTTATTGCTGATTACCATTTTTGGTGATTCGATATTAGCATATATAGCGCCGCAATCATTAAAAGAAAAGCATGAACGCTGAATGACGTTTGAGTTTATGTTACTATCGTATTGGCTCGTTATACCAAATTGCGCAATGTCGGATAATAAATTATCTTGAATCACAGACCTGGAGCCGCCAAATATTGCAGTTTCTGTTCTTATTGGTAATGAAATGCGTTTGCCTGCTTTCAGAAATATCCCGATTTCCCCTAGTTCGTTATTTACAATATCTGCATCCGTAGAATAAAAGGCATGGATTGCGGATAGGCCTGCTCTGATTATGCGGTTGTCAGCAATAGTCGGACTTATAGATCGCGCTGCTTCGATAGCGCGTCCTTCGATGTTGTAGATATTTAGATTCTGTAGGGTAATGTTAGTGGAGTTTGATATATCTATACCGGTTGACGCACCATCAACTTCCAGATTTTCAATTGTCATATTTGACTTCGAACGCAAATCAACCGCAGTGTCGATTGTCGCAAGGGCAACCCTGTCAGCAGGAGTTTCGCTTGTTGGAGTCCAGAGGTATAGCGTTTGTGCAGCATTGTCGAAGTACCACTCTCCCGCCGAGTCCAGCATCCATAGTTCATCTGAAAAATAAAATCCCCAACCAAATTTAGAATGTAAACCTGTTGTGTCAGGAGTAAATGATATTGTATTTGTACCGGCTTCGGTCACTGTATAGTTGTGTATTTCGTAGTCAAAATCACGCAGTGTCAGCTTTGTACCTGGCCCAACGCTTCCGCCTGAAGGTAGTTTTAGATCGCTAACGATAATTTGTGAGCTGGCCGGACGGCCGGTTGCATCCATAACAAAAGGGGAGGCTGCAGTGGTAAGAAGAAAGACTGACTCTGGTTTGGCTGAGTTATATCCTGCATTGGGGTGATGTGCGATAGTTACCGGATCCCCATTAAAAACTACCGAACTTGGATTGGGCTGAGCTTCACTCTGCTGCACCAGGGCGGACCGAACATAGATACGTTGAGCTCTAGGGACCTCTATGTCGAGTCTGGCATTGGGTATTGACCGCGTAGCCGTAAATTCAAGGGTAACGTTCTTCCATCGAGCATTACTAACAATTCCAGTCTGCGCTAGTCCTAAGGAGTTATAGGAATTACCATTTTCGCGAACTATTAATGCAATAGAAGTACCGAGTGATGCCAAAAAGGACAACATTACTCTGTATTTCCGCCCTCCAATAATAGGAAATGTATTGCTAATGGCGAGATTTGCATTTTCCGTCTTTCCTGCAAGAAAACTCATGCATGGACAGGCGGCGTTGAAAAACAGGGTTGCATCTGATGGCCACTTGGACCAATTTGCCACAGATGCAGACAAATTGCTGTTGATGATAAGATTCTGGGGAAAAGTAGTTTTCCAGATATTACCCTGGTAAGGTTGCCAGTTTTGACCCGGTATCGACTGAAATCCACTGATTTTAGGTTTGTCAGCGCATTGCGATGGATATGATCCGAAATAAATTTTGGCCGAGGCTGTCCCATTAGAGATGGGCTTCAAGGTATCATACCAAGTCTGGCCACAACTGAATAATACTTGGTCTCCCGGTTGGAGAAGAGCGGAGTTGACCTTGGCAATGCTTTGCCATGGTCCATTGGTAGCGGAAGGGGAAGGTGCTGTGCCACTCAAACTATCATTACCATTTCTGGCATCGACGTAGTAGGTCACTGCTGCCGCGTTAGAGCAGAAGCATAAGCTTGCTAAAGTTAGCAATAAATAATTAGGACAACGCATTTCATCAATCCTTTAATACATTTAATGAAGGAGAATAGTACATGAGTACTTTATAGCCGTTGGGGAACTTTAATATAAAAAATATCAACGTTCTGAATTATAGTAGTTAGATATAAAAGCCACTATATTCAAAGATCATTTATTTGAACTTTTTGTTCCCGGACAGGCTTCCTGGTTTTTTATCCCTAAACGTTGGCATTAATAATTAAGTGATGCTCTATCAACTTAACTCAACCAGATCGCTCTTGGCATCTTCATAAATCGCCATCAGTTCAGCATAATTCTGTTCTTCCGTGTATTTTTCAAGAAAAGTGCGTCTGGCATTTTTGCCGAGTTTTTTCGTTTGTTGCGGATTAGCCAGTAGCCATTTAGCCTTGTCGGCTAATTCATCGGCGTCGCCCGGCGTAAATAGCAAACCGGTTTCGCCCTCGTTGATAATGTCAGCTATGCTGCCTAATCTGGATGCGAGAACAGGCAAGCCATGAGCGAAAGCTTCGATTAAAACTAAACCAAATGGTTCAAACCATATTGAAGGCATGACTAAAAAGGATGCCTGCTGCATCAGGCGACTAATCTCGGCTGTATTTTGTAAGCCTAACGTTACAATGTTGTTTTTATCTGTTAACAACGCCTCAAGCGGGCCGACGCCCGCCACCTTTATCAAGGTTTCATCATCCAATCTCGACCAGGCTTCAAGTAAAGTTTTAATGCCCTTTTCTTCGCTGAGGCGACCGACAAATAGCGCAAAGCCGGGAGTTGTGTGTTTGTTATGAGAAGATTCCTGGAAAGGATCATGAGCAAAATTAGCTTTAACCGAGATTTTATTGGCCGGAAAACCAGCCTCGATAAATTTGCTCTTGGCAAAATCAGTTAATGCAATAAAGCGGTTGACCTTATGCTGCCAAGTGCCTTGCTTGCGATGTTGCGCCACCATGTGCGCCACTACCAGACTGCCCAGCCTTGAATCCCGGTAACAGCTGTGCCAAGCGGCCTGATAGGGTGTGCCAGTGATACATTGCTCGCAAATTTTACCCTTCCGCATCAGCATGGCGCCGGGACAAATTAGCCGGTAATTATGCAATGTCTGCACCACCGGCACGCATTCATCCATACAGGCATCGTAAATCGATGGGCTAATTTGAGGGAAAAAATTATGCACATGCACCACATCAGGTTTAAAGTTTCGCAGCTTTTCACGAGCAATCGCCTTGCTGGAAGATGAATAAGTGGTTGCCAGCGCGGTTTTGATCTTTCCCGTTAAACTTGACGGTAAGTTTTTATTACCTACACTCCATAGTTCAACATTATGGCCGTGATCGGCCAGCAATTTAGCTTCGGCGGCAACGACATTATCTTCGCCACCGGCTTGTTGATATCGGTTATGGACAATCAAAATTTTCATAACTAACTTAAACCAGGGCCGCATAAACAGCATCAACAACTCCTTGAGCCGCTGCATCATAGTTATAGGCCTGGACTTTCAACACACTGCCTTTAGAGAACTGCTCAAGCAAGGCTTCGTTACTTAGTATTTCGGCGACATGTTTAACCCACAATTCCAGATTAAGAGGTAACACATAGCCATTTTCGCCATGACAAACCAGTTCGTTAGCCACGCCAGCATCGGGACTGACAACAACTGCCTGACCAGCGGCACACGCTTCATTAGCAACCACACCCCATGGATCCCAGGACGTGGGAAACAGAAACAGCTTTGCTGAACGATATAAGTTTGGCAACTCGGCTTGTTGCATAAAACCCGGAAATGTTGCCACTACTTGAGCACCAAGCCTATCGGCATGTTCCTTAGCTTGTTCCAGCAGAGGTCCAGAACCCAGCATTAAAATAAAGACCTTACGGTTTAAGGCTTTCGCAACGCCCGCGGCGACATCCAGTGCAAACAAGGGATTTTTCTCCGGGGCAAAACGTCCGGAATACATTAAATCAAAAGCACGTTTATCGTTGCTAGTTGGCAAAAAGGCAACGTTATTGGCGCATAGATATGATTGAAAACACCGATCACGACTAATGTTGTAGTTGTCATACAGTCGCAACGACCCCAGGCTTGCGCCAATAAATGCTTTTGAATAACGATAGACGATACGGCGGACGATTCGATGTAAACCAGATAGTTTTTGCTCCGAATCCAAAGTACCATCGGTCATGGGGATATGCACTTTGTTATAAAAAACCGTATAGATGAAAGCAAACAAATGTGTGGGGTTAAAACCAGTAGTGATTACGACATCGGCATCCAGTTGGCGTAGTACTTTTAAAACATCAAGATTGTAATGAATATATCGGCCTTTCCAGGTTATATAATTTTGCTTAAGAAAGGTATGCGCAAAATGGTTCTGCTCGAGGATCCACTCACGGTTATCTTCTTTCTGTGAGCAGAAAATCACATGAAAATTACCGTAACCCAGTTTGGCCGCCAAACGTTGATAAATCGGTATTCGATAAGGTGCCGGGATATTGGTAACGATAACAATACGATGAGCTGAAGATATTTTATTAGTGAACATGGAATTAACTCAAAATCTGGTAGGCGGCAGAACACGTAAAAAGTTTATCAACAGAAAATTTCAAAATATTGGTGAATTGTCTATTGGGGCATTCACCTTGCGGGGGTGATTAAGAAATTTCAGCAAGTTTTTTTCCACGACACTATAAAAACAGCAGCTAATGAACAGGGTGCCTATAAACAACGTAATTGCGCCTGCAACACTTCCGAATAAAGCCTCATAATTAAACTTAACCACCAATTTAATCAAGACAGATAAAACTGTCCCATGGACAAGATAAAGTGAATAGGAGGCATCGCCTAAATACACTAGCAACCAAGGTATGCCCACGGGCAGATACAAAGCCCCAAATATCAAAAAGGCTGCCGGAATGCCAAATAGATAAACTCTGGCCATATCTCCAGTAAAAGCATCAGGATTGGAAATTCTTAGTTGATAAAAAATTGACCACATCAGAATAAACAGTACAAGCCCACTCCAGAAAATCCATCCTGAATAGGCGAAATTCGCATAGCGCTTATATAAATAAGCGACCAGACAACCAAAAGCAAAATTTAATATTATTGGACTTATCAATGCGTCGATTGCAAAAGAACCGGTCTTAATATTTAAAAAAAAGCACAGTAGAATTGTCGTTACCCAGCCCGTAAATGCATAAAACAAAAACTTAGGATTCTTAAAGTAAGTAACGGCAAAGACAAGATAAAAAATTACCTCATAAGTCAGTGTCCAGGCAACCCCTACAACATATTGTTTTTGAGGGAATAATGAGAGTGAGCCTAAAATAACGCCAGGATCGCTTTTGTAAGATTGATCAGAGGAAGGCGAGATGAAAAAAGAAACAATTAGCAGCGCTGTAACAATCCAATATATTGGATATATTCTAATAAACCGCTTTTTTAAAAAGTGGGCAATATTATTTTTTTCGGCACTTGAAGTATATAAAATAATAAAGCCGCTCAAAACAAAAAAAACGTCTACACCGGAAAAGCCAGCCACAAAAATATTGTTTAAGAATAGATAACCTAATCTTTCTTGCAGTATTTCCGTCCCATGAAATAACATTACAAAAATAGCCGCAAAGGCTCTAATTGCTTGAAGGGAAGCGATTTTGGATGATGTTTTTTGTACAATCACAATTGGATAGTAATGTGAAAATTATTTTTTAAGCATAAAGTGCTTAAAATAACTTCCGGAAATTCGGAAATAGTCAAATATAAAATAAACCAGCAGAATATACTTGGGACAATTATTCCAGCCTAACCACCAGCGGGCTTTTAAATTAGCCGGAGAGCGAATGCTGGTGAAATAATTGATAAAACTCTTCAGCGAAAATCTATTAAGCACTGTAACCATTCCGGTTTCTTCAACATAAGAATACACCTTGCAATCCGAACAAGAGTAAATTTTGTAATTCGCTCTGGCGGCTTTAAATGTAAAGTCATAATCAGCCGCATAATGCGGCAAATGTAGTTCATCAAATAACCCCAACTGCTTGAAAATCTCAATCGGGAATAATGTGCCACGGCCTGATGCATGAGTTACTTCAACCACATTAGGGTCTTTGGGTAAGTGATCCCTGGCAAAATCTACTGGATTGGCTTTGGCAAGCAACCAGTTTTGCCGGTAGCCCCGGGAAATTAGCTGCCCCGTTTTAATATCGTGAACCACCGAAGTGATAATTGCATGGGAATATTTTTGATAGTTTGCAGCCAGGTTCAGCAGATAAACTTCCGGTACTTCGTTATCGTTATTCATGGTCAACAGAGTATCATTATAATCGGCATGCTCTAATACATAGGCAACACTGCGATTAATTGCCCCAGTCCACCATAAGGAGTTATCAGCCTGAATTATGATGACCTCTGGAAACTCCTGGTTTATAGCTGCACTCGTGCCATCTGTGGAACCGTGATCGCAAACCACCGTGATGAAGTTGTTAAACTGTTGCCTTTGCAATGAAGCCAGGCATTTAAGCGTTAGTTCTTTTCGGTTAAATACCGGAATACATATCCATATTTTCATAGCATTAATTAGTGGTGATTTAATGCTTTATTAATTTAAAGTTTTTATTTTGAGGTGTATTCAAGAAATATTGACTATTCTGCAATATTTCATTTTGCGCATTATTTTTCGTAACGATTCTCCGGTTTGCCAAGCTGGCAGCTATACCCAAAATAATGCCAAGTTCAGGGTGAGTGCCATAAGGAATGTAATAGAGGATTTGACTTATTATCAGCATAAAAAATAACGCCGAATAAAACTTATCCTCACTATTTTTCCGGATATTGAAGTAAAGCTTGCTGAGTATTAATAAATAAAAGCTATAAAATATAAAAGTACCCAATGCACCAACCCGCAACAGATTTTGAAATGTGAAATTATGTGGAAACATTTTCATGCCTGCATAGCCGCCCCCGAAGGGGTCACCAATTAACTTACTGAGAAATGGGCTTTGCAGCCAGTATTCCATAATAAGCAGCCAACCTTTTACTCGGTCGCCAAAAGTTCCTTCTGTTAAGTTTGTCGCTCTTTCCGCAGATTTACCTATCATGCCAAGAATTTTATCCGCGAAACCGAAGTAGAGAATTGGCGACAGTAGGATAAAACCTAACAGCCCGGTAACCAATATATTGCTTAACAAATTTGATGGCTTAACACTGGGTAAAAATGATGCTGATAAAATTGCGAAGAGGGTGGCAGCCCACACCGAACGATGCTGCAAAGCAATCACGGCAATAATAAACAGCACTGTAATTACTTTTGAAGGTTTAATGACACTGGGTATTAAATAACGGCTAAATAGCATAATTATTGACATGCCAAGGAGAAAAGCCTGTCCAGCATTAATCACCCTGAACCTTATGTCGCCGCTGTCCGCTTTAATCCATGTTGCAGCAATAGGTAAATGCAATAACTCAGCCACAAGCCTGAAATAGACGATAAGCAATAAAATCGAACAGATCAGTAGCCAGTACTTTAGCATCTTGTCAAGTGACTCCTTGGAATAAGCAAAGCTCATGAAATACAGCGCGCCAATCCAATAATAAAAAAAATCGCGGAAATCAACGCCGGCATTTGTACCGTTTAATTTAAGCCCCACGAACAAACCATAAAACAGTAACAAACCATAGATGGCCCATAAAGGCGATATATACCTAAACTGCCCCATAAAAAAGATTCTAATCATTGCACTGATAAATATCAGAATAAATACTCCGTCGTGTATATAAATGTTCAGGCCTATTTTTACAGTTGGCAGAACAACAAACCAGGCATTGACAAGACTTGCCAGCAATATACAAATTACGGCGCCTACTGGTTTAACTGAAAAGCTATAAACCGCATACAAAGAAAAAATCAAAATGGGTAAGGCTAGTAGT
>Ga0208392_1000225_pt1 | contig 15124 bp, 14 predicted proteins | sample LakWasMeta3_LOW4_2_FD_183855 | JGI IMG/M metagenome (GOLD analysis project Ga0208392, IMG submission 183855) | Freshwater sediment methanotrophic microbial communities from Lake Washington under simulated oxygen tension - Sediment Metagenome... | ecosystem: Environmental > Aquatic > Freshwater >... | reverse complement strand
CTGCGTAACACGGTAGACGAAAAAACCGGTAAAACCTGGTATGAGCTAACCAGCCAGGCGTTTACCGTATTTCTGCCGGTAAAATCAGTAGGCGTGATGGGCGATGGCCGCACTTATGATTACGTAGTTGCCCTGCGTGCCGTAGTCACCAGCGATTTCATGACAGCGCACTGGGCTGAGCTGCCCTACGCATTATTAGGCAGGGTTTCTAACCGTATCATCAATGAAGTGCGCGGTATCAACCGTGTAGTTTACGACGTTTCCGGCAAACCACCGGCAACGATTGAATGGGAATAATTGAGGGAGAAATTTATGAGTCGTGCATTTGTAAATGAAGAAAGATTCGAACAGGCTGGCGGAGAAGAGCTTGTAGAACGCCCGATCAGCGAGCATCCTAACTATGTCACCCCAACGGGCGCACTTGAATTGCAGACACAGGAAGAAGCCCTGGTAGCAGAGCTAAACAGCCTGAAAGATGCACATGACGATACTTTTTCAAAAGACAAGGTATCAGAAATCGAACGCGACCTGCGTTATGTGCGTGCCCGCCTGGATTCAGTCATCCTGGTTGACCCAAAGACACAAAACCACGACACAGTGCTGTTTGGCGCTAGCGTCGAGGTTGAAGATGAAGCAGGCAATCGCCATACATTCCATATTGTCGGTGAAGATGAAGCCAATGCTGCCATCAACAAGGTAAGCTGGGTTTCACCACTGGCAAAATCACTGATAGGTCACAAGATTGGCGACTCAGTGACATGGCACCGCCCTGTCGGTGACACCACTTTAGAAATCCTGGATATCCACTACGAATCATGAATGTAAGCCAAGCCATTATTGAACGCCGCTCTGTCAAGGCGTATGACCCGCAGCACTCAATGACAGAAGACGAAATCAGCAAACTGATGTCATTGGCAGTACTGTCGCCAACAGCCTTTAATATCCAGAACTGGCGCTTTGTCGTAGTGACAGACCCCGCACTGCGCAAGCAAATCCGCGCTGCAAGCTGGGATCAGGCGCAGGTTGAAGAAGCTTCAGTGCTGATTGTGCTGACTGCTGATTTGCATGCATGGTCAAAGCAACCGGAACGCTACTGGGAAAATGCGCCCAAGCCAGTGCAGGATTACCTGGTAAATGCCATAGGCCAGTATTACACCGGCAAAGACCAGGTTCAGCGTGACGAAGCCATGCGCTCATGCGGCATGGCCGCCATGACTATCATGCTGGCCGCCAAAGAAATGGGCTATGACACCTGCCCGATGGATGGCTTTGATTTCGACGCGGTAGCGAAACTGCTGAACCTGCCAGCCGACCACACACCTGTGATGTTTGTGGTTGTGGGTAAAGCGCTAAAGCCAGCACAGCCACGTGGCGGCCAGCTAAAAGTCGATGAAGTTGTGGTTTACAATAAGTTTTGATTTTTAGCCACAGATAAGTTTTTTAAAGAAAGTAATACATGTTAATCAGTAATAACATCACCATGCAGTTTGGCGCTAAGCCGCTGTTTGAAAACATTTCCGTCAAGTTCGGCGATGGCAACCGCTATGGTTTAATCGGCGCTAACGGCTGCGGCAAATCAACCTATATGAAAATCCTGGCCGGCGTATTAGAGCCTAGCGCAGGCAACATTTCGCTCGATAACCATGAGCGCATGGCGTTCCTGCGCCAGGACCAGTTTGCCTATGAAGACCAGCGCGTGCTGGACGTGGTGATGATGGGCCATGAACAGATGTGGAAGGCGAATGTTGAAAAAAACGCCATCTATGCCAATCTCGAAGCGACTGAAGAAGACTACATGCGTGCCGCCGAGCTGGAAGCAGTGTTTGCAGAGTACGACGGCTACACTGCCGAAGCACGTGCCGGTGAACTGCTGCTGGGCGTAGGCATTCCTATCGAACAGCACAACGGCCCGATGAGCGCAGTGGCGCCAGGCTGGAAACTGCGCGTATTGCTGGTGCAGGCCCTGTTTGCCAACCCGGACATCCTGCTGCTGGATGAGCCGACCAACAACCTGGACATCAACACCATTCGCTGGCTGGAAGACGTACTGAACAACCGCAGCTGCACCATGATTATCATTTCGCATGACCGCCACTTTTTGAACCAGGTTTGTACGCACACCTGCGACATGGACTACGGCAAACTTACGGTTTACCCAGGCAACTATGATGACTACATGGAAGCCAGCACCGCAGCACGTGCCCAGCAGGCTAAAGACAATGCCAAAGCCAAACAGCAGATTGCCGACCTGCAGGACTTTGTGCGCCGCTTCTCGGCAAATGCGTCTAAAGCCAAGCAGGCTACCAGCCGCGCCAAGCAGATCGACAAAATCAAGATTGAGGAATTCAAGCCTTCATCACGCCAGTATCCGTTCATTCGCTTTGAATTTGATGACCGCGAGAAACTGCACCGCAATGCCGTTGAGTTGAAAAAACTCAGCCACGGCTTTGACCGCACGCTATTCAATGATGTCGACATGATATTCGAGGCTGGTGAAAAAGTAGCCATCATCGGTGAAAACGGTATCGGTAAAACAACATTCCTGCGCTGCTTGGCAGGTGACCTGGTACCTAACCATGGTGAAGTCAAATGGGCTGAAAAAGCCAAGCTTGGCTACTTTGCACAAGACCATGAATACGAATTTGAACAAGGCGAAGACCTGTTTGAGTGGATGAGTAAATTCACGCAGCAGGGTGATGATGACCAGACCGTGCGCAGCATGCTGGGCCGCCTGCTGTTCTCGGGTGAAGATACCAAGAAATCTGTGAAAGTGCTTTCAGGCGGCGAAAAAGGCCGCATGCTTTACGGCAAGCTGATGCTGGCGCGCACCAACGTATTGCTGATGGATGAACCGACCAACCACATGGACATGGAATCTATCGAGGCGCTAAACACGGCGCTGGATAAATACAAAGGTACTTTATTCTTTGTCAGCCATGACCGTGAATTCGTAAGCTCGATTGCAACCCGCATCCTTGAAATCAAGGCAGATGGCATTGTAGACTTTACCGGCAATTATGAAGACTACCTGCTTAGCCAGGGCGTTGAATAAACCTGTACCTTTAATCAGCGTTTCTATCAAATTCGGCACCATGGCAGCTAGCAAAGCCACTATGGTGCCGATTTAACTTCTACACCCTGTAACACAGCAACCATCACAACCGGCGGAACATACAGCACACATGGTCTATACATCCGCACAGCACTGCCTGCAAGAGGTTTTTGGCTACACCCAGTTCCGCGGTGAGCAGGAAGCAATTGTCGACCATATTATTTCCGGCGGCGATGCACTGGTCTTAATGCCCACCGGCGGCGGCAAATCGCTGTGTTACCAGCTACCGGCACTATTGCGCGATGGCGTTGCAATTGTAGTGTCACCGCTCATCGCCCTGATGCAGGATCAGGTAGACACCTTGCAGCAGCTTGGCGTATCTGCCGCCTTTCTTAATTCAAGCCTGGATGCGCAAGACGCAGCAGAAATTACCGACCGCTTGCTGCAAGGAGACATCAAAATTCTCTATGTGGCACCAGAGCGCCTGCTGACAGGCAATTTCCTCTACCTGCTGGAGCAGCTTGACAGCCGCATAGGCATTGCCTTGTTTGCGATTGATGAAGCGCACTGCGTATCGCAATGGGGGCATGATTTTCGCCCGGAATATCGCAAGCTCACCGTACTGCACGAACAATTCCCTGATGTACCGCGTATTGCTTTAACCGCTACTGCCGATGCACCGACACGTGCCGAGATTGTAGAAAGGCTCAATCTTGAAAATGCACAGCAGTTTGTTTCCAGCTTTGACCGCCCCAACATCCGCTACCGCATCACACAGAAAAACAATGCCCGCCAGCAGTTGGAGGCTTTTCTTGAAGCCGAACACGCAAACGACGCCGGCATTATCTATTGCCTATCCCGGCGTAAGGTTGAAGAAACTGCCGAATGGTTGAAGTCTCGCGGCTGGAATGCACTGCCCTATCATGCCGGGCTCGATGCGGGCATCCGCAATACAAACCAGCGGCGCTTCCTGCGTGAAGAAGGCATTATCATGGTCGCGACGATTGCGTTTGGCATGGGCATAGATAAACCCAATGTGCGCTTCGTTGCCCACCTGGATTTGCCCAAGAGCATGGAAAGCTACTACCAGGAAACCGGCCGTGCCGGCCGTGACGGGCTGCCTGCCAACGCATGGATGACCTACGGCCTGGGTGATGTGGTCAGCATGCGGCAGATGCTGGATTCAGGCGATGCCCCGGAAGAACGCAAGCAGGTTGAACGAAGAAAGCTCGATGCCCTGCTCGGCTTCTGTGAATCAACGGGCTGCCGCCACCAGACCATATTGCGCTATTTTGGTGAGCAGCATGACGGCAACTGCGGCCAGTGTGACAACTGCCTGGAGCCGGTTGACACCTGGAATGCCACCCAGGCTGCGCAGATGGCGCTATCGTGCGTTTACCGCACCGGGCAAAGGTTTGGCGTGGTACACCTCATTGACGTATTGCTGGGCAAGGGCACAGACCGCATCATGCAATTCCAGCATCACCAACTCAGCACTTTCGGTATAGGCAAAACACTGTCGCAGCAGCAATGGAGCAGCGTCTTCCGCCAGCTGGTAAGCGGCGGTTATTTAGAGGCAGATATAGAATCTTATGGCGGCCTGAAGCTTACCGGCATGGCGCGACCGGTGCTCAAAAACGAAACTGAAGTCTGGCTGCGCCGTGATGAAGACACTGCTAAACGCAAATCCAGCAAGGCAGAACGCGGCGCCAGGGTTAAAGAAGGCTATGCCGAAGCGAATGAAGACCCGCTCTGGCATGCGCTTAAAGCCAAACGCATGGAGCTTGCCAAGGAGCAAGGCGTGCCGCCTTATGTCATATTCCATGACAGCACCTTACTGGAAATCCTCAATCAGAAACCTGGCAGCCTGACTGATATGGGCAATATCAGCGGCATAGGCCAGGCCAAACTCTCACGCTACGGCGACGACTTTTTGCAGGTACTGGAAGACTTCGCCAATGGCACCGGCTAAATAAACGCCGGGCCAGGTAAAAATATCCGATTTTAGATTACCGTGAACTTGGTAAAGTGTTGTAAAATTACGTCCGGCGGGCCTCCCCGCATTGTGAAGTAGCCAACCTGGTCAGGTGCGGAAGCAAGCAGCCACAACTATTGAGCAAGTGCCGGGGTAAAGGCTCGCCTCCTCTTTTGCTTATTATGTTTTGAACAGCAGAAATCGTAAAAAAATCCCCCAAACTTACAGACGAAAAGACGTTTTTCAGCTAAAGTTCAGGCTATGTCATATCAAGTTCTAGCGCGTAAATGGCGCCCAAAATCCTTTGAAACTCTGGTCGGACAAGACCATGTGGTACGCGCGCTCACCAACGCCCTAGAGCAGAACCGCCTGCATCATGCCTACCTGTTCACCGGTACCCGCGGCGTGGGCAAAACCACGCTTGCCCGTATCCTTGCAAAATCGCTAAACTGCGAGACTGGCATCACCGCCAAACCTTGCGGTGTTTGCAATGCCTGCCTGGAAATTGATAAAGGCCGCTTTGTTGACTTGATTGAAGTCGACGCGGCCAGCAACACGCAGGTAGATGCCATGCGCGACCTGCTTGATAACGCACAGTACGCACCTACTGCCGGCCGCTTTAAAGTCTACATCATCGACGAAGTGCACATGCTCTCCAAAAGCGCTTTCAACGCGATGCTGAAAACGCTGGAAGAGCCGCCGGCACATGTTAAATTCATCCTCGCCACGACTGACCCGCAAAAAGTACCCGTTACAGTGCTGTCGCGGTGCTTGCAGTTCAATCTGCGCCAGATGGCGGGCACATCGATTACCGGCCACTTGCAGAACATATTGGGCCAGGAAAACATTCAATTTGAGCCAAGCGCGCTGCACCTGATTTCACGCGCGGCAGCCGGCAGTATGCGTGATGCGCTATCACTTACTGACCAGGCTATCGCCTATGGCGGCCAGACAGTCAATGAAGCCGAAGTGCGTGCGATGCTGGGCGCTATCGACCAGAGCTACCTTTACCAACTGATTGAGGCATTGCTGGCGCAGGATGGCGGCAGCGTCATCAGGCAGGCCAAGCTGATGGAAGAGCGCAGCATTTCATTTGAAGCGGCGCTCAATGATTTTGCACAGCTTTTGCACCAGATTGCGATTGCACAGACCGTGCCCGAAACCGTGGCAGATGATTTGCCTGAACGCGAAGTGCTGCTGTCGCTGGCACAGAGAATACCGCCTGAGACTTTACAGCTTTACTACCAGATAGCGCTATTGGGCCGCAGGGATATTGGCCTGGCGCCAGACGAATTTGCCGGCTTCACCATGAGCCTGCTACGCATGCTGGCGTTTACGCCAACTGAAGGTAATGCTGCTGGCGGCAGGCCAACACAAGCAGCGCCTGCCGCGACGCGGCCTGCTCCGGTCAGCAACCCAGTCAAACCCGTTGCAGCAGAGCCTGCTGCAACGAGAGTTGAACAGATGCCAACTGAACCTGCCCAGGCTCAAACCCAAAGCGCACCGACAGAGACTTTTAGCCAGCAGATGGATGAAGAAACGCCGCCGCCAGAATTTTCAGACATGAACGAGCAGCATGCCAGCAATTTCAACGGCAACTGGCGCGGGCTGGTGGATGAGCTGAAATTAGGCCTGGCACGTGAGCTTGCCAAGCACTGTGAATTGGTAGCCTATGATGAAAACAGTATTTCACTGAGTGTACCGGAAGCGCAAAAACACTTGTTGTCACCAAACTATCAGGAAAAGCTGGGCAGCGCGATTGCGCAATATTTTGGCAAAAAGATCAAACTGCAATTTGGCATAGGTGGCACTGGCAACACGCCAGCCAAACAGATATTTCAAGAAAAAGCACAGGCACAGGCCAACGCCGAAAGCGCCATTGAAGAAGACGGTTTTGTACAGGCATTGATTAATGATTTTGGGGCGACCATTATCCCCAACTCTATCAAACCAATTTAAGAATTGCACTTTCTTCATCATGCGTTGTTCTGATTTCAAAATTGAAGTTCTTTAACTTATAAATATCATCAAAGGAGATAAAACATGATGAAAGGCGGCATGGGCAATTTAATGAAGCAAGCCCAGCAAATGCAGGCAAATATGCAGAAGGCTCAGGAAGAACTGGCGAACATCGAAGTTGAAGGCATTGCAGCCAACGGCCTGGTAAAAGTGCAGATGACCTGCAAAAACGAAGTGAAACGCGTGACACTGGATGACAGTGTAATGGACGACAAAGAAACACTGGAAGACTTATTAGTGATTGCATTGAAAGATGCGACCGCCAAAGCTGAGGCAACCTCTTCTGCTCGCCTGTCCAGCTTTATGCCAGCCGGCATGAAACTGCCGTTCTAATTTACTGATTCAACATCAATGAAAAATCCACCTGCGCTTGAGCAATTAATCGAGAGCCTGCGTTGCTTGCCCGGCGTAGGGCCAAAGTCTGCCCAGCGCATGGCATACTACCTGCTGCAGCGTGACAGGCAAGGTGCCAGCAGCCTGGCACTGGCACTGGATAATGCCTTGCAGGTGGTAGACCACTGCAAGCTATGCAACACGTTCAGCGAGCAGCCAGTCTGCCCGCTGTGCGAATCCACGCAGCGTGATAACACTGTACTATGCGTAGTAGAAATGCCTACCGACCTGATGATGCTGGAAAGCACCCGAGCTTTTTCAGGCATGTATTTTGTGCTGATGGGAAGGCTATCGCCGCTAGATGGCGTAGGCCCCAAGGAAATCCACCTCGACAAGCTCATCAGACGCGCCCAGGACGGTATCGTGCAGGAAGTGATACTTGCCACCAATTACACTGTGGAAGGCGATGCCACAGCGCATTACATCAGCGAACTGCTGCGCGCACGCGGCATCAAGGTTAGCCGCATTGCACGCGGCATGCCGATGGGCGGTGAAATCGAATACGTAGACAGCGGCACTCTCGCACAAGCCATGCTGGAGCGCCGTACCGTCTAGTGAATGGCAAGCAGCAAATGATGATGCGCCAAGCCAAAAGCCGCGCATAACCCTACCAGCTTGATAATACTCAGGTTCTTTTTCACCAAGAGCCATAATGCCAGCATAGCCAGCGACACAGCCACCACATCAATGCTACTGTAAGTGTCCTGTGGGAAAAACACATGCTGCGCAAAAAACATCGCCAGGCTTAGAATCACACCGACAACCGCAGCGGTGATTGCGGTCAGTGGTGCAGATAAGCGCAGGTTATCCTGTGTGGATTCAATCAGCGGCGCACCGATAAAGATGAACAGGAACGACGGTAAAAACGTAAAAAATGTCACGACAGTTGCCGCAACAGCCCCTGATGAAAACAGGCTGTCACTGCCCAGCACTGCTTGCGACCATCCACCCACAAAACCGACAAAAGCCACCACCATAATCAGCGGCCCAGGAGTAGTCTCACCCAAAGCCAGGCCATCTATCATCTGATGCGGTGTCAGCCAGTGGTAATGCTCTACGGCACCCTGGTAAAGGTAAGGCAGCACGGCATATGCGCCGCCGAATGTGAGTAATGCAGCTTTGGTAAAAAACCAGCCCATTTGCGTGAGGGTTGCCTGCCAGCCATATATCAAAGCAAGGGCACCCAGCGCCACACCCCAGATTGCAAGGCCTGCAGCCAGCCATCGCAGCATTTTTTTAAAGCTGAACCTGGCATGTGGCGGTGACGGCGTATCGTCATCAATAATGGCTTTAGTGTGCTGCTTGTGACTGGCTGCATGCGCCTTCATGACATTAAGCAGGCTGGGGAAATAATGGTGCATTACAGAGCCAATCAAGGCAGCAGCCAAAATGACGAAAGGAAAAGGCAGTTGAAATAGCGCAATGGAAGTAAATGCAAGAAATGCGATACCCCAGAGCAGCTTGTTCTTAAGCACGCGTGAGCCTATCCTGTAGGCGGCAAACAGCACTATGGCAACGACTGCCGGCTTAACGCCATTGAGCATTGCAGCCACTTCGGGCAAATTGCCAAAGCGCATATAAATAAAGCTTAAAGCAATCAGAATCAATAAAGACGGCAGCACAAAAAGGCCGCCGGCAATAAGCCCGCCCCACGACCTGTGCATCAGCCAGCCGATATAGGTAGCCAGCTGCTGTGCCTCTGGCCCTGGCAGTATCATGCAGTAATTCAATGCGTGCAGGAAGCGCTTGTCTGAAATCCAGCGTTTCTTATCGACCAGGTCGTGATGCATCATCGCAATTTGCCCGGCTGGCCCGCCAAAGCTTAACAGTCCAAGCTTGAACCAATAGGCAGTTGCTTGGCGCAGCGTTGGCGGCGTCAATTCCTCATGCGGCAGCTCACTTTGGTGAAAGTCCGCCATTAAATCAGCCTTAACAATTCCAAAGGAGCATTCACTGAAACATCGGCGCCCCACTCTGCCGGCTTATCATCCATACCTAAATATCCATACAAAGCGACCACGGTCTGCATACCGGCAGCCCTGCCAGCCTGAATGTCACGCTCTGCATCACCAACATACCAGCATTTTTCCGGGTCTACGCCAGCCTGCTCACAGGCAAGAAAAAGGGTATCGGGATGCGGTTTGGGGCGTGCAGCATCATCACCGCTCACCACGCAGGCTGCTCGCTGCAAAAGGCCGATATTTTCTAATAAGGGCTGCGTAAAACGCCGCGGCTTATTGGTCACCACACCCCAAGGCATAGCTCTTTTATCTAGCGTATCCAGCAGTTCGGCCACACCGTCAAACAGAAGTGGTTTGCGTGTCAGCACCTGATCATAAAGTGCCAGATACTCTTCACGCATAGACTCAAAGCCATCATCTTCCGGTGACAAATCAAAACCTACTGCCAGCAAACCCTTAGAGCCATGGGATGCATAAGGACGAATGACATCCAACGGCAAAACGGCCATACCATGGCGCTCACGCTGCAGATTAAGCGCATATCCCAAGTCATGGGCGGTATCCACCAGTGTGCCATCTAAATCAAATAGAATCATTTAAGAAATCACCAATATCATTTTGCGAGCTGAGTGTGCATAAGGTAGTTCACAGAAACATCATCACCCAGGGAGTAATGCTTCGTAATCGGGTTGTAACTCATCCCACGCAGGCCGGAGATATCCAGCCCCGCATTTCTGGCCCAGCTCGATAACTCAGACGGCTTGATGAATTTGGCATAGTCATGGGTGCCTTTAGGCAGCATGTTCAGCACATATTCAGCGCCTATCACGGCAAATAAATAGGCTTTAGGGCCTCTGTTGATAGTAGAGAAGAACACAGAACCTCCGGGCTTGACCAGCCTGGCACATGCGGCCACAACCGCCGCCGGATCTGGCACGTGTTCAAGCATTTCCATACAGGTGACCACATCAAAACTGACAGGCTGCTCCGCGGCCAGCTGCTCAACAGCAATCAGCTGGTAATCTACTTCAGCGCCACTTTCCAGCTGGTGCAGCTTAGCTACATTGAGCGCCTTGGAGCCCAGATCAATGCCCACCACGTCTGCACCCTTGAAATACATGGATTCAGAGAGGATGCCTCCGCCGCAGCCCACATCAAGCACACGCTTACCTTGCAGGCCTGCCAGCTTATCGATGTATTCCAGCCTGAGCGGATTGATTTCATGCAGCGGCTTGAACTCACTGTTTTTATCCCACCACTTGTGCGCTAAATCACCGAATTTCTGCAACTCCAGACTATCTGCGTTCAATGTTTGTGCTGTTTTAGTTTCGGTTGCCATTTTTGAATAATTTCCTTTAATTCCATCGGTTCTATGCCAGCATAAATACCATTGCTATAACGTAATTCACCTGCAACCCAAGTATGCGTCACTTGTTCCCTGCCACAGGTGTACACCAGGTGCGAGATTGGGTCGTAACATGGCGATATAGTCAGGTCAGTAAGCTTAACTGCCACGATATCTGCCTGCTTGTTTGTTTCAAGTGTGCCTATTTTTTCATCCAGGCCTAATGCCTTGGCTGCGTTGATTGTTGCCAGCTCCAGCGCCTGATGTGCCGGCAGCACTGTCGGGTCTTCGCTTGCCCCCTTGGCTAGGAGTGCAGCAAGACGCATTTCTGCAAACATATCCAGCCGGTTATTGCTGGCAGCACCATCTGTACCAATACCGACATTCACTTTGCTTTTCAGCAAACCAGCTACCGGAGCAATGCCGCTCCCCAGCTTCAAATTTGAACTCGGGCAATGGGCAACATTACAACCATACTCTGCAAGCATATCAATTTCATGAGGTAATAAGTGCACGCCATGTGCTGCTGTAAAGCTAGGTCCCAGCAAGCCTAATGCCGCGAGCCGCTGCATGGGCCTGACTCCGTATTGCGCTTCACTCTGGCTGATTTCATCTCGCGTCTCGTGCAAGTGTGTATGAATGCCTAAACCAAGCTGCTCTGCGTAGGTCAGTACTTTTTCAAAGGTCTGGTCAGAAACTGTATACGGCGCATGCGGCGCAATGCTTGAGGTAATCATCATGTTGCTACGCCAGCTATCGTGCGCCTCAAAACCCTTCTGCAGATAATCATCAGCATCAGATGCATAACTGTTTGCAAACTCCGACACGAACAAGCCCAAGTTCGCCCGCATGCCAGCCTGATTTACCGCAGCAGCAGTCGCTTGTGGGAAGAAATACATATCGTTGAAGCATGTAGTACCGCCACTCAGCATTTCTGCACAGGCATGCAAGGATGCATCCCTGACATAATCATCAAACACCACAGCGCGCTCCGCAGGCCATATATGGTCGTTGAGCCAAGTCATCAAAGGCAGGTCATCAGCAATACCACGCATCAAGTTCATGGCGGCATGCGTATGCAGATTAATTAAACCCGGAATCAGGATATGTTCACCTAAGCTGTACACATTTACACTCGTATAGCGCTTTCTGGCTTCAGCCGTTGGCAGCAGATCAATAATCGTATCTTTAACCACAATTACAGAGTAGTTCTCAAGCAATGTGGAATTGGCCGCAACGGTCGCTACCCAGCGCGCCTCAAGAATCAAATCTACGTCAGCCAAAGCAGGCTCTAAATGTTTTGAAGTCATGTTGTACATTCTACCAATAAAAAAGCCCCGCAATTGCGAGGCTTTTTCCTAATTACTTAAATTTTAATAATTTAAGGTATCAGATTGTATTACTTGCACTCATTTACTGGGTGCTGTCTTTCACCGTGAATTTCAACACGGCGGTTAGGTGCCAAGCACTCAACCAGTTTCTTACCTTTAACGCCTTTGCACTCAACCAATGGTTGTGATTCGCCCTTACCTACAGCGCGGATACGGCTAGCGTCAATACCGTGAGAAACCAAATGCTGTTTAATTACTTCTGCACGTCTTTCTGACAGTTTTTGATTGTATTGCTCTGAACCGATACGATCAGTGTGACCAGTCACTACAACAACATCAAATTCTGGATGCTCTTTTAATGTAGTCACAACATCATCAACCTCGGCTACTGCATCGCCATTCAGTTTGAATTTATCAAAACCGAATAATCTTTCAGCCTGCAAAGTTACAGTCTGGAATTTAGGCTGACAAGCTTCTGGAGCTGGCGCTGGCGCCGGTGCTGGAGCAGGTGCCGGTTCTGGAGCAGCTACTGGAGCTGGTGCCGGTTCAACTGCAGCAACAACTGGAGCAGGTGCCGGTGCGCCAAAGCGGAAAATAGCGCCCAGACTTAACAATGTATTACCGATTGTGTTTGTACTCTTATCAAAAACGCCATTGTCTGTCGTAGTTCTTGCACGGCTCCATTGGTGACGCAAGTCAGCTTGCAAGCCGAATGTGTCATTGAACAGGTATTGTGCACCCACGCCTACATTGGCTAACCATGATGTTTTTGCAGCACTGGCATCAGCAACAGGATGGCTGTAATCAACATCATTACGTGCAACACCTAAACCTGCCAGCAGGAATGGACGGAATTTGTCGCGGCTAAACATGTAGAGAGCATCTACACCTAGAGTAGTCTGCTTATAGCGGCCACCTACACTTGGAATTTTAGTATCTTCATCAGCACGGTTATAACCTAAGCCACCTTGGATATCCCAGCTTGGAGATAATTCTTTACCTAATTTGATAAAAGCGCCACCGCCGTTATCAGCTTCAAGGTCGCTATCTGTATGCATGTAGCTTACACCTGGTACTGCATACCAAGCGCCACGGTACATGTCTTCTGCCGCCGCTGCAAATGCAGTCAGACCTAGCGTTGTTGCAACTGCAACAGCAATAATATTTTTTTTCATTGGTTTTGCTCCTGAATTATTAAACCCCACCCTCGCATGATACGCACACGGCCCGCTAAGTGCAATGCAGAAATCCATGCCTGCCTTAGGTTTTACGTAATTTTGTTGCTTTTATGCAACATGTTTTATATGCTTTTGCGTATTGCCAGAATTTTATCAGAATCAATCGATGAATTGCGTACATCATTAACGCAAACACCACCTCTGAACCCCACATAATCTGGGTTAATTTCCTTGATACTCACTAGGTGTTGTAGTTTAAGTGAGCCAGCCAAACCAAACATCAAACCATAATCCTGCAAAGTAGCAGCCATTGATTTTATAGAATCGACCGAATGGTAATCCAGAAATGTTGCCCCATTTTTGACAGCCGTATCCATCATCACACCATAAAAACCTGCGTTTTTAATGAGCGCCCATAAACCATCCGGATAACTTTGCTCGGCAAACAATACCGCAATTAATTTAGCACCTTTTGCAGTTAAAGATTTTAATCCATTGAGGAAGCGTTCGTAATCTTCGAATTGCAGGCCCGGCTCGGCAAACAGCCCTATTTTCACGATATCAACCTGCGTTGCCAGCAAACGCCTCACCTGCTCTGTAATTAAATCGGAGCATAATGGAAGGTCACCAATCGTGGCACTTGTGGTCTTTTCCCCATGCAAAGTTTGCATTTTTACAAAATGGACAACCTCGGCAATTTTATCCAGGGGCAAAGCCCCTAAAGCACCTTGGGCCGGGTCTTTAAGGTCAATAATGTCAGCCCCGTTGGCTAATGCGACCCGCGCCTCTTCGAGGCTGGTCACGCTAATCAGAATTTTCGTCACCACAGCAGGCTAAGCCAGATTTTCATCGCTTAAGGCAGCTTGATGATTGCTTACTGCCTCAGTCAGCCAAGCCCAAGCCTCAAGCTCCCTGGGGCCGGCTGTTTTTTCAATGGCGATTGCCAAATAATCCATTTCCTGCCGGATTTTTTCCATAGGCAGTCTTTTCAGCCTGCTGACCAGCACAGCCAGCTCAATGACTGCTGCCTGCGCACGGTTAAACCCCTGAAAAGCCTTGTGCTGTACCTCATGAATCACCTCAAGATACAACTGTGGCCTGATGTCGTCATCTTCAACTTTAACCAGCTTCAGCTCTTTATGCACCAAGGTATCCGCAAGCCTAAAACCGGCCACCTTCTCTGTTGGGACAAGGCTCCAGACATTGCGCCCAGTCAAAGCCCCGGCAAATACCCGCACATCATCCGTCAAGTTAAGTACAGCCTGCCTGGTGGACAAGATATTATCCAGCGTTGCTGAGGGCTTGAATGGCGAGATCACCACCAACCCTTCCTGCAGGCGTATGCCAAAAGGCGTGACATGAGCGTCACCTTGAGAGTTGATGCTACTAACTATCGTCTCGAAAATCATATTTTTACTTGGTTTTCACTTGGATTATTTAGATGATTTATTTTTATCACGCTTTTCTTTAAGCGATGCTTCCCGATGCGACGCTTTCCCGGTGGTGTCTTCCGGCATCCCTACTACACCCCACTCCATCTCCTGATCCTGCACATAACGCTTTTTCAGCTGCCAGGCGATTTGGGCACGGGCAAGCTCAACCCCTAGGTAAAATGCATGCGAGGCATCTTCATCAACTTTCAGGTGAGGGTACAGCGTAAATGGATCAGTACTTTCAAACAAGCCATCGCGGTTATAAATAAACAGGCCATCTTCACCCACCTGTATGCGAAAACTAGGGTCTTTAATCTGCGCGGCAATTTCCCTGATTTCATCAGCACTGTAAGTAAAAGGTCGCCTGTCATGCAAGCCCAATAAGCCGTTACTGTAGCCTCGCGGCAGCCTGTCATCGCGCTTTGCGGCAAACATCA
>Ga0208392_1000218_pt1 | contig 15275 bp, 12 predicted proteins | sample LakWasMeta3_LOW4_2_FD_183855 | JGI IMG/M metagenome (GOLD analysis project Ga0208392, IMG submission 183855) | Freshwater sediment methanotrophic microbial communities from Lake Washington under simulated oxygen tension - Sediment Metagenome... | ecosystem: Environmental > Aquatic > Freshwater >... | reverse complement strand
CTTCAATTGCGTAAAAATCACCATCAATTTTAAAGATGGCGATATCTGTTCCATCGACATCAATGACTATATTTTCACCATCCGCCAAGGCGTTTTCATCGATCACATCTACCCATTCAGACATTCTTTAATCTCCATTTTTTTCATTTTTAATATAAACATCATAACGCAACAATTTTCCCTGAAAACTTTCATTGGGCTTGCCGCCCAAGGGTTCGGCATAACCAGGGCTTTTTACCACGACACGTTTTCCGGTAGCTGATAAGGCCGCGGCAAAAAGCTGCTCTTTATCTAGATCATCGCCCAGTAAATCACGTAAGACCATCATCGATTTCTTGGCTAATGCGGATTTTTTACGCTTGGGCGGATACATGGGGTCAAGATAAATACAGTCCGGTTGGGTTTCCAGGGTTGCTAACATCTCAATGGCATTGCCGATGAGCAACCGGGGCGGTTGAAGATCCAGTTTCTGCATCCAGTCCTGTTCAGCCAGACGTTTGAAAGCGTCGATAAGCAATTCCGCCATCACCGGCGAACGCTCCATACAAACCAGCTCATAGCCCATACGAAAGATATGCAAACCGTCTTGGCCCCAGCCTGTCGTGGCATCAACAAGGGTTCGGGTTTTTCGCCCGAGTGCCTGTGCCAAGGCGCCTTGCTTGGGTGCCGGCCATGAACGCTGCTCACCATGGCGCGGCTCTATATTAACTAGCAGACCGCCTTTTTTAAGCAGCTCATTATCGAGCAACTTTAAACATCCTTCGCGCCAGCTTAAAAAAAACAGCTCTTGCTTATCAAAACCGTCCTCTGCTGAGCTTCTAAGCGGTACAGACAATCTTTCCGCAAGATGTTGAAAAGGCAGAATGTCGCCCTGGCCTTCATAAAGTACCGCCAATTTTCCGCTGTATTGTTGCTCTGAAATGTTTGTGACCATAGTTTATTAACCACGAAAGTCAGGAAGATAAAACTTCATTCTCTTCGTGTCCTTCGTGGCAATAATCACTCTGTAGAAATCGATTTTTGTTCGTTTTTCAACGCGGCATCCAGCGTATGCCATGCCAGTGTTGCACATTTAACTCGTGCCGGATATTCGCGCACGCCCGCCAATACCGCCAGTTTACCAATGGTTTCAAGATTAAAGTTTTCATCTTTGCCGGTCGTCATTTCATGAAATTTTTTGAATAACTCTTCGGCTTCCTGTTCGGTTTTGCCTTTAACAATCTCGGTCATTAAAGACACGGAAGCTGTTGATATGGCGCAACCCGAACCCTGAAAACTGGCGTCGGTTATCACATCGCCATCCATTTGCAAATATAAAGTCAGGCGATCACCGCATAGCGGATTGAATCCTTCCACTTTTCTGTCAGCATCTTCAATGATGCGAAAATTACGGGGGTTGCGGTTATGGTCAAAAATAACCTCCTGGTAGAGGTCGCGTAGGTCTTCAAACATAAGGAATTCTCTTTAAATATTAAACAGTGTTTGCGGCTTTTCAACCATAGCCTCGTAAAAGTCATATAAATCGGATAGTTGATCGTGAAATCCATATCCAATATTGCTCGTATCTTGAACAATGTCACACAGTCGATCGTCAAATTCGGCAAATAAATGTTCTTTAACAACATACTTCAAGGCAGTTTCATACATGCTTTCCATGCTGTTGTAAAAAGGCTCGTCAATATCACCAAACTCAACGGTACAGCTTACCCCTGCTTCAACATAAGTGATCATGATATCTGCAATGCTCTGCGTTGAATTGGATATTTTTTTAAAATCTGTCACCGCTTTTCGTGCAACCGAAAGGCGCATTTTAGGGAAACGATTGCCACGCATCAAAAACTCACCCTTAACAATATCCTTATATTTTTCTAAAACAGCTGCGTCATCGCCCAAAAGACTGGATTGATAATACTCTTTGACAGGTGGAAACTTTTTATAAAGCTCGGCAATTTCCACAATAAGTTCGGCATTTGATTTATAGGACAAGCGTTTTTTTAGCTCGGCCAAAGATAATTTAGTCGTCATAACATTACAGCGGTATTTAGCCAAACACTTCAATCAAAGATTCAATTCCTTTCATCAACACATCAATCTCTTCCCTGGTGTTATACATTGCAAACGAGGCTCTTGCCGTCGCAGGGACTTTATAAAAATCCATTACCGGCATGGCGCAATGATGCCCGGCTCTGATTGCTATACCTAAACTATCGAGCATCGTGCCAATATCGTGCGGATGTATTTTATCCAGCACAAAAGACAGAATCGCGCCTTTATGCGCTGCTTCGCCGATAACCCGAAGGCCTTTAATTTGCAGCGCTTTTTCGGTAGCATAAGCCAACAATTCAGCCTCGTAAGCAGCAATTTTATCGATACCGATTGTGTTCAGGTAATCAATTGCTGCGCCCAAACCGATGACACCGGCAATATCCGGCGTGCCGGCTTCAAACTTGTAGGGCAGCACGTTATATTCAGTTTCTGCAAAGGTAACTTTGCGGATCATATCGCCGCCGCCTTGATAAGGCGGCATCGCTTCCAGCAGCGCCTGTTTGCCGTAAAGTACGCCAGTACCGGTAGGTGCATAAAGCTTATGCCCTGAAAATACATAAAAATCACAATCCAGGCTCTGTACATCCACTGTCATGTGGGGAATGGCCTGGGCACCATCCAGCAGCACCGGTATGCCTTTCGCATGGGCGGCGACGATGATTTTTTTAACCGGATTAATCGTGCCCAAGGCGTTGGACATGTGCACAACAGAAACCAACTTGGTTTTATCGTTGATAAGTTTTTCAAACTCATCAAATATCAATTCACCCAGCAAGTTCATGGGCGCGACCTTCAATACCGCGCCGGTTTGCTCGCAGAGCATTTGCCAGGGCACAATATTGGAATGATGTTCCATGGCGGTAATGATAATTTCGTCACCCGGCAGGATATTGGCTTTGCCGTAAGTTTGCGCAACCAGGTTAATGGCCTCTGTAGCCCCTCTGACAAAAATGATTTCTTTTTCGCTGGCCGCGTTGATAAAGTCTTTAACCTTGGCTCGTGCACTTTCAAAAAGATCTGTAGAACGCATACTCAGAGTATGCACACCGCGATGGATGTTAGCGTAATCATGACTATATAAATGTACGATGCTGTCGATAACTGCTTGCGGCTTTTGGCAGGTAGCGGCATTATCGAAATAAACCAGCGGTTTATTACGTATCTTTTCCGCCAGAATGGGAAAATCAGCGCGAATTTTTTCTACAGGGAAGTTTGTCATAGTTTTGTCTGTTTGGATTTTGATGTATTGCTTATTCACTAGCGACACATTATATTTACATTATGATTTTAATTGGGTTTGATTGCACTTATGGCTACTGTTAATCCTACGAAACACCTGACCAACCTCGATGAATGGCGCAGATTGGGCGAAGCTAATATTTTTCCGCCAGAAAGCCGGCTTGAACTTATCAATGGAGAAATTTTAGACATGGCACCGATAGGTTTTAATCATTCAGGTCACTTAAATCGCATCAATAAGCTTTTCGCAAGATTAATTCCTGATGATGTTATTCCCAGCATACAAAATCCACTCCAACTCGGCGACCTTTCCGAGCCTGAACCGGATTTCATGCTGTTAAAACCTAATGCTGATTTCTATTCATCCCGCCACCCCAATGCTGACGATGTCTTGTTGCTTATTGAAGTGGCTGATAGTTCGTTAGTGTTTGATCAAAATCAGAAACTGCATTTATATGCGCTGCACGGCATTCCCGAATACTGGCTGCTTAATCTCAATGATGACTGTCTGGAAGTGTATCGCAATCCCAACGGCGAGGTATACGCCGAAAAAACCACGTTACGCGGAGACGATACCATTACGTTGTCACAACTGAATGAAATCAGCATCCGTATGGCGGATATTTTATAAGCCCCAAGAGACTGCTTTTTTAACCTTGAGCCTTTCACCTTGAGCCTTTCACCTTGCACCTCATTCATAACCAGCTCTTTTCAACACCTTCCTGAGGGAAGCGGACTAACACTTGCTCCAACACTCTATCGTGTAAACCCTTAATCTTTATCTTGTCGACCATTTCGTTGGCAAAAGCAAAGGTCAATATATTACGCGCGGTTTCTTCATCAATACAACGTGATTGCAGGTAAAAAATGGACTTTTCATCCAGCTGCCCCACGGTTACGCCATGTCCGCACTTGACATCATCGGCATAAATTTCCAACTGCGGTTTGGTATCGGCTTCAGCATCATCCGATAACAGCAGATTGCGATTATTCATTTGCGAATCGGTTTTTTGAGCATCAATATCCACAATCACACGTCCCTGAAACACGCCTCTGGCTCTGTCATCCAGCACGCCTTTGTAGAGTTCGCGGCTGACGGCATTGGGCTTCAGGTGATTAATACGCGTATGGTTGTCGATATGCTGACGTTTGACACCTAAATACAAACCGTTCAATTCGCACTCTGAAGCAACATCCAGATCAGTGTGAATATCGCATCGCGCCAGCAACCCGCCAAAGGCAAAGTTATGATGCTTAAAACGCGCATCACGCGACTGTTTAACGTAAGTGCCGCCAAAATGATAGGCTTTTTCAGACTCGCACTGCATTTTATACAGTGTCACATCGGCATTTGCGCCAACAAAAACCTCAGTGACCGCGGCTGATAAATAGGCAACATCCAAACCGACAAAGGTCTCTATTACTTTAGCCTCCGCCATTTCATTAGCGATTATGACAGTACGCGTTGTTGCCAGGACATCGGCTTGAGTAGCAATATGCAATACTTGCACCGGTTTTGCCAACACCTGCCGGGCAGGAACATGAACAAACAAGCCGTCGGTAAACCATGCGGTAGTAAAGGCAATAAAGCTATGCTCTGCATTATCAACCCCTTGCCCCAGATAGTTTTCCAGTAGCTTTGGGCATTTAACCAGGGCATCTGCCATATTCAGCACTGAAACGGAATCTGGGAGACCATCCAAAACCGAAAGCTCCGCCGAAAAATGTCCATCTACCAAAACAACCGACCATGCATCTTCCAATTGATGTAACTTCAGCCAATCTGTATCAATATGACTGGATTCTAAATTAATCGAAGGTGAAAACAGTTTTTTCTCAATTGCCGCCACATTGGTGTAACGCCACTCTTCTTCACGCAATGATGGGAAACCATGGACCGAAAACTTTTCCAGTGCCTGGGTTCTTAAACTCTGTAGCCATGGCAAGGCTTGCCCAGGCAACAAGGGTGCTATGGATTGATATTCAGCCGTATACCGGCTTGTTGTTACTGTAGTCATATTATGCCGCCGCCTGCTCAACCCAACCGTAGCCTTTCTCTTCAAGTTCCAATGCCAGCTCCGCACCGCCCGATTTAACTATTTGACCATGCGCCAAAACATGGACAAAATCCGGCTTAATGTAATCCAGCAAACGCTGGTAATGCGTCACCATCACAAAGGAACGATCAGGAGAACGTAAGGAATTAACGCCTTCTGCGACAACTTTTAACGCATCGATATCCAGACCGGAATCGGTTTCATCCAGTATGCACAATTTGGGCTCCAGTATCGCCATTTGCAGGATTTCATTACGCTTTTTTTCACCGCCTGAGAATCCTTCATTCACTGCTCGGTAAAGAAATTTCTCATCCATTTCCAGCAAACGCACCTTGCCTTTAACCAGTGTTAAAAAATCCATCGCATCCACTTCAGGCTGCCCGTGATGTTTACGAATTGAATTGAGTGCCGCTTTTAACAAATAAATATTGCTGACTCCGGGGATTTCCACCGGATATTGAAAGGCCAGAAACACGCCTTCACGCGCTCTGATTTCAGGGGGCATCTCCAGTAAATTCTTGCCCTGATAAGTCACCGTTCCGCCAGTCACTTCGTAACCGGCCTTGCCGGATAAAATATGTGACAGCGTACTTTTACCGGAACCGTTAGGTCCCATAATGGCGTGAATTTCCCCCGCCTTAATCTCAAGGTTAATACCTTTAAGAATCTGTTTATCATTTACGTTGACGGTTAAATTGTTAATACTGAGCATGGGTTTTCCAAAAAATAGCTGAAAGATGTAATTTTAAAATTTTCTATGACTTTGTCGTTGGTGTTTTGAGGATTGTTATATCACCCCGGTATCTTTATCACGCTCAAATAAACTATCTATTTCGCCATCAGCCATATCAACATCACGATATAAATTATCAAGCAGTGCTTTTTTCGGCTGATGCGTTTGCACATAGTCCGATAAAATCGCAACAACGGCCTCTTGAGGAGTTTGATAATTTCCAATTTGAACGACTTTATTTATCAAGTCATCATCTAGCACTAGGGTGGTCATGGTGTCTCTTTTAATTTGCTAGTTGTTAATATTCGAATTTAGCTTCATTCGAAGGATTACGCTATCGCCTTACGATTGCAACTTACGGTAAAAAAATACTTTTATTCTTTCGAAATGCATTCTATTTGAGCTTCCAATTCAAAGTTTTTCCTTGTTAATTCATTGCTTTCATCTCTCATATAGCTCGAAGGTTGGGCTTCCGTCTGTCAGCTCAACCTACTGCTCCAATGATTAACCTACGGAACCTTCCAGACTCAACCCCAACAGAGCCTGTGCCTCTACTGCAAATTCCATAGGCAATTCCTTGAACACTGCCTTACAAAAGCCATTGACTATCATAGACACAGCATCTTCTGCTGAAACTCCGCGTTGCTGACAAAAGAACAACTGGTCTTCACTGATTTTAGAGGTAGTGGCTTCATGCTCAACCTGCGCCGATGGTTGCCTGACTTCTATATAGGGAAACGTGTGCGCACCGCATTTATCACCGACTAGCAACGAATCACACTGGGTATAGTTACGTGCATTTTCTGCGCTTTTTAATACCTTCACCAAACCTCTATAGGTGTTCTGCCCTTTACCTGCAGAGATACCTTTGGAAATAATTGTGCTACGAGTATTCTTACCGATATGTATCATTTTGGTACCGGTATCGGCCTGCTGATAATTATTGGTCAATGCCACTGAATAGAATTCACCGACGGCATTGTCCCCGGTCAAAATACAGCTGGGATATTTCCAGGTTATTGCTGAACCGGTCTCCACCTGAGTCCATGACACCTTGGAGTTTTCACCCCGGCAATCGGCGCGTTTGGTGACAAAATTGTAAATACCGCCTTTACCTTCTTTATCTCCCGGATACCAGTTTTGCACGGTAGAATATTTGATGGTCGCGTCTTTCAAGGCAATCAGCTCAACTACCGCTGCATGCAACTGATTTTCATCACGCATCGGAGCGGTACAGCCTTCCAGATATGACACATGACTGCCTTCATCGGCAATAATCAGCGTTCTTTCAAATTGCCCGGTGTTGGCGGCATTAATTCTGAAATACGTTGATAATTCCATTGGGCAACGAACGCCTTTGGGAATATAAACAAATGAACCATCGGTAAATACTGCCGAATTCAGAGAAGCAAAAAAATTATCAGTATGGGGCACAACCGAACCCAGATATTGCTTGATCAACTCAGGATAATCACGTATGGCCTCGGAAATGGGACAAAAAATAACCCCCGCATCTTTGAGCTTGCCTTTAAAAGTCGTTGCTACCGATACGCTATCAAAAACCGCATCGACCGCCACACCAGCCAAGCGCTCCTGTTCATCCAGCGGTATACCCAGCTTCTTATAGGCTTCCAGCACTTGCGGATCAATTTCATCCAGACTTTTGGGGCCGTCTTCCTTTCGCTTAGGCGCGGAATAGTAACTGATAGCTTGATAGTCGATGGGATCGAACTTAACAAATGCCCATTCCGGGGATTTCATGGTTTGCCAATGACGAAAGGCTTTTAAGCGGTATTCAAGCATAAATTCAGGTTCATTCTTAACCTTCGACAAGTTATGAATCACCGATTCATCCAAGCCGGGCGGAAACGTGTTGGTTTCCAGTTCGGTCACGAACCCTTGTTTGTATTCCTTATTAATAAGGTTATTGATTTCTTTTGCACTTGCTGACATAAAAAACTCTCTAATCTAACGATATAAACTGGCCACGGGAATCAGGATTTCTTGCCCCCAAGCCGGATCTTGGGAATGAGCGGGTCTAATCATATCTGCTAACGTCACTGACTCTAAGGCATTATGAATGGTCTGATTAATTAAACTCCAGTTACCACGAATCCCGCAGCCTGAAGCCTGTTCACATCTCTGCTGTGAAATACTACATTCGGTTAGTGCAATCGGTCCTTCCAGCGCGCTAATAACGGCTGCTATGGTAATTTTTTCCGGCGCTCCGGCTAAAGCATACCCTCCCTTGGCGCCGCGTGTGGAAGTCAGTACATTTGCTTTGACCAGAAGCTTAAGGATTTTACTCACCGTAGGTAACGCAATGCCGGTTTCTGATGCTATTTCCATGGCCGCATGCACATGTGTGTTATCTCTGGCCATAAAGCTTAAAATGACTGTTGCATAATCCGTTAATTTACTTAACCGTAACATAGCTGCTCCAAATAATTAAGACTATTCTAGTACTATTTAAATCCTTAGTAAAGAGCTTGGTTATTACTAAGCAACTAATTAAGCACGAACAACATCTGCGAAAGCCACAAAAATAGTCATCGAAATACCAATCTTTAGCTCATTACCCAAGGTGTGAACGGTTATGCAATACATCACACTGACTTTTTAGCATCTTTCGTGGGCACTTCGCCGCTTTTAGGATAAAGCTTTTTTGTGCCTTTCGAGGACTGCAGTACATAGGTTAAACAATTCAAGTCATTGCAACACGAACATATGAGTGTCTCTAATAATTACCCCGGCCAGCTGTGTTTTTTGACACACAGGGTAATAACGAAATAAGACAATATCAGCACTTCAAACGGCGGGTTAAAAAAATGTTGTCTTCATAGTGAAATAAACTGATAATAGTATCGAATCAATACTATATCCACTCCACTTTTCTTTTCCATTTAGGCGTACAACAATGAACATGAAATCTATACTCGCTCATCTAACCGTATTGTAACTTCTCATCAGTTATAGGTAAGCTTACTTATCAATGAGTTGCGCTGGCTTGCTAAGAAAAGATACTTGGCTTCACAGTTTCTCTTTGTAATCTATTGATTTATAAGCTACCTGCAGCTAATGAGCGGTTACTGTATGACAGGTTAGTTAACTGACTTTATTGCATTATTTCTAAAACTTGCCAATTAGTTGCTTGAACGTATAATTGCAGCCATTTGTAAACGACCAAGTAATATTAGACTTTAAGGAATACTTAAATCATGGGGATGCTCAGCCTACTGCTCTGGACTCCGGCTGTAGGAGTCTTACTCTTGGCTTTTACTCCCGGCCAGCACACCCAGATAATCCGCTATATTGCGAATCTGTTTACTACCCTCGCCTTTTTGCTAAGCTGTTGGTTAGTCAGCTTGTATGACCAGCATGACGCAGCTCTTCAATTCAGTGAATATTTTCCTCTCAATCCTGACCTTGGTAGTGCTTACGCACTGGGTATTGACGGGTTATCCATGCCCATGCTGGTTTTAGCAACCTTGCTTACATCGATTGCCTTGCTGGCTTCTTTTACTATTTCCAGCAGTGTTAAGGGCTATCATATTTGTATCCTGTTGCTTGAATTTGGCATGTTAGGTGTTTTTCTGGCACAGGATTGGGCACTATTTTATATATTTTGGGAGGTGACTTTAATCCCCCTGTTTTTTCTAATAGGCCGCTGGGGCGGCAAACGCAGGCATGCTGCCAGTCTAAATTTTGTACTCTACACGATGGGCGGCTCGATTTTTATGCTCATCAGTTTACTCGCGATTAGTCAGTATGACCTGGAACACGGTGGATCTTTAATGACGACCATGCATCAGGCGGCACAAGACATGCCACGCTATGAGCAGATTCTAGTGTTACTTGGTTTCTTAATCGGCTTTGGCGTTAAAATGCCGATTTTTCCACTACATGGCTGGCTACCGCTAGCGCATGTTGAAGCGCCCAGCCCCATCAGTATTCTGCTATCGGGAATTTTACTGAAAATGGGCGCTTATGGCTTGATAAGAGCCGTAGCCATGCTGCCGGAAGCCGCGCATATTTTACAGCCTATGCTGGTTTTTCTGGCGCTTTTCGGGATGCTTTACGGCGGCTTGTTAGCCTGGCGGCAAAGCGATCTTAAAGCCATGGTGGCTTATTCGTCAGTCAGTCACATGGGCATTGTTTTATTAGGTATTGCTACCTTGAATGAAACGGGGATTACCGGCGCGGTGTTGCAAATGACTGCTCACGGTTTGATTGCAGGGGCAATGTTTCTGCTGGTGGGGCTACTTTATGAACGCACCCATACACGCAATATCCAGGATTACAGCTCACTGGTTCAGGTCATGCCGCGTTTTGCCTTGTTTATGACTTTAACATTACTGGCGGCGATGGGGTTGCCCGGTTCAGTCGGGTTTATTGCCGAACTGCACACGCTTATCGGTGGTTTTCAGCAATGGAGCGGCTTGATGGTGTTTTTCAGCATGGGTATTCTGATTAGTGCGGCTTATGCCATGCGCACTATCGGACTTTTATTTACTGGTCCGGTAAAGCCACAAATGCAGCAGATTGCCGACCTTAAAACGCCTGAAATTTTAGCGGCAGGCCTATTGGCCGCAGGCATAGTGTTATTCGGCCTGCTGCCTGCGCCATTGATTGAACTGTCAGCTGCAACCCTTGCACAGATGAACAAACAGATTAGTCAGCGGTTATTATAAAATTAATCATGCAAGAATCACTTTTAAACTCCGATAATAGCCGCGAGCAAATCATAGCCGCACTGAATCATCTGGATCATGTACTGCCCGGACAAGGGCCTCTTCTTGATTTCGTGCATCACAATACCTTGCATGGATTTCAGCATCTGCCGTTTGACGAGGCCCTGGCTGCATTCGAAGCCTTGACCGGTATTTGCGGTTATCTTCCTGAAGCGCTAAACCGGGATTTTTACCGGCAAGGGCGCATTAATGATCGTGATCTGGCCGCTGCGCTGGCACAGCGTCCAACCTTACAGGCAGAGCGGGCCGTTTGTGCTTTAAAAAATCGTGTTATCACGCGAAAAGATATTTATAGCATCGCGCTATTATGTGATTTGAACGGCATTACCGTTTGCCAGTTAAATTGGCAAATTGAAGAATTGAGGGCTTTGGAGGCCATGCAAGCCGATGTGCCGGAGTCAATTCGTAGCCAGTTATTTACAGACGATGCCCATCAAGGCAATGTTATCAAACAACTTTGGGAAAGCATTCTAACCAAACTTGATTTGCAACAAGCAGCACTACACCCGGAAACCTTGCTTGATTTGTCGCTGGAGCAGGCTGAAGAGTGGCTATCAACTCATCAGGACATGCAGCAACGAGAAAAAGAGACATTGCAGCTCAACGCATCTTCGACACTCGATGAATTATTATCCCAATTGGGCGACAGCATTACCTTACGCGGTTTTATCCTCATTCTGAGCGGAGTTGATATACTCGATTCCGTTCGCCCGCAACTGATACGCATCTGTGCATCGGCTTTGGATGAAGGCGTTACATCCTGGCACTTACCTGACCGCTGCAAGTTAGGTCTTTATGCTGCCTGGCGGGCAACAGTAGCCTATGATGCCAATCCATTTTTACATGAGTTGCCTGACTGGCAACAGATTATGTCCGAATTACCCGAGGATGCAGTCGATACCATCATCCTCCAACTGACTCAACTGGAAATACCGCAACTACGATGGGAAGGCTATCTACGTAGACTGGCACTTGAATTACCCGGCTGGTCAGGTTTTATTAACTGGCGGCAACATCATCCTCAATATCAAACGGCTAACGATGCAGCCCCCAAATTGGCCGATTATCTTGCGATTCGACTGACTTTGGATAGGCTATGGCTGAATCAGGTCTGTCGGGATATCTGGAAGTGTGAAGCGAAATTCAGCACACTCCGGTCTTATTTCCGTAAAAACCTTTCAGAATTTACCGTGCGCAGGCAATTGTATCAGGGTGACTTGCCGGAATATCTGACTCAACTGGCCGAATCATTAACCATCCAGGCAGATTCCGAACGCCCTGACCGCCCCGGCTGGCAGCAGCTTGCCGACCTGATTTGGACCTGGCGGCTCAGTCCAATGGCTGAAAATTACACAAAGCACACCGTACAAAACAGTGCTTGGCGCCTGTTCCGTTTATGTCAGCATTTGGGACTTAATGCCACACACCTGCAAGTACTGCAAAAAACCGATCTGCAGACGATGTTAGCTCTTATAGATAATTTTAACATCACCGAACGAAGCAAAATCTGGCTTATTGCTTACGAGCATCATTATCGCGACGAACTGTTTCAGGCACTGCGTGCCAATCATAATCGTGGTCGCTGGGCTAAACGGAATAAGCGGCCTGAAGCCCAAATCATCATGTGCATGGATGAGCGCGAGGAAAGTTTTCGCAGACATTTAGAAGAGCTGAATCCGGCTATCGAAACCCTGGGCGTGGCCGGATTTTTCGGCATTCCGATGAACTATAAAGGGCTCGATGCTACGCATGTAACGCCGCTTTGTCCGGTAGTTATCACACCGGCACATGAAGTTGATGAGGTCGCCAAACAAGGCCATGAAAAAACTCTGCTTGCACACCGGAAAGGGCGCCGCTTATACCAGCGCCTCGGTTATCTGCTATATCATACTTTACGCCGTAACCTGTTGCTGTCATACGCCACTATCGATCTGATAGCTCCATTTACCCTGGCAGGACTTCTCGGTAAAACCCTGTTGCCCGGTACTAATAAGACTGTCGCCGATTGTCTACGGCTAACCGTTGTTCCGCCTGTCAGTACCGAATTAAAGTTTACGGCAACGACTGACCCAACCAAAAAGCCAAAACAGCGCTTTACCGACAACGAACAAGCCGAGCGCGTAGCGGCACTACTACGCATGTTAGGACTAACCGACGGTTTTGCACGAATTGTCGCCTTGGCAGGTCACGGTTCGACCAGCCAGAACAACCCGCATGAAGCCGCACATGATTGCGGCGCCTGCGGCGGCCGGCAGGGTGGGCCCAATGCGCGTGTATTCGCGGCCATGGCCAACCGCCCTGAAATCCGCGCACGGCTAACCCAGCAAGGTGTCGTCATTCCAGACGACTGCTGGTTCGTTGGCATGCAGCACGATACCTGTAGCGATGCCATGACCTGGTATGATCTGGACGCGATACCGTCTTCTCTACGTGAAGATTTCGAGCGCTTCAAGGGCTATATCGCTCAGGCACAGGCATTATCCGCACATGAGCGCTGCCGACGGTTTTTCTCAGCCGAGCGCTCGGCCGCACCCATCCAGTCTTTTCGACACGTGACACTGAGAGCGCATGATTTAAGCCAGGTTCGTCCGGAATTCGGTCATGCGACCAATGCGGCGGCAGTGATAGGCCGCCGCGCCTTGACTCAGGGATTATTTCTGGACCGGCGAGTATTCCTGATTTCCTACGATCCTACGCAAGATCCGGAAGGTAAAGTCCTCGAAACGATTTTGCTTACTGCCGGCCCGGTCGGTGCAGGCATCAATCTGGAATATTATTTTTCCACAGTCGACAATGAACGTTTCGGTTGCGGCACAAAAGTACCGCATAATGTGACCGGTCTTTTCGGAGTCATGGAAGGAACTGCAAGCGATTTGCGCACAGGTCTGCCTAAGCAAATGGTAGAAATTCACGAACCGATGCGGCTGCAGATTCTGGTTGAGGCCAAAACATCGGTACTGGAGCAAATTTACGCTCGCCAGGAAAGCTTACGTGAACTGATCGCGGGCGGCTGGGTGCATCTGAGTACGAAAGACCCGGACAGCGGCGATATTTTTATCTTCGAGTGTGGAACAGGTTTTGCTCCCTGGCAAGCAGAAGCACAAGATTTGCCCCTCTGCGACAAGTCGACGGATTGTTACCGGGATAAAACCTCGCCCGTCTCCCCAATGCTGATTAAACAGCCCGAACTGTTGTCATTATAGAGTTATGGATGCCTTAGTCGTTCTTATCCCTTTATTGCCATTTATCGCCGCAGCAATTATCGGCATCGGTCATTTATCCGGAATACTCAACGGCGAAGCCAAGGAAAGCGCTACAGCGATTATTGCCGGCTGGGCTATCAGCATGTCCTGTCTGCTTGCCTTGGCTTTGCTGGTTGCTGATTTACTGGAAAAAAATACCGGCTCAATCAATGTAGGGGAATGGCTAGCCAGTGATACCTTGAACATTCAAGTGAATTTTATCACGACAGGCTTTAGCCTCGTATTGGCTGCGCTGTTTGCTATCCTGTTATTTATCATTATGCATTTTTCGATTAATTACATGCATAAAGAACCGGGCTTCCATCGCTTTTTCTTTATTTTGAGCCTGTTTGCTTCGGCCATGCTGTTACTGGTGTTGTCGGCTAATGCGGCAGGTACATTTTTCGGCTGGGAGATTGCCGGGCTCTGCTCTTATCTATTGATAGCGTTTGCATACAATCGCCCGGTTGCCACAACGAATGCAACACGTGTATTTGTCACAAACCGTATTGGCGATGCCGGGTTTATTCTGGGAACAGGATTAAGTTACGCCTGGGCCGACAGCATTAACTGGAATACTTTAACTGCTGCCTCGACAGAGCTTACCACGAGTGAAGCCACCGGAATTTCCCTCTGCTTTGCCATAGCGGCGTTTGCAAAATCAGCACAACTGCCTTTTACACCCTGGCTGGCGCGAGCGATGGAAGGACCGACACCTTCAAGCGCTGTATTTTACGGCGCAGTCATGATACACGCCGGTGTTTATCTTGTCTGTCTGTTAGAACCCGTTTTTGAACAGGCACCATTTGCTATGGCAGTGCTCGCAATAGTAGGGTGTACAACGGCAATCTATAGTTTTATTGTTGGACTGACTCAGACTGATATAAAGAGTTCGCTGGTTTTTGCTACATCTGGTCAACTGGGCCTGATGTTTCTGGAATGTGGCCTCGGATTTTGGCAACTGGCCAGCTGGCATCTTTGCGCTCATGCCGTGGTACGCGGCTATCTGTTCTTAACGGCACCGTCACTTCTCCATCATGTACATGACAACCCGGTAAAGCCTGTTGCACCTGCCATCGCCGGACTTCGCTGGGCCTATATTGCTTCACTGCAACGATTCTGGCTGGATCAAATGGCTGACTGGACATTGGTAAGGCCGATTCGGCGATTAGCGCATGATCTGGCTTATTTCGATGATCACGTTGTT
>Ga0208392_1000217_pt1 | contig 15289 bp, 10 predicted proteins | sample LakWasMeta3_LOW4_2_FD_183855 | JGI IMG/M metagenome (GOLD analysis project Ga0208392, IMG submission 183855) | Freshwater sediment methanotrophic microbial communities from Lake Washington under simulated oxygen tension - Sediment Metagenome... | ecosystem: Environmental > Aquatic > Freshwater >... | reverse complement strand
AGCGCCGCGTCTTAAGTCAGCCTGCATTGCTGCGCTCACTGCGGCGACATGCCCCGTGACGGGTTTGGATAAGGTGGTAATTTGCAATTCAACTTTGGCGCCTTTTTCAATCAGTGGCAGATCATTTTCAAAAACATCTGCAACAACCCAGAGTGCGCCAGGTTCTCCCAGTTCAAACAGTACCGTTCCTTCTTCAACCGCAGTCCCAATCGACGCATTAACGCGTAAAACAACGCCATTGATGGGTGCTCGCAATATGACCGATTGATCGGTGCCGCTGCCTAACAACTGGATTGCCTGCTCGCTTCGCGCATAATCGGCGCGTGCTTCCTGCAGCATGATGTTAGCTTCATTCCGCTCAATTTCGAGGCCAACGCCGCTCTTTAACATCGTTTCCTGTCTTCTTGCCCGGTCTTCCGCACGTTGCAACTCATTTTTTGTGCGTAAAACATCCGAACGCATCTGCGCGGCCTCTGTACTTTCAAGGGTGGCCAGTGGAGTTCCGGCCTTAACAGGATCGCCAACTTGCACATCAATTTTGCCCATTCTCCCGGAAACGACGGCACCCACAGTAGAGAGCGCTTTTGCACGAAACTCGACTCGTGATGGCGCTTGCACAGTTGCTGCAAAGGTTTGGGGACTAATAGTTGCTACGGTAATGTAGGGACGGGAAGCCTCTGGAATTGTAACAGCTTGACGTCCTCTGATGGCTTGCTCATTATTCTGTTCTGCCGGTTGAGGTTGAATCTGTGTTTTTTTGATTTCGGAAGGCTGTTTGTGATCAGAATTGCCGGATTCATGATTTGTGCAGCCTATAAGCACAAGAATTGCCATAAATGCCATAGATAAATGGTGAATCTTGTTGGTTGTCATGTTGTTATGCATCGATAGTTTCAATGTTGTGGTCAATCAAAATATTCAATTTTTAATCGATTCGTTTTTCAAAGTAAAAAGAATCTCTGATAAAGTGCTTCGATAGATTCAGAATAAACAGAATCAACTTGTTCAGCGATTCTTAAAGGTTATTAACCGCATTTTCCGGTATCTTAAACTTGAATCATTAACGTTTTGTGTAGGAGTGTTTTTTCCATTAGACAAGATCATTGCTAACGTTTTCCAGCATGGTTGCCGTAAAAAATCATTCATTAACAATAAGAAATTAATTTTCTAATGTGGATGGCTTAAAATACGGTTGTCTTATGGTTTGGTTGAAAAATTGGACTAAAGCGGGGCAATTTAAATCATAGATAACATTTATATTCATGAAAAAAACACGCCTTGGTAAGTTAATAAAAGATCGAATCGATATTATTGTACATTTAAAGCAAATGCCCTACTATCAAAATGAGTGCAAAAACTACCGATTTTATGCAACTGATTATTTTTGAAGTGGTCTGCCTTTTTTAACCTATTCAATATCAGTTATCCCAAATCGTGATCCCTTTCGCCGGTACTGATACGCCCCCCCTCAAGCGCATCGATAACATAGACTTTACCGTCGCCATGTTGCCCGCTATAGGCAGCATGCATGATGGTTTCAAAAATAATTTCCACCAAATTGTCGGGTGCGAAAATTTCAAGACGCTTTCTGGGCAGAAATGTCTTGTAATCCTGAATGTGTTCATTATGTTCACGCCCAAAACCATTACAATCGATAACCGACATTCCGGGAAAATTTGGAATTTCCATCAAGGCCACGGTTACGTGGCTGAGTTTGTGAGGCTGGATAAAGGCACGTATTTCTTTCATGATTTTCCTTTAAGGTTCGTCGGGTTCGGTAAAAAAGCGATAGAGTGCCGGTAACAGTGTCAAGGTTAAGAGGGTTGCGGTCATCAATCCGCCGATAATCACCACGGCGAAAGGTTTAGCCGTCTCCGAACCGACACTGGTTGAGAGTGCCGCTGGAAACAGCCCCAGCATTGCCATCATCGCAGTCATTACGACCGGCCTGAGACGACTGACGGATCCATTAACAATAGCATCGTGCAAGGACTGACCTTCTTTACGCAGTCTATTCAATTGCGAAACCAGAATCACGCCGTTTTGCACAGCAATGCCGAATAGCGCGATAAAACCGACTGCCGCCGATACGCTGAGATTAATCCCTGTGGACAACAAAATCAGGATACCGCCGATCAACGCGAATGGCACGTTCATGAGGATCAGCAGGGCGTTCTTGATCGACATGAAGGCCCAGAACAATAACACAAAGATCAGGCCAAGACTGATAGGCACGATGATCGACAAGCGCTTCATCGCCCGTTGCTGATTTTCAAACTGTCCGCTCCAGACAATTCGGTAACCGGGTGGCAAATCCACCTGTGCCGCAACTTTTTGCTGGGCCTCGGCGACAAAGCTGCCCTGATCGCGGTCGATCAGATTACATTTAATCGCAATCCGACGCATGTTATCTTCGCGACTGATCCTGGATGCGCCTTGATTGATTTTAATCGTGGACAGTTCCGATAACGGTATGCGCTGACCATTTGGCGTTGGCACTGTCAGATTCTCAAGTCCCGCCACCGAGTTACGGGCATTTTCTTCATAGCGCAGGGTGATGTCGAAACGCCTTTCACCTTCCAGAAACTGCGAAGCCGCCATGCCGCCCATGCCGATTTCCATCACCTTTTCGACATCGGCAACGTTGATGCCGTAACGTGAAACCTTGGCACGGTCGATATCAACCATCACCTGCGCCAAACCGGCCTGCTGCTCTGCGGCAACATCGGTAGCGCCGCGAATCGAGGCAAGTATATGAGTGACTTGATCGGCTCTGTCCTGCAGGGTTTTCAGATCGCTGCCGAATATTTTGACGGCAATTTCACCCTTGACCCCGGAAATGGCTTCTTCGACGTTATCTTGAATCACCTGTGAAAAGTTAGTGAGGATTCCCGGAAAGATCGACAACTCCCTGTCCATCGCCTGCACCAGTTCGTCCTTTTTCTTATAGCGCCAGGTATCTTTAGGATTGAGGTCGATCAACACCTCAAGATTGTTGAAGCCCTTGGGATCGGTGCCGTCTTCCGGCCGCCCCAGCTGGGTTAGCACCATTCTGGCTTCGGAAAATGTTTCCAGTTTAGCGCGCACCTTGCGTTCAAGCTCTTTGGCGGTCGTCAGTGATACCGGGGTCGGCAACGTGATGGTCAGCCATATATTGCCTTCATCGAGCTTGGGCATGAATTCGGTACCGATCAGACGCACCGACAAGAAACTCAGCGCCAACACGGCGACTGCCGAAATAAATACGGTGCGGGCATGTTTGAGCACCCATTCCAAAAGCCGGCGATAATGGTGTTCCATGGCATGAACCAGCGGATTATGGCTTTCGGCAAGTTTCGGTCCCAATAGATAGGTCAACATCGCCGGCACAAAAGTCAGACTGAACAGCATCGATGCCACCAGTGCGAAGCTGAGGGTATACGCCATCGGTGAGAAAATTTTAGCTTCCACCCGCTGGAAGGTAAAAATCGGTAAAAAAGCGATGATAATAATGGCTTTTGAAAACAAAATCGGCCGCCCCATTTCCGTAGCCGTGATCAGCAGCGATTGACGCAAGTGGCGAATGTCGGCATGGTGCTGTAAATCCAGGGTCACCTGCACCATGACGGCCTCGACCAATACCACAGCGCTATCGACGATGATCCCGAAGTCGATGGCGCCCAGTGAAATCAGGTTGGCTGATATGCCGCCGAGGTCGACCAGGATGAACGCAAACAGCAGCGATAACGGAATGATCAGTGTCACCAGTAACGCCGCCATAAAGCGCCGGAGGAACACCAGCAGGATAATCATGATCAGTGCCGCACCTTCCATCATATTGTGTTCGACAGTATGCACGGTATGGCCGACCAGTTCGGTGCGGTCATAGATCGGGGTGATTTTGACGCCGGGCGGCAGGCCAAAATCATTGAGTTCCTGAATTTTCTCTTTGACGCCGCCCAACACATGGACAGCATCGCGCCCTTTAATCAGCAAAACGATGCCTTCGACCACATCGTCACGCTGGTTCATGCCGACAATGCCGGTACGTGGTTGAGGACCCACGCTAACTTCAGCGACATCCTTGATACGTACCGGTACACCGTCATAGGTGGTGACGACGATTTCGCCGATTTCTTCGGCAGACTTTAACAGCCCGATGCCTCGGACTACCAGGGCTTCGTCGCCATGTTCGATATAGCCGCCGCCGGTATTGGTGTTATTGGTGGCGATGGCATCGTAGAGCTGATTAAGATCGATGCGGTAATTTTTCAGCCGGTCCGGTTTAGCGGACACCTTGTACTCCTTGACGCCGCCACCATAGGAAACTACATCGGCAACACCTTGAACCGTGCGTAGACGCGGCTCAATTACCCAGTCCTGAAGGGCGCGCTGCTCGACCAGCGGTAAATGTCTGGCGTCAATGACATAACGATAAATTTCGCCGACACCTGTTGACAAAGGCCCTAGCTGTGGCTTGGCATCAAGGGGAATGTCAGCGTTTTGCAAGCGCTCCAAAACCTGTTGCCTGGAGAAATAATCCTCGGCGCTGTCGTCGAAAGTGAGTGTTACGACAGACAGGCCGAAGATGGAAACCGAACGCATATTCATTAAATGCGGCAAACCGTTCATCACCCGTTCAATCGGCAATGAGATGATCTTTTCCACTTCCTCCGGTGCCTGGCCGGGATACTGGGTCACAACCTGTACAAAGACGTTTTGCACATCGGGAAAAGCCTGTACCGGCAGGTTTTCGAAAGCGACAATGCCGGAAACGGCAATCGCCAACGTAGCGCCGATGATCATCAGCCGCTGTTGCAGGCAAAACGCGATGATGCGCTCAATCATGTCAGTATCCTTTGTCCAGTTGCTATGGCTTGGCGTCGCCGGTTTCGACTTCTTCTTCAGCGCGCAGCATTAATGCGCCTTCAGTCACCAGTTGCTCTCTAGGCTGAAGTCCCCCAGTTATCACGGCTTTATCTTTTAGCCGGAGTGCTATTTCAACCGGCCGCTGCTGATAGTGATTTTCATCGAGAACAATAAACACGTAATCGGCATCGCCTTCTGTAAAAACCGCCGTCAACGGAATCACAAAGGCCTGGTCGCCGGGATCGCTTTCTACAGTGATGGTAGCGTACATACCCGGCAACAATCTGCCATCCGGATTGGGTAAGTTGCAACGTACTTCTATGGTACGGGTCTTCTCGTCCAGCACTTGGGAGATGTATTGCACCGTAGCCGGAAAAGATTCGCCCGGATAAGCCGGCACCGAGATCGACAGCTTTTGTCCCAGTTTGATTTTGCTAAGATTGACTTCGAAAACCGCCATTATCAGCGTCAATTTTTTAATATCGGATACCACGAACAGAGGCGTATCGCGATCGGGTCGCACTTCCATACCCAGATTGACGCTGCGTTCGACCACGGCACCCGGAACCGGTGAGCGCAAGGCGAAGCGGCCGTCGCTTTGCTGCGTGCTTATGTGCAGATTTTTCAATCGATCTTGAGCGCGCTGTACTTCGCTGTGGACGGCATTAAAATCGTCTTGGGCCCGCTCCAGTTCTTTTTGAGCAACGGCTTTGCCGGCATAAAGCTCTTGCTGGCGCTTTAAACTCTTTCTAGCCAACGTTAAATCCGCTTGCGCCTTGGCATAATCCGCTTCGGCAGCGGCGACATCGGGGCTGTCCAGTTCCAGTAATATCGATCCGGATTGAACCCTGGTACCTAGCACAACCGGTATGCCAATAACACGGCCGGCGACTGGTGAACTGATCCGTGAAGTCACGCTTTCGTTATAGGTGATTTTTCCGGATAGCGGCTCCAGCAATGGATGCTGGGTCAAGTTTAATTTGGCGGATTTGACGTAAGCTTTTTTCGGCGAATCGGGCGCCAAATACACTTCTCCCGGCACTTTGGGCGGCTTTGGTGCCGGCTGGCTTTTGTCAGTCGAATCCGTGCAGGCTGTTAAGATTCCTGTTAGCAGTAGCCAGCATAAAAGCTGTTTTTTTCTTTTTTGATGATGCATCTATTTATTCATGTCCATTGTCTGCACAGGTTAACTGTTAAGCTCTAGCGGGCTATGCCGGATAAACCGCTACTTTTTGTATCTTCGTGGTTCCCTTGATTATGCGCGTCCAGGGTTTTATCGGCGTTCAATTCGATGCCCAATGACTTTGCCAAATCGAAGTAGGCATTTGTGCGATTAATCATCGCCGCGTAATAATCGCGCATCACATTTTTATAACTGCGCTGGGCTTCAATAAAGTCCAGAACGCTGGTAGCGCCTCTGCTGTAGGCCAGCTCGGAGCTGTTTCTTACTGTAAGCGCATCGTCGAGCAAGCCGTCCTGGAAACGTTGCACGATTTTGTCTGCGCTGTTCCAGGCCGCCAAGGCGCTGACGACATCGTCACGGATGCCCAGCTCAGTCTGTTCCGCCGCCAACATGCTCTGGTTCAAATTGACTGCGGCTTTATCGGCTTCGCCCTGGTGTTGATAAAACAATGGTAACGGCACACTGACGCCAACGAAGCCGGAATTAAGGGCATTATTGCTGGGATCGCGGGCGTAGCCTGCGGTGACGGTGACATCCGGGTAATTTAGCCGCCGTGCCAGTTCCAATTCTTTTTTGGCTTGCTCTGCGCGTTGTTTATCGGCTTCTAAATCCGGGCGTTGCTTCAAGGCTTTGCTGATCAATTCCTCTTTCGGAAGATTCTGACCAATGTCCTTGACTTCGGGCCACTGCTCTTTGACTTCGAATTGCAGACTTTTGTCCGGCCAGCGCAGAATCACCGCTAAATTGGCTTGCGCCTGTTCAACCGTTGTTTGAGCATTATCGAGATCGGACTGCGCACGCATGGCTTCCATTTTGACGCGGAGAAAATCGGACTCGGAAATATCGCCGCTTTTCAACCGCAGGCTGTTGGCTTTGGAAATAACACCGTAATGGTCGACAATTTCTTGAGCAAGCCTGCGGCTTTTCTGCGCTTGTAGCATTTCGTAGTAGGCATCCCTGACCATATTGGAAAAAATACGCACAGCATCGCGAAAATCACTTTCTGCCGCCTGAGTTGCGAAACCGCTGCTTTGTATTCGCAAGCCGCGTTTGCCGGCGACTTCAATCAACTGGCTGAAAGAAAAATATTCGGCTGGTCCGCAGGATGTGCTTGGATTATGGTTGCAACCGGTCGCGTTGGACCCGTTGTTGAGATTGCCGCTAAGTTCGCCGAGCTGAAAACCGAGCGTTGGGTTGGGGATTGCCGAGGCAATCACCGCTTCGGCGCGAGACTGGTCGATATTGTATTGCGCGGCAATCAGATCGAGATTACGTTGAAAAAAAATCGCTAGCACTTCATCAATAGAGAGCTCCTGATTCTGCCCGTGCACATCAAATACAAAGATAAAACTTAACAAAAGTACGGATACTATTGATTTTAATGAAATCTTTTTCATAAATTTTAGCGATAATGAAAGCAGTCAAGTTTGGAGCATCAGGTGAAGCCGGTAAACTTTTAGCCCAATTAAAACAGGTGCTTGATTATCCTTTTATGATGTACGATTTTATTTTTAAATATGTTAGCATTTTTTGCGAACGCATAATAAAACAGTAAGCCATTTTCATGCCATAAAATGAAAATTAATATTTATCAACAATATCAATAGGTAATGATGGCAAAAAAGTATTGGAGCCAAACTGAAGGTTTAAAAGAACCCATTTGTCATGGTTTATTTCAACCATTTTCTGATTTTATGTAGCATGTAATAGGGGAGCGACCGAAGGTATGTAAACAGGTTTGTAAATTAACAGGCAAGAAACATGGGCTTTTAATCTTCCAGTTGTTGAATCCCATCCAGTAGCCATTTAGGCTGGATGCTGATTTTAGGTTTAACAAAATGCCATACTTCTCTGACCTGCTCAGCTTGCGAGTTGATGTCTTCGCGCATAATGGCGTCAAACAGCACCACGGCTTCAAGTTCTGAACCAATTTCCCTGACTTCCAATAGTTCCGCGTCCAGTTTGAGAATATCAGTGTGGTTTTCAGAGGCCGATGCTCTAAGTTGTTCCTGAATTTCAGCAAATACTTTATCCGTCGATAAACCCCTGATTTCGGCGAGATCACGATCATCCCAGGCTTTTTGCAGTGTAGTGAAGGCTGTTTTGGCGCCTGATAAAAAAGTTTTTTGGTTAAAGTCCTCAGGAACGGCAACGGTGTCGTTGACACCGGTATCCTGTTGAAAATTTTGACCAGATGAAGGTTTTTTGTCTTTATTGAATAAAACATCGGTATTAAAACCGGCCGGATTGCTTTGAAACGGTTGGGATTCCTCATAACTATTGGCAGTGCGGTTATAGGCCGGTCGTTGTGTAGTGCCAGCCTTGGAGGCAAATAATTTATAGAGCAAAAAGGCAATTCCTCCCAAAGCCAGAATATCCATAAAGTTGAAGTTTTCAAAAGCGCCGCCAAAGAACAACGAGCCTAATAAGCCGCCTAAAGCAAACCCACCCAGCATACCCATTAAGCCACCGCGATTGGCCATGCCTTGTCTGGCCGCCTGATTTTGTGCAGCCGATTGTTGTTGATTGGCTGTGCGGGTTGGCGGTGTTGCCGAGCGCTTGTAAGGCGCACTATAAGAAGATCTTCCTCCAAAAGAACCGCCGCCGCCGAAACGTTTCGCATCAGCGTCTGACATGCCGCCCAAGGTTAAAGATAAGGCTATTAAACAGAAAGCCACAATACTGGTATATTTATTCATACAATCTCCGGATTAACTAAAGTCAATTCATGCATGGCTATTCCTGCAATGCATCCTTCGGGTAAATGAAAGTCTGCTCCAGGCAAATTTCAGATTCAATTAATATTTAAGCTTATAATCAACATTATAAGTTGTTAACTACCCCTAACTACCAACTTAAATAAACGACAGCAGTACTGATTAGGGTAGTTTTTGCTTTCGTGAGGGCTAAAGTCGGTAGCCAAGTTGTTAATTGTTCTTTATTAATATAGCATTGTCCGCATGTTTTCAACACTCCGCAAATTTCTGGTCATTTTTCTGACGATGCTGCAATTCATTGTACCGTTGGTACATGCCCATGCGAGTGAATATAATTCAATGCAGGGGCTTCATGTTCCGGGTCTTGAACACTATGGCGCTGAACATAATACGCTTATATCGCAGATGAAGACCTTGCAATACAACGTTTCAGCAGATGGCGTGATTGTCGCTGTTGATTTGGGTATTAAACAAAACAAAAAGTCTCTACAGACCGATTCAGATAACAACTATTACCTACATCATCAGACTGTTGCCTTTAATACCAAAGTCTCCCGATTTGATACTCATTTTTCCCATCAGCCACAACAGCTGGTTTACCGTTTATTTATTCCATCACCCCCTCCACGCGCGCCTCCTGCACAATAAAACCTCCTTCGTTTCTTAGGGACGCGATTAATTGCGTCTTTTTAAACAGACGCGATTTGCGTTTCCACCTATAACGCGGTTAAATCCGTATTGGGCTCAGTTTATGTTTTCCTTGAACCTTATCAGGAAACCCGTTCCCAAGCTCCTGCTTGGGCATGTTGTTTTTATGCTGGCAATCTTGCTGCTAGTTCCCAAGCTCGCTCGTTCCCAAACCCCAGACACAACAACGTGGGAACGAGAAGTTTCGACATATGAAGTTGATCATCTTGACCCTATTGTCATTGATGCAGCGTTGTCCTTGCCAAAACTCATTGATTTAACCATGCAAAAATACCCCGATACTGCCTGGCTTAAATCTCTGGAAGAAGAGGCAGCGGCTATTGCGGAGCGAAGTAAAAGCTGGACAGCAGGTTCCTCACAAGCAACCATCGGTTATCAGTCAATATCCACTTTCAGGCTGAATTATGCTACTGGGAGTGTGCAGGTGCCGCTATGGAATTTAGGTCAACGTGATGCGGAACATAATCTGGCCAATCAAGCTGAAACCAGTGCCGAATTACAAGCGATAGCGATTAAATTACGCGTCGCGGGATTGGTTAGAGGCGCTTTGTGGGATATGGCCCTGGCAAAAATTCGTTTTGAGCAGGCGCAAGCGGAGATAGGCATTTATGAGCAATTGTTAGCTTCAATCAAGAAACATGTTGAACTAGGAGATTTGCCTCGTACCGATGAATTATTAGCGCAATCCGAATTATTACAAAAACGTTCAGTGTTCACAATGGCAGAAGCTGAATTAATGCATTCTCGCAAACGCTATACCTCCATTACCCAAACGAATAGGGTGCCTGCCACTTATGAAGAAAACCTGGCAGCATTAAAGGAAATCGGGCAACACCATCCGACCCTGGTCGCAATTAATGGTCAGATTGAACGTAAACAAGCTGAACTTAATGCTATTAAGTCAATAGGTTCAGGTCAAACTAATGTTATTGCCGGCATATTAAGTGATGAAGGTGTTGATCCGCGCAGTAATAAAGCGGAATTTTTCAATGTCGGTGTTAGCATCCCTTTTGGCGGTAGAGCGCACATACGGCCTCACATCGCGGCTATCAATGTTGAGTTAAACAAATTAATCGCAGAGCGTGAACAGCTTTACCGTAATTTAGAACAGGCTCATCACGAAGCTGAACATAATCTGGAAGTAAATCGAGTCGAACTGGGCACGGCTAATGAACAGAAAAGGGTATCCGAAGATTTGTTAGACATGACGCAACTGGCTTTTTCAGTGGGTGAAATTAATCTGTTGGATTTATTAAAAATCGAGTCCCGAACACAACAAGCCATTCTCAATGCTAAAGAACGTGCCGTCATGTTGCAGCGCGACAAGGCTCTTTATAATCAGGCAGTAGGAGTTATGCCATGAAATCGTATCAACTTTTACTGCTATTGACTTTTACAGGGTGGGCAATGCTGTTCTGCACGCCGGTAATGGCCGAAAATACTTTTCAAATATCAGAAGATCATTTTAATAATCTGGGTGTCACACTGGGCAAATTGGAGCCCGTTAAACAAATCCCGGTATTAACTGCGCCGGCCAAAGTAGTGATTCCGCCAACGCAGGAATATATTGTCAGCGCGTCTCAGGCCGGACTCATTACCAAACTGAATGCGGCGATGGGCGATAACGTTAAAAAAGGTGACGTGTTAGCCAAGCTTAACAGTCCTGACCTGCTGTCAATGCAGCGCTTATATCTTAAAGCAGTTAGCGAGATGCAGTTAGGCTCGCTCTCTTATCAGCGCGATAAAAAATTGCTCGCAGACGGTGTAATTGCCGAAAGACGTTGGCAGGAAACAAGTAGCCAGTATAACGTCTTTGTCTCCGCAGTTGCTGAGCAGAAGCAACTTCTGGAAATAGCAGGGATGACAGCTGGTGAAATTGATCACCTGGAAAAAACCCACCAGTTAAGTGGTTTGCTTAGTGTTCATGCGCCTATTTCAGGTGTGGTTTTGGAGCGGATGGCTGTAGCAGGAGAACGCGTAGATATATTGGCGCCGTTATATCGCATTGCTAATCTTGATGAGCTTTGGCTGGAGATCAATATTCCACATGAACGCATAGGCAGCATTAAATTAGGCGATCAGGTTCTGGTTGAAAATACCCCAGTCAGCGCAGAAATCACTTTATTAGGGCAAAGTGTTAATCCGGAAAATCAGACGCTTTTGGCACGTGCGAAAATATTAGCTAATAAAACGGCCGTTCGTCCCGGGCAAACCGTTAATACCCAGATTATTCAATCCAGCGAAAGCGCTGCATTTAAAGTATCCAATGCCGCTATTGCTCAAAATGAAGGAAAATCCTTTATTTTCATCCGTAGTCAGGACGGTTTTAAAGTCAGTCCGATTACTGTCATAGGTAAACAAGGCGAAGAGTCAATTATTAGCGGAGATTTGACCGGTGATGAAGACATTGCCATAAAAGGCGCGGTTGCGCTGAAAGCCAACTGGCTGGGATTGGGGAGTTCTGAATAATGGCTAACCTGATTCGCTTTGCGCTGAGCCAGCGATTACTGGTGATGATATTGGTATTGCTGCTGGCAGGCGGTGGTTATCATGCATTTACACATATTCCTATTGACGCTTTTCCCGAGGTTTCACCAACTCAGGTAAAGATTATTGTGAAAGCGCCCGGTATGACGCCCGAAGAGGTTGAAGCCAGAATAACAGCGCCTGTAGAAATCGAATTGCTGGGTATTCCGCATCAAACCATGCTGCGTTCTATTGCCAAATACGCATTAACCGACATTACCGTCGATTTTACTGAAGGCACGGATATTTACTGGGCTCGTCAGCAGATTGCCGAACGTTTGAATACAATGTGGAGCAACTTGCCGGCAGGCGTCGAGGGCGGTATTGCACCCATGACGACGCCTTTAGGTGAAATGTTCATGTTTACTGTAGAAGGTGGTGATTTAAGTCTGATGGAGCGCCGTGATTTACTGGACTGGGTCATCCGTCCGGCACTGCGAACAGTTTCAGGCGTCGCCGATGTTAATTCTCTGGGTGGTTTGGTCAGAAGTTTTGAGGTTATACCTGACAATACACGGCTGTCGGCCAGAGGTATCAGCATAGATAAACTGATGCAAGCAATACAAAACAATAACCGTAATGACGGGGCAGGGCGCATGAGTGACGGTGAAGAAGCCTTGATTGTCCGGGCTGAAGGCCGAATCAAAACTTTGGCTGATGTCAGCACCATCGTCGTGGATAATAAAAACGGCATTCCCATTACGGTGGGTGATGTCGCAGAAGTCAAAATTGGTGCGCTAACACGCTATGGCGCGGTGAGTAAAAATGCCCAAGGTGAAGCCGTGAATGGACTGGTGTTGAGTTTACGCGGCGCTAATGCTCGACAAACGATTGCCGGAATTGAGAAAAAGTTGGCGGAAATCAGCCCTGGTTTTCCCAAAGGTGTTGAAGTCAAAGTCTTTTACAATCGCGGCAACCTGGTTGACAAGGCGGTAGACACGGTTTTGCATGCCCTGCTGGAAGCGATAGCGTTAGTTGTGGTTTTACTGATTTTATTTCTGGGTAATTTACGCGCCGCTTTGGTTGTTGCTTTAGCCTTGCCTTTGGCGGCCTTGTTTACTTTCATATTGATGAACTACATAGGCATGTCGGCAAACCTGATGAGTTTGGGTGGCTTGGCGATTGCCATCGGTATGCTGGTAGACGCCGCCGTGGTGGTAGTTGAAAATCTCATCACGCATCTGGCATACGTCGAAAAAGCCCGGCGCTTGCCGCGCCTGCATGTTATTTACCGGGCAACCCGCGAAGTTGCCGGCCCCGTTACGTCAGGCATTTTAATCATCATTATCGTTTTTTTACCGCTACTGACGTTGCAAGGACTGGAAGGTAAATTATTTACCCCGGTGGCTTTGACCATTGTCTTTGCGCTTAGTGGTTCCTTGTTGTTGTCGCTCACCGTGATTCCGGTTATTGCATCCTATTTGGTGAAAAAAGTGTCTCATGAAGAGCCCTGGCTACCCAGGCAATTACAAAAGCTTTATCAGCCTGTTTTATTGTGGTGTTTAGGTAATAGTAAAAAAGTATTTGTCGCGGCAGGTGCTTTATTGGTCGTGACTGTCATGGTTTTTACCCGGATAGGCAGCACCTTTATGCCGACGATGGATGAAGGCGACATTATCGTGCAACTGGAAAAGTTGCCGTCGATTACGCTGGCGCAATCGGTAGCGCTGGATGGTCAGGTGCAAAAAAACCTGCTCAAAAATATTCCCGAAATAGAGACTATAGTTTCTCGGGTGGGCGCTGATGAACTGGGTCTTGATCCGATGGGTTTGAATGAAACTGATACGTTTCTGGTGCTTAAACCCAAAGACCAATGGCGTATGCATAGCAAAGAAGTGTTGATCGAAGAGATTCGCAAAATCATGGCGCAAACGCCTGGAATCGCCTTTGGCTTTACCCAGCCGATTGAAATGCGGGTTTCAGAAATGCTGACGGGTACACGAGGCGATGTAGCGGTTAAATTATTCGGAACCGATCTTGCTGTTTTAAATGAAAAAGCCAAAGAAATAGCTGAAATATTGAGACATATTACCGGTTCCAGTGATGTGTTTGTCAAACAAAATAATGGCATGCAATTTTTACAAGTAACGATTGATAAATTGGCTGCCGGGCGTTTAGGATTGGATAGTGACAGCATTGAAACTCTGCTACGCGCCCAGATAGAAGGTTTAAAGATGGGGATTGTCCAGGAAGGCATTAAACGCACGCCGCTAATCTTGCGCGGCAGCAGCAACACCGCCAATTTTGATAATCTGCAAATTACCTTGCCGAATGGCGGGCATGTGCCGGTCACAGCCATTGCCAAAATCGAAAAAGTGGAAGGCGTGGTTTCAGTCGGTAGGGAACGGGGTCAGCGTTTTGTCGTCATTCGCAGCAATGTGCAAGATCGTGATTTAGTGGGCTTTGTTGATGAGGCCCGCAAAGCCGTCGCCGAAAAAGTCAAATTGCCAACGGGCTACACTGTTGAATTTGGCGGTCAGTTTGAAAATCAGCAACGTGCAGCGGCGACACTGTCTCTGGTAGTGCCGATCTCAATAGGTCTGATCTTTTTGCTGTTATTTTCGACCTTTGGTTCAGTACGCCAAGCCGTGCTGGTTTTATCAAATATTCCTCTGGCAATGGTCGGCGGCGTTTTTGCTCTGTGGCTTTCAGGCGAATATTTATCCGTACCAGCATCCGTAGGCTTTATTGCTTTATTGGGCATCGCAGTAATGAATGGCGTGGTGTTGGTTAGTTATTTTAATCAGCTAAAAGCCACCGGCATGGGCTTGACTAAAGTAGTGACTCTGGGATCTTCCCGTCGATTAAGACCGGTATTGATGACCGCTAGTATGACCGCCTTCGGTTTGATTCCCTTGTTGTTTGCAACCGGTCCCGGCTCTGAAATTCAGCGACCCTTAGCCATAGTCGTAATTGGCGGTCTGGTATCCTCCACGTTTTTAACCCTATTTTTATTACCGATTTTGTTTAAATTATTTGGCACGCCCAAGGAGATTGAACAATGAACTGCACAGAGTATTTGGTTACTCTCAACATTCCGCCCAGTCTTGAAGAAATGATGGTTGACATTCTTTTGATGTTGGAAACAGAGCATGGCTTCAGCAGTTTTCCGGTCAGCGCCCATCATCATGACAACAAAGGTTTATCGCTGTCTGAACAAGTGACCGGTCGTCAGAAACGTATCCGCTTTCAGATGTATGTGCCGGTGCAGAAATTACCGGAGTTATTGCAGCAATTACGCCAGGAGTTTTCAGGTTCAGGTATTCAATACTGGGTTTTACCGGTGATTGAAAATGGGGTTATTTAA
>Ga0208392_1000214_pt1 | contig 15373 bp, 7 predicted proteins | sample LakWasMeta3_LOW4_2_FD_183855 | JGI IMG/M metagenome (GOLD analysis project Ga0208392, IMG submission 183855) | Freshwater sediment methanotrophic microbial communities from Lake Washington under simulated oxygen tension - Sediment Metagenome... | ecosystem: Environmental > Aquatic > Freshwater >... | reverse complement strand
TTTTATTAGTTTAATCCGGCGGCGGGGCTTTTCTCCGCGTTAGCGGCTTCGTCCAACATGGCGCTCAACCGGAGCGCGGTTATAATGCGGTTTTGTTTTTTCAGCTTTCCGGGCCGCGCCCGGTTAGCTCTACGTTGGGCTTCACAGGAGTAAGGGTATGTCGAATATTCAGTATGCGTTTCTGATGCGAAGCAGAGTACCGACACGAGAGGCCCTTCAGGCCTCAATTGACGCGTTGGGTTTTAACTTGCAATTAGATCCCGCTTTTACGCCATTTACGGACAGTGGGTTCTCTCCTTGCATATTGAACGGTGCTGGGAACGTAGGTTTCGAGATATTCTACGAAAATGCTGGCGATCTAAAGGGCTTTGAGAACATCGCGGGCTCCAATGATTTTTGTATCAGCATGGCGTGGCACGGTTCAATGCAGGACTGCGCAACTGCGATGATCGTTAGTTGTGCGTTGGCGAAGGATTTCGACGCCGTCATTACCTTCGAGGGTGAACCTCCGGAACCGCTAGACGTTTTGTTGGCGTACACACGAGAGGCCATCGAAGAGGCTGAAAAGGAAGCCGCAAAACCAGCTCCGCAACCTGGGAGTCGGCTGCCCCTCAAGAAGCCTTGGTGGAAGTTTTGGTGACGAGGCCCAACCCGGCGGTCAAGAGGGACGCTCCGCCGAAAAGCACGGCTCCGCGCCCCTTACCTTTACGTTAGCGCCCATCACAACAGGAGTGGCTGTGACTGAAGAACATATACCTGTGGCAATAGTGGCATCGGAAGCCGCTCCGCGTAAAAAGCCATCAAACTATCCTGAGCCGTTTGCTTCTCGCATGGCCGGCAGGGAGAAGCGCCCACTTGGTGACGTGTTCGCATTGACAAACTTTGGCGTCAATCTTACTCGCTTAGCGCCTAGCGCCGGTTCGGCGCTTCGCCACGCACATTCAAAGCAAGACGAGTTCATCTACATCTTGGAGGGTAGCCCGGTGCTAATTACCAATGCAGGAGAAACCCAGCTATTTCCCGGCATGTGTGCTGGATTCAAGGCGGGCACCGGCAACGGGCATCAACTCCTAAACCGTACAGCCGAGGATGTTGTTTATCTTGAGGTCGGTGACAGAACTGCGGGCGATTCGGCCATTTATTCTGACGATGACATCCAAGCTATGTTCGTCAGCGGGGCATGGCGGTTTGCCCATAAAGATGGCACGCCCTATTAAGGGCTATTAATCAAAGGTGCATACATGCAACACGTTTTAATTATTCATGAAGTCGAGGCTTATCCGGCATGGAAGGCCGTTTTTGACCAAGCTGCGGGCATTAGAAAACGCGCAGGAGAAATCAGTTACCAGTTGCTGCGCTACGATAACGACGCAAATAACATCGTCCATTTTTCAGAGTGGTCATCTCTGGACAATGCCCGACGCTTCTTCGAATCACCAGAATTGGTAGAAATCAGGTTACGGGCTGGTGTAAAAGCACCCGAATTCATCTATCTGCAAGAGATAGAACGTGGAGTGCTATAGCGCTAACATGGCGTTCGAGCGGGACGCCGCAAAAGCGCGGCGCCCCTCAACTTTACGTTAGGCATTTGCAATCATGACTCCTGAACAGACTGCCATTACTTATAACCAAATTGCTCAACACTGGGACTGCCCAGAGTTCAATGGTAGCTACGGTATAAATCAACATGTGCGTGCATTACAGTTTGTTTCCGAATTCAGGAATGCTCTTGATATTGGCTGTGGAAGTAGTGGTCGAATAATCAATCTTCTCCAAAGTCATGGGTTCACGGTTGAGGGCTTGGACATATCGCAAGAGATGTTAAAGCGTGCGCAGAAACATCATCCCCATGTTCAGTTTCACACGGCAAATATCTGTTCTTGGGAGTTCCCAAATAATTATGACTTTATTTCTGCGTGGGATAGCATTTGGCATATTCCACTTCAGCAGCAGCTCGGGGTGCTTCGCAAAATCTGTAGCGGATTAAATCACGGCGGAGTGTTAATCCTTACAACAGGAGGTGTCGAAAATCCTGAAGAAATCATAAATCCTTGTTTCGGTCAGCCGTTATATCACGCCGCCCCAGGGATTCCAGCGATATTACGCACTCTCGAAGAGTCCGGTTGTTCATGTCGGCACTTGGAATATGACCAATACCCAGAAAAACACGTCTATGTTATCGCGCAGCGAGCCTAACACGGCGCTCAACCGGAAAGCCCGCCAGGCGGCGGGCACTCGTTTGCTTGCCCCGTTGAATGTCTGTTTTAGCGGCGCCGACCGTCTCCTTAGGGTGTCAAACGGCGTTTAAATTTACCAGGATGAATTCCTAGGTATTGTTTTGCTAAAGTAATCTATTTGCACGCAAGTAAAAATATAAGCTGAAATTGGTAAAATTTGAAAGATATTTTACAGCTAGGGGTGGCAACATTGGAATCTGACTCCATTGATAGGATTCATCGATAAGATTTTCGGATTACTCGTCACTGCAACTTATAGGACACTTGAAGAAGATCATCAGAACATGTCAACGGCTCGATCAAACAATTACAGCATCGCTATCATTGGCGCAGGTCTTGTCGGCGGCGCCATCCTTCATGAGTTTGTCCTGGGATGGGTTCGTGCTCACGTCGGAGCAAGCTCTCTGGGGCAACCGAGCAAAATAAGCTCAGCTGAACATTTGGGTGTTGAAAAGATTTAGTGGACAGATTTAGGCTTTATTCTAAGTCTACCGTATTCTTCGCCCATCAAAACGTGTTTATAGCTACTATTTATTGCTTGTGGGACGGTTAATTCAAAGTCAACCTTACTTTGAAATAGTAATACAAAATCTGAACCGCCAAACAAGAAATATCCAAGCATATCTCCCTTCTTCACTTTATTATCTACCCTGACAGTATCTTCAAAATTAACAGAGGATACCTGAGACATTCCAATTGGCAAAAACGCAACTAAACCATACTTCTCTGTTTCAATAATTACGCAACCACGTGTCTCAGTCATCTGCCAGCCAGGAGTGTTTGCGTCAAGTATATATTTCTTAGTTTCAGCATCCCATCTTGTAATACCACCAACTGCATCATCGCTTTGAATAATGCGAACTTCTTTTATTGTTCCATCAATAGGAAAATGATAACGATGATAATCGTTTACATCGAGAAATGTATGCGTTAATGTGCCATTGGCAAATGCATTTTTGTAGGCACTTTCTTCTCCAATAAGCATAGAGATGGACCGAATAATATTCGATTTGATTGTAACGCCTTTCTTATGCACAATTTTAGAGTTTTTGTCGATTTTCCATACGCCTTGAGGCTTCGAATCCGCAGGCGCTGATATGATTGATGGATCATTTGGAGATGCAATCGGGCGTCGATCTGGTGATTTCAGATACCTTGAAAAAAAATCATTGAATGTTTTCCATTTTGATGGATCTTCATACCAATCTTTATGTAATCCGAATCTTTCATCCTCTAGAGCTTTTTTGTAGTACTCATCTTTCCACGACTCTTTCTTGCTTAAATACAGACCCCATTCTTTTACAAAAAAGATTAACCATGTACGGTATGGTTCTTGGTATTGGAGTGAATCGTTGTAATAACCCTTATTTTTTAATTCTGGAAGCGGTTGATCATTTATGAAATAGAAGTAATCTAAACTCTGATCAATTTGATCGTACAGTTTTGAATATGGGGGATTTGGTAAAATTGACCAAGGCATTGCCTTTGCTGCCCAATCTACAAAAACATAATACTCTTCTAACGTCTGAGCTGGATTTGTAATCTTATCTGGATTAATTTTCTTAGCTATTTCAATTGATTTAATAAGCAATCTTTTTATTTCTGTATTATGCTCAACCAAAGTTATCAATTGCTGTGTAATTGGCTCATGCTGTGTTTGTTCTAAATTGTAGTCCTGTGCATGAGCGTTAAAGCTCAAAAGAAGATATAAGGCAATAAATGATAATAACCATGCGACGTTTTTTTTCGTTTTCATAAACTTTACTCCTTCGACAGAAAGTTATGCTTGCTCTGATTAAATTATTTTTTTGAAGTGTAACTTAATCTATCGGAATTTTATGAAGAATATGCGCGCAGCGTTAGATCAATATTCAATGCGATGCAGATTGGGAAATCCGTTATGTTCCCACAGGCATGCCGAATTCCTCTTCTCCACAACGAAGTGAAAGCCCTGCTGTGACGGTGTGCATAAGAGAACGTTGCAGTCGATTGCCTACTGGAGCGCCTCCCAGTTCCAGAGGAGCGAGGGAGTACCGCCAACAGCTTGCTGTTTAGGCATCTGTTGAGTAATACAGTGCATTCCGCCTCCGCCCGCATTCAGGTTTTCAGGGTTGATTTGCACAATTGTGTGGTTTGGATAAATATTCTTGATAATCTTTTTGAAATCTTCGTCTTTCGTGCTAAAAACCTTTGATCTTCCTGGTTTCCAATAGCTTGGGATAAGTACAACTTTGTTGGTGATGATGAAGTTAAGATAGCTGGACGCTAAAACAGTTTTGATTTTGTCATCGTCTTGGATTATTGATCCGTCTTCAAATTTAAGCGTCTCCAAACGTTTGAAGATTTCATCTTTTCCATCCATCAACGTATAAATTGGAGCAGCAATTGGTACTCGGACAATGTTAAATTTGTTGCCATCCTGGTCAGTAGCGTTTTTTAGGATTTCATAGTTTTCTTCCATGCGCCGTTTGGTTTCTTGAGCAATCTTGTCTTTTTCGGCTTCTTCATCGCTGACTTGAGCCAGCAAAATAGTCTTAGGATTGACGAATCTAGCAAATTCATCGATATGTCCGCCAGTTGTAATCACGGTAAAAATATTGCCGGGCAACTTGCCTCTATAGGACAGATCGTCATCCCTGATGCCTTGCTTGAGCCAAATAACTTTTTTAATGTTGAAAATTCGCCGAAACTCATCTTCGATCTGCTGTTTAGACATCTCAGGGTTACGATTTAACTCTACTGCTTCTGTTATCATCAGCGTTCCTTTTCCATTAAATTCTCTGTCGCCACCTTCGCTAACTAGATTGGATCGGATAATAGGTAGCTTCATGTCTCTTGCAATTAACCGATCAACGCTTTCGTCGGTCATTGTGGAGTCGCTGGTCGGGACATCGTAACTCCAGCTATTGAATCCGAAGTCTGCGATTTTTATTTGGTTTTTGTTGTTCCTTAAAAAGATCGGCCCCATGTCACGAACCCATATATCAGTATGCGGAACGATATGTAGGCGGACATGATTTGACGGGATGTGTTTTACTTTTAACCATTGCGCCACTTGTTTCGACTCGGTCTCGTCTTGTACCATCAAGTCGATGTGGATATAAGGTTCCAAGGCTTTAATCATTTCCTCTTGTACTAGTTGAGAGGGTTGGCCATGGGTATTTTCATAAACCGGATATGCCATCCAAATGGAATCAATCTCCTCAAATTCAGCCGGCATGGTGAATGTGTCTTCAGCCTGGCCTGCCTTTCCAGTAACAAGGTTGTCCACGGGGGAGCTAACTTCAGCCTGAGCAATTGATATTATTTTATGGCTCGGTATCGACAGAAAAACTACTATGGAAAAACTGGCAATTAACAGTGCTAAAGTTGGTTTAAATTTCATTTGGCGATCCTAATTGCTATTAAAAGGGGGGGAGCTAAATCGGGGCAAGATCAACGAGTCCCACATGAACTTGATACTTCTAAAATAAAAATAATTTCTGAATTTCAATATCAAACAGGATCATCTATCAGCTCACCGTCCGTTTCAATAAATAATTGAGATTTACCCGATTTGAATCGAACAATCCATTTCGGCGTGTGATAGTAGATGATGACTTACCGGTAATAAATATCTACGACAATTGCCGTATGAAAATCCATAGTTATCCGGCTATTGACGGAATAAATCCTTGTTGTACTGACTTTTGTTAATAGTGATTAACGCAAGTAACTTGAACGACAGCTTGCGACCCATAACTGCCGGTCGGCTATGATTTTACGCTTCCCTAAACCGGACAGTCGTGACGTGTTGCAAACGACCTAGACGGGGTCATTCAACCCAGATTTTCAAATGGCAACTTATAAACTAAAAACGGACAGTAAATTCCAGGTAATGTATTGGCATTTTCGGGCGACAACTGGTGTTCGACGAAGTTTCCTACCATTGCGAGGGTAATCAGCTTGCAAAAGCTCCCTCAGAACAATAGAACAAATGGTCAGAAGACATAAACCTCCATGGTTAATTTTCGTTGACCCTCGACCCTTTAACCTTCCTTACCCCATGTCAAGGCAAGCCAGAGATCTTCTATCGATGCGTTATTATCGAAGATCAATTTTGTTTCACCGATAGGCTTCAGCACTCCGATAAATGGGGCTGTGGTTGCCCGCAGGTCGCCTAATGAAGCGTCCTTGTCCAACTGAATCGCTTCAACCAATAATTTGTAATTTTCTAGTCCGTTCTTTTGCTCGACGGATACTGTCCTACATTCGGAGGTTTTGGCGAAAATATCTAACCTACTCACTTTCTCCAGCCTGCCTTTACTCCAAAACGGATAATGCTTTTCCTCCATAAGGAGCACTATCTCAGCCTGATCTTGCACTTTACTTTTGAACTTGGCCCACGCACTTGGGAACTCATGCCTGACCGAGAAAAGCCGCACGGACCCAACTGCTTCCGCCTCTTCTATTCGCTTGGTGAGGTTCGCCAGCGCTCCATTCCTTAGTAGGCCACCGGCCTCGCGGGCGGTGTAGCGAAGATGCAGGATGACATCACTGATGGTGTTATAGTCAAACTGACAAGGTTCGTTCCGGCTTGGGTTGGCTGGCAACTGAAGCTGCCACTCGCTGATCACGCCCGAGCCCTCGAATGGCAGATAGCGTTCGTCGCGGAGATTAGTCTCGAAAAGCCCGCTGTCATTTTGACCAACACTGGTTACGATGGATTGCAAACTGCCAAAATAGTCGTTGAATCGAGCATCTTCGGCGCCCTCACGCCCGTAATAGCCCTCTGAGAGCAAAGCACTGGTACGGATTGAACTCTTCAGCAACGTGAGTGTGCAGTTGACGCTGGCGTAGGGTCCTGTTATGCACGGAATGCTCACAGCAACGGATTTGATGCGCCGGAAATAATGTCCGGGGCAATCCATGTCGAAGAGTTCCTCCGGCAGAAAGACGGTACAGCGCCCGGTGGTGCGGAGTTGGATCAAAGCACGCGGATCCACCTGCAGGAGACTGGCATGCTTTGTAAGTTCGTACTCCCGTTGATTAAGTTCATGGTACGCCATCTCCATCCGTTTGATGTCCAGATAAAGCTTTTCACCAGCCAACAATCCTTCCTTGCCGTCCAGATAGCCATACTGGATGAAGCTCAGTTCGGAATTGCCCAACTCGTGTTGCAAAGCCCTTTCGGCTTTCTTGGCGATGTCGAAAGCGAACTGGAACACTTGGCCATAGAGCCCTTTAACTTCGCGCTTCATCCAAGCATAGAAAGCTTTGTTCGCCCTCTTGCTCTTGCCGTCTCTCGCCTTGTCCTCCTCGTCGAGAAAGTACTCGATTTCCTTTGCGTTCTCGATTTGTTTCCGATGATTATCCAGCTCGAGTTGGGCGACGGCTTCGCGAAGTTGCCCCGCCCAGAATTGCTTCAAAATTTGGTTGATCTCGCCAGCAGCGGAGTTGCTTTGGAAAATCCACTCTCTCTCTCGTGTTGCATAATTCCCAATCTTGCTCGCTCTGGTCCCCTCGAAGGTACATTGATCGGCGTCTGTTTTAGCAAAGCCAGCCCAGAAAGACATTCCTTTTGCGAGCATTGAACCGCCAATAACAAGCGTGTTTAACCCGACTCCGAAAGGTAACGCGGCAATCGAAACATCGGGAATAAGGCTCAATCCGGCACCAAATTTTTCTTTCGATGCAGCATTGTTAAGTTTGTCTCGTGCCTCCTTGGATTTCCCCAAGTCTTCTACTTCCTGTGCAGACAACTTTTTACCGGCACCTTCCCCACTCAAATCTTTCACGATGTCCACAGGTACCGGAACAGAATCGACTGGTACTTCTATCTTGGTGAACATCATACCTCTTAAAGCCTTCCAATTCTCTTCCTTCAAGAGTTCCATTGCTGGAATTTTCTTAATAATTTCGTCCTCCTTCTTTCCTAAGAGTCTTTCGTAGTAGGTGTAACGCTCTTCAGCATTATTGAACGAGACTGCCAACCCCTCACGAGCCTTGATAGCTTCTTGCAACTGCGAGTATTTCACCACTTCCGCTAACCCAAGAATTGTACTCTCGTGTTTGGAACGAAGAATGGCTAGTGCTTCGTTGTCTTCCTTTTCAATGGCTCCAAGCAGATTATTCCCCAGCGACTTGACCTCCTGGCAGATTTCGGCGGCCTTCTGAATCAGGAACTGGAAACGCACGAGCGGCAAGGGCTGGTTCAACCCGCTGACCACAGCGCCGATGTCTACACCGGCGGCGGTGGCTCGCGCTAACAACGCCGGATCGATCGGCGGTTCAAACAACGGAAGCTGCCGAAAGGCTCCCTGGATATTGAGGCTATTGCGTATCTTGAACAGCCTATCCGCCACGGTGTCCCAGTAGCTCAGGAGTTTGTCGTTACGCGGTATGCAGAAATAAAGCGCCGGTATACTGGTTAGCGTTCCGGCCTTTGCGGAGTTTTTTACGGGCGCTGGAGGGGGCACCAAGTCAAAGGGAATCTCGGACTCCAGGTCGACGAGCACGTTACCAAGCACATCCTCATTCAGGTTTTTCAGGTAGGCATAGGTCATGGGGCGCACGGAACCCTTTTTGGGGACTGCCTGCGGGCGCGGACCGAGAAGGTTTGCCGCCAAGATATACAACTGGGTAGCTTCGTTGGTACTTTCCAGCGTATCTTGCCGAAATAGCGAATCACCCCAAGCGATTAGATTATCCAGGTACGCCATAACCGTCTTGTACATGTAGGCAGTCGGGCGGTAACGCGCGACACCATGTGGACGAAATGGATTTTCCCTCCACGCGTTTATGCAATTCGTAGTTCTTTTTAACAATTCATCATCAACTTGCGTGGAAAGGTTCTTCAAAATCTCTTCAAGGGAATTAACATCAGTCGTCTGAAACGCCTTTACCTTCCAGAACCGTTCCGGCGTTGGAGCGTCACTGTCATCAGTGGGATCGAAAACATAATGGAACCACCTTTGTGCCTCCTCGAAACGCTGATTTTTGCTCAAATGAATGGCAACCGTTATTGGCAAATGATAGAAAAGCTCCCAGTTATAAATGGAATAGGAACCTTCGGGACTAAAATCCAGCTCCTTGACGGGGGGATATTTGGTGTCAACAAAGACTCCACCTTCTTCCGAGCTAAGATCATCCGGTGGCTTGACAGGTTTGTAAATATCGAAGAACAGCTCATACAATTCATACTCCTCATCTTTTGGCTTTTTCGAAGTCGCAGAACCGTTCCTGAGCTTAGTGTCCAAAGCTTGGAGGCCGCTAACAGATTCTTCTGAAAGCGCTTTCTTTAACCTGGCAACATGCGGGTGGAAATGTGTAAAAAAGCGATAGGTAAGGAAATTACAATCGAGCGTGTAGGATCTTTCCTGCATGATGTCCTGGCTGCTATGGAATCCCGTTGAGGTTAGTTTACTCATAATGATCAAAGTCCGAAGGGTTAAAAGGAACTATCCAAAATGGGTAGCCGCCTCAATTTCATGTAGATTGTACGTCGCGCTGCATCATGACTTTGCTGAGTCCACTTCCACTCATAACAATGGACGCAGCCCCTGTTCTAGAGAACCCGGTAGCGTTAACCGCCGATTCCAGAGTGTTGAATCCGCCAGTTGCGCTAACAAAACTCCCATCATATTGGATTACCAATAAAGGATTGGTCGCCGCGTCGTGGGACGGCTGAACCTTGTATTGGGCAAGTCGGTCAATCGGATCAAGATGACGCGGGTCTGGCAAAGTCTGCTCTTCTGTATATATCGGAGGCCTCCAATCTATATCGGCATCAGTGGTTATTTCCGGTGGTTTAAGAACCCAAGTCTCACGTTTTTGAACTGACAAGTCATCCCATTTTGGCTCAACAAAAAAGGTATGAGACAGACCTTCTCTTGAGTCCAGATAGAAAAATGGACTATCTCGGTAAGTGCAATCCGAGCTATAAAGAGGGAGGGGCAACAATCGGAAATTGTCTCCCTTTGTAAGGATCTGCGCGTATTCAATACACGATTGTCCGTGCACTGCCAGAAAGTCTGTAACCGCGAGAGGTTCTTTGCCTACCCATTGGGTTGCGATTGCGAAGTACGGGTATTGATTTGACTGGATTAAATTGGGAGTCTGCAAATAAGGCGGAAATTTATTGGCTTCGTCCAAGTCAAGCGGCGCGCTCCAAGGCCGAGCCAACTCGTGTTTACTAAAGATTTTTATACGTTGCTCCTTAGTTTTGTCCGCGGTATCAGATATGCATATTGTGATCACGCCATCACTGGTTTGTACTCCAATTGGGCTCTTTCCATGGTCTTTGTTGGTAGTCCTTACTGGAACATTGTTAAATGAGACTCGCTCTGTGGCTTTCCATGTTCCGAGAGAATACTCGCTAAACTGGACATGGACTTCAGCTGTGAAGTCCTGGAACGTCGGAACTGTCGTGCCTTTTAGATCCTCCCATCTATTTCCGGGTAGAATACCGAGTGTTGATTGTGCCTCTTTGGAACCCTGGGATGCTGGAAGGAGGGTCACCCAAAACAGGTGCAGATGGCCTTGCCACATGGCTGCGACCACCTGATCGCCTTCAATTTCAGCGGTGACGGGCTCCCAGGGAGACCACGCCGTATCAGCGTAGCGGCGGTAAAAATACTTATGGGGCGTGTTATAAGTACGCCCGATCACATGGAGGGTGCCGGGTTTTTTGGGATCCCAAGCGTGTTCCGTGCACATCGTGACCATTTCTAGCCGCGCGATTTCGTCCAACCCATTCAGGTACTTGATCAAGGCTTCTTCCGCCAGATCGTTCGAGACGTCCCCTTGAAGCAGCTCGCTTTCAAGTTCCTGGAACAAGAAGCTCTTGTCGTTGCGGAACTCCGGTTCGAGCCAGTTTTCCGGAAAAAGGAAGATTTTCCGGTTGGCTTCCCAGACCCGATAGCGTTTCATCCATTTCCACTGTTCCGAATCGATCGCAGTAGGGCTTACTTTAGGTTCCAGATTCAGCAGGCAACGCTGGATAAACGTTTGCACACTCGAAATCGCGAGTCGCAGACGAGAGGTCTGCACAACCGGCTCCATACCAGGGTCCAACAGGAAATACTCGAACAGCTCGTTCGCATTCTTGAAACGTTCCGAGTGGTTAGCGACCACGTAAGCCACGAGCGCATCGCGCTGCTTTCGGCGCAATTTGTCGAATATCGATTGGGCTATCCGTTTCCAGTTTTCCGGCTCGTCGGCATAGAGTCTCTTCACAGCACTCCGAAAACGCTTGATTATCGAAAATCTTTCCTCTGATGTTTTCCGAACATTTACGACTCCTGTCAGAGATGCCAAGTCAGTGACTCGCACACCGAACCTCTCCACGATTTGTAATGCCTTCCACAGGCGCGTCAGGCCTATCTCGGAGGCAAAGCCGGGCGCTTCCAGGTATTGCGCTTCTTTTCCAACCAGATTTACGTTCACGGTGAAGCCCAGGTATACGGCCATGTCTTGGACCGTACTGCTGTCTCGCCGGATCAGTTCGCCGAACCGCCTGCATAGATCGACGAGCAATTCTTTTTTTACCTTTTCTAGTTTTTCCCCGCTGTCGATCGAGACTGGGACGGTCCTATGGGCATTTTCAAAGACATCAATGAGACCGTCCGTTCCACCTGCTACCTCGCGTCTGAGTACGTTGTAATCGGTGAGTCGGATAAACTGCTCAAACAGCGCATTAGCCCGGGTCATCGAGTCGTCAGAATCATCCATCTCACTTGTCGGCAACAGGTTCAGATCCAGATTTCCAGAATCCGCCGCATTAGAGAATAAGTAATGTACTTCCCGTTCACTGAGCGTAACCCCCTGCACGAGCTGGACAACTTTTTCCAGCAACACCCGCGCGCGACGAACGCGCTCGACGGCAGCCTCGGGATAGAGGGTTAGGCGGTCCAGAGAGCCTTTGGGCAGACTCTCGCCCTGGACCCATAACGCCGCTACATCGTTGCCTTGCAGGCGGTTGAAGTCGGGCCTGTTCAAAAGAGACCCTCGGTGTTTCTTCAAGACGGATAGCGGAACACTGTGTTTATAATGCCCATCGAGATTGCGAAGAATGAGCGTAAAGCGATGGGATATACCGGATTTGAGTTCGACGAAACTGCTGAGCTCACGATTTGCGTCAGCTTTTCCTAACAGAATTGGGTCTGGCAGGTCGTCGAGACGAAGCTCCGCTACTGCATCAGTGTGTCCGAGCCATACAAAAAAGCGATAGGCACCCGCGGCAGGAACTTCAAAATACCCATCGAATCGAGCACTATTCGCTTGTTCGGGCTTGCCGAAATCCATTAGTGCTTTTTCGGTACAGAACACTGTGGCCACGGTCCTTGTTTCGAGTGCTTCACCGGTTCCATCACTCGAAGAAAAATAAGCGACATTAACGCCACGCTCTGCGGATGCGGAAAATGCATCAAGGAGTGGCTGGTCGGGGTAACTTGGATCGCTTAGAAGCTTGCGGTCAGTCAGTAACGCGTCGGTAAGTGATGGGGTGATCTTTAGCTCGTTCGCCAACGTCTGGACTGTGAATTGGCGAATGAGTTTTTGCTGTACCAACGGGAAAATGACTAATGCCAGCTGCGAGCGGCTTGCCTCTATGGAGCCAACCAGTTTATCCGCTTCTATAAGGTTTTTAAAATCTTTAAAGTCTTCTGGTTCACACCTAATAATCTCGTCCAACAGCCTTCGGAGCAAGCTCTGTGCCTGGTTCTGAACATTATCAAGCAATTGCGTCAGCAGCGGCGATTCTTGCAAATTCTGGTACTCGATTTTCTTCTTATCAGACAGTATACCCCGATATCTGAGACGTTGCGTTTTGCTCTCCGCGTCGTAATTAACTGTTAGAGCGGGTTCTCCGTCAAACAACGTGGGGACCATAGCATTCTCGGGTAAAATTCCTATCCCTGCAGCTTCATATTCAGCTAAGCCAGCTAGAATGCTAATGGTGCTTTCGATCAATTGCGTTGTCGCGAACCTCGATTGCTCCTGAACGTTGGTAAGCAGATTCAACAGTACCGGGCGTAAACCCTCCGGTACCTCATCGCGCTCGGTTAGTGCTTGCCTACGCGCCTCCGATAATACGCCGCGATGGGCAAGCCGGAGTGTCCTGCGAACACGGTCCAGATGGAAGCGAATGGCCGAGTCGCCGGTCAGTATCGGTGGTTTAATGGTATCTGCTGCTATAGAAACCGCTTTCGTGGCTTCGTATTCGGTCATGCCTGTTAACGTGCCAATAACCGTGACAACGTTGTCAGCGATAAACGCAAAGCTTTCGCTCTGCAACTGGTCGAACAGGTTTCCAGCCTCAGAAGATGAGCTCAGCGTCTTAAACCGCTCTTTCCTCTGATCCAACAAGATGCCACGGTAGGAAATAGATTGAATTTTCCGCACCTCATCGTAGGTAATCCGCAAGGCAGGGTCGGCAACGAACGCCTGCGGTTCGAGCTTTTGACTCGGTTCCCGCTTAACGTCCATTCGATATTCCCAGGTCCCCGCCAGTATCCCAAGGAAACTGTTCACTAAGTCACCCGGTAACAGGAGCATCAGCTCTTGTCGAAGAAGCTCATCGGTCAGGCCTGTGGTATCCCCGGGCACGGCATGTTCATCTTGGATGCGCAGGATTTCTGTGGAGAGCAGCTTGGTCAGTGCCAACAACTGCTGAGGATCAGGCCGGTACTTCCCGACTGGGTCGAAGCGGTGAAGCAGCAGGTATTCAATATCTTCAACCTGGAAACCGCTCTGCTTCACTTTCTCCATGACATCCAGAAATTCAAGCGTGTGCGTGAACGGCTTGTCGTCTTCACGCGTTTCAAGTGGTTCTGAACTTAGAAGCGGAAAAGGGTCAAGTCCGGACAGTTGTTGTAGAGTCAAGAGTTCGGTGACGCTCAAATCGAGGGCTTTTGCAAGCAAACCATACCGAAAAACAGTGGATACGATCTCCGTAGAAATTCCTGACCTTGCATAGTCGTAAATCACGGCCGTGTCTCCAGCCATCTCGATGATGTAGGTCTTGTCGGCGTCGACCACGAGCCGTTTACTCGCCTCAGCGACAGCCTCAATCCGCGCTGACTCCGAGAGGAAAACGCCATTTTGACTGAACTCCTCCCGCAAGCTCGCTGAAATGATGCCCGAATCTGGCTGATTGTTGATGTGGATATTTTGCGAACGAAACAGTGGATTAGGATCAGCACCTGCTCGCGCAATGATTGGATTCATATCTCTCGACGTAAGTCCTATTGCTCCTTGAAGCGGAAGCAGATGATCCTTTAACAGAGCGCTTCTATCGAAGAAGTACATGTCAAGACCAGTGCGGTAATCAACCTTCTGGAAACGTTTTGCATAAGGTGTCGTTCCATCTCCTTGGTCGGTGCTCGACCACAAGTCGATCAGATCAAGCCGACTGTGGTTTTCGAGATTGATTCGCTCATCCAGGGCTTTCAGGTGAGCGATGTATACCAGTGCAGTCTTCAGGGCCTCGGCGAGATTGTCCATGGTTAGTGGCGAGAGACTGCTTGGCAAGAAGACCTCGAGTGCTCGGTCTGTCTCTTCGATGGTCCAGCCCAGTTTTTTCCAAAGCCGAACAAAAAGATTAAGCTTGAGAAACACCAGATCTTCGGCGGGGCGGCGATCGGCAAACTCGAGGATGGTCTCGTTAAAACTGCACTGCGATGGCGATAAGTCTCTGAGCAACAAAGTTTGATTGAACGCACCTCTAGACCAAGAATCTTCGAGCGCAGCCCTGGTTTTCTGGTCCAACAACTCTTCGAAGACACGCTGCTCGGCGGCAAAATCGGGACGGCCTCGATAGTTGAAGTAGTGGACGACATCCTGTAGTTGAAGGTTGAACCCAAGCTTCATCACTTCGGACTCCGCAGCTTTGAGGCCCGGATTTACGAAGCTCGTTTGAACCAGCTCGACGAGTTCCTTGTAGCTGACGTCCAACCGCCTTGAGAGCGTCTTAGCAGAATTAAGGTCGATGCGCTGTCCGTCCTCATCTTTTGCCAATATCTTAGCATCAACCGAGCTCTCATAAGGGTAACCATAAAGCCGGTGCCAGGCCGCCATTTCATCCCGATGGGTGAAGACCGCGTACTCTCCGGGAGAGATGCCGAGGTACTCGGTAAAAATGGCGGCGCGGTCGAAGG
>Ga0208392_1000212_pt1 | contig 15470 bp, 8 predicted proteins | sample LakWasMeta3_LOW4_2_FD_183855 | JGI IMG/M metagenome (GOLD analysis project Ga0208392, IMG submission 183855) | Freshwater sediment methanotrophic microbial communities from Lake Washington under simulated oxygen tension - Sediment Metagenome... | ecosystem: Environmental > Aquatic > Freshwater >... | reverse complement strand
TTATCACTCATAATTTCGCTCTTGTTTTGCGCATACTCATAACCTTGTTTCCACCACTTTTTCATTTTCTTTTTATTAAAAATGAGTGCATTATTCGTCAATTTCGTTGGAGTATAATATAAATTCAGCTTGACTTTATTGTTGTTTGCGATTAGTTTACCAATAGTAATATTGTGTTTTTCCACTTGATCCAGTGTAATTCGGAATAAATCAATCAAAAGTGAAAACGGATTTTTTCCTATGGCTCTTTTGGAAATTCTGGTCTCGGTTTCCAAAATTATAACATCAATTTCTGTGGCGCCACGGTTGATTGCTTCCTGAATTGGCACCAAACTCGAGAATCCTCCATCACCATATTCGCAACCATTTTTAGAAACTATACTCATAAAAGGCACATAATTGCTGGAAATCCATATCCATTCGCAAAATTCAGCATAAGAATAATCCTTTATCGACTTATATTCAGCTTCATTTTTCGAAATATTGGTAACAGTAACGACAACGTCGGTTTTTGAATCTTTTAGTTCATTAAAATCAGAAATTGGAAAACTTGATTTAATCAATTTGAATAGATTTTTACTTTCTCCAAAAGTTCTTTTCCCCTTTAAAAACTGCCTAATTACACTAAAGTGGTTGATTGTTACAATATCAATTCCGTCTTTATTCTTAATAATAAATGGATTAATATCGAATATTTTATCCATATCAACATTGGTATAAATGCTATGAATTTTATCAATATGCCCCAAAGCCAAATGCGGAATGAGCAAACTTCCGGTTGAAGTACCAAGTAATAAATCATATTTATAGCCTTTGTTCTCCAACAAAAATTGGGCTACGCCACCAGCAAATGCGCCTTTACTTCCTCCTCCCGAAATCACTAATGCTCTCATAAAATTGGTTTAAAAACGTATTACTCTTTTAACAATCGATTCAATTGAAATTGTTCATTTTCATTTAAATCAGGTAAAATTCTTTCGAAAGAAACTCGCATTTCCTTATTTTTCAACAAAGTTCGGATATTATCTCTACCAAATTTAGAAAATTGCCACATATGATGTGTCGTTGAATTAACCAAATTTTTTAAAACCGTATCATTAATCAAATGAAAGGCAATCAATTTCTCCAAAGCATTTTGTCTTGTGATAGCTTCAAAATTGGATGACGAATAATCAATCAATTCCTTGATTAAAATCTCCTTGTTTGTCGAATATTCGGGAGTTGCTAATGCCAATGATAACCACAAAGTTCTCAGATTAAAATCATTGAACCCAATCCAATCTTTCGATTTATCCAAATATTGAAAACGATGTTCAGGAAAATTATTCCAAAGATTGTACAAAGCTATTTCCTGAGTTTGATAGGATTTATCGTCTAATAAACTTTCATATTCGATTCTGAAATCTTCAGGGATTTTAGTCAAAATAGCAGCAACCGCTTGGCGAACTTGCAGATTATGGGTTTCCAAAGCCAGAATCAATAACTGTTTTTTATCCTCAAAATTTTCATTTTTTAATTGGTAAACGACGGCTTCTTTCACAGAAAAATAGGCGTCGGATTGCAGTGTTTTGGCAAAAAAATCCGCTTTCTCTGATAAAGGTATGTTTCGTGATTTTTCGATTTCAAAAAGCAATTGAATAGATTTATTTTTTAAAAGTAAATCATTGGCAATTTGACTGTTAAAACTTGAATTTTCAAGCCATACTTTACTAAAATTATCCAAATCATAATTAGAAACCTTCTTGATTTCGTCAAAGAAGTCCTGTGTATTTACACTTTGAAACGAATGTTTTTTCAAATAATTTCGCACTGCTTTTTTAAAGGCTTCTTCTCCGATTCCTTCGTGCAAAACGTGCAATGCCCAAGCCCCTTTTTGGTAGAAACTCAACGAACTCGCTTTCTCGTTCAAGACAGGAATAGTATCTGTTTTAGAAGCCTGTTTGAGCTGTTGCGCATAGTCGTATAATTTGTAATAAAAATAATCTTCGCCATAAATTTGCTTTTCGGCAAGCAAGGCATAATAGGTTGCGAAACCTTCCTGAAGCCAATGGTGTTTACCATTTTGGGCTGTGACTAAATCTCCAAACCATTGATGCGCCAGTTCGTGTGCATTGACATTGGTGTAATTCCTGTCTTCAAAACCAGTAGAATCAACAACATAACGACTCGAAAATACGGTTGCCGAGGTGTTTTCCATTCCGGCATACAAGAAATCCCGAGCAGGAATTTGTTTGTATATTTTCCAAGGATACTTCACTCCTATTTCCTTTTCCAGAAAGTCGAAAATTTGTCTAGAATAGCGATACGTGGGTTCAAATTTGGCTTTATCTTTGGGTTCATAATACATTTCCAAAGGAATTCCGGATTTTGAGAGCTCCATTTTCTTGTCTAATTTCCCGATGGCAAGCATCAATAAATAGGAACTCATTGGTTTTTGCATACGGTATTCCCAATAAATATTGTCATTGTTTATGAATTTTTCTGCCAAAATCCCGTTTGAAATAACTTGGTATTTCGCATCGAAAGTAACTCCTAAATTGAAAATCACTTTTTCGTTCACATCATCAAAACTCGGAAACCAATTGCTGGTATATTTCCCTTGACCTTGTGTCCAAATCTGCAAATTATTTGTCGCTTCTGAACCAATAAAATACATTGTCTGCTTTGGCTTGGCGGTATATTCAAAACTCAGGCAGTTTTTCCCTTTTTGGAACGGAAAAACCAATTGTAATTCCTTGCCTGTGTTGACATAATTAACAACCTTCTCATTGATTTTCACCTCTGAAAATGTCATATTCTGGGCGTCAATTTTGATGGTGTCAATGGGTTTTAAAACATCAAAAAAGTAATTGATTGCTCCGGAAACCAATCGTTCTTTGGGATCAATGGTGATTTGCCCTAAAACCGATTTAAAATCAACAGATTTCGTCTGTTGGGCGAATGTAATGGTGGAAATTAAGAGAAAAAGGTATTTCATTTTTTATCTTTCTTCAAATAGTTGTAACAATTGCGTCACCGTATTCCAATTGCGGATGGTTGCCGTTACGTTCAGTTTTTTCTCGATATATTTCTGGTCAAATCTTGTTTTTCCTGCGCCAACGACATATTTAATAAAAATTCTATTGCTATCAATACTAGCTTCATCAGGTTTAAATTGGCTAATTTTCAAATCATTGATGCTGTCGCTTCGCAAAGTGGTGGAAACAAAAGCCACGTACAATTTTTTAATGTCCAAAGTTGCCTCTTTCAAAAAAGGATTGTTCTTAAAACAAGCTTCTAAATCGGCTTTTCCAATAACAACTACCGGAACTTCGTGACCAAAAACCTTAAAAATTTCCTGCTTAATTTTGAAACCAACGGCTGCAGCATTTTCTTCATTGGTATCCACAAAAACATTTCCTGATTGAATATAGGTTTGCACATTCTGGAAACCAATGACCTCCAAAGTCGTTTTCAAAGCTTCCATTTTTATCATATTGTGTCCGGAAACATTGATACCACGTAGCAATGCGAGATGGGTTGTCATTTTGTAAGCAATTTTATTTTTCAAATATACCAAAATTCCTACTTCAATATCAAACAATCTCATTTCCTATTTTCCAAACAAAAAACTATCTTCGCTTCATCAAATTAAGAATCCGTATTTATCCGTGTCTTTGTCATCTCGAGCGCAGTCGAGAGAAGTAAATCCGTGTCATCCGTGTCCAAATAAACAATATGCAGCACAACCTACTAGAAACTCCCATCGAATACCTCAAAGGCGTCGGTCCTAACCGTGGCGTTTTGCTGCGCAAGGAATTGGGAATTCATAAATATGGAGATTTGCTCAATTTTTATCCAAATCGTTACATTGATAGAACGCGATATTACAAGATTAACGAATTGCAAAATAACATTGCCGAAGTCCAAATCATCGGTAAAATCATCAATATCAAAACCGTTGAATTTGGCAAAAACCAGAAACGATTGGTTGCCACTTTCGTTGACGAAACAGGACAAATGGAACTCGTTTGGTTTCAAGGCCACAAATGGATTCGGGAAAGTTTGAAGCTCAACGAAATGTGCGTTATTTTCGGGAAATGCACTTCTTTCGGGAACACTTTCAATATGGCGCATCCCGAAATCGAGTTGATGACGGAACACGAACAAAGCCTTCGCTCGGCGATGCAGCCCGTGTATCCATCGACGGAAACCTTGGCAAACCGAGGAATTTCCAATCGGGTAATCAATAAAATGATGCAACAATTGTTTCAGGAAACGCAAGCCAAATTCTCCGAAACTATGCCCGATTATTTGACTGCCGAATTGAAACTGATTCCGAAAAATGCGGCTTTGTTCAACATCCATTTTCCAAAAAGTGCCGAAGCTTTGGCAAAAGCCCAATTCCGATTGAAATTCGAGGAATTGTTTTATATCCAATTGCAATTAATCACTAAAAACCTGATTCGGAAACATAAAATTAAAGGACATCCTTTCACGAAAGTGGGCGATTATTTCAATAATTTTTACCAAAATCACCTGCCTTTTGAACTGACGAATGCCCAAAAAAGAGTCATCAAGGAAATCAGAATTGATATGGGAAGCAACGCCCAAATGAATCGGTTATTGCAAGGCGATGTGGGATCCGGAAAAACAATCGTGGCTTTGATGAGTATGCTCATTGCTTTGGATAACGGTTTTCAATCTTGTTTGATGGCGCCAACGGAAATCTTGGCCAATCAACATTTTAACGGTTTAACCGAATTAGCCAAAGAATTGAATATCAACATAAAGATACTGACGGGTTCAACCAAAACTGCAACTCGAAAAATCATTCACGAGGAACTGGAAAATGGAACTTTACACATTCTGATTGGTACGCACGCTTTATTGGAAGACAAGGTGAAGTTTCAAAATTTGGGCTTGGCCGTGATTGACGAACAACATCGCTTTGGAGTGGAACAACGTTCGAAATTGTGGAAGAAATCCACCCCTAACCCCTCCAATGGAGGGGAACTAGTACCACCACACGTTTTGGTGATGACGGCCACGCCTATTCCGCGAACTTTGGCGATGAGTTTGTACGGCGATTTGGATATTTCAGTCATTGATGAATTGCCTCCGGGACGAAAACCCATCCAGACCGTGCATCGATTTGACAGCAATCGCTTGAAAGTTTGGAAATTTATTCGGGATGAAATTGCCATTGGCAGACAAATCTATATCGTCTATCCGTTGATTGAAGAATCGAAAACTATGGATTTCAAGGATTTGATGGACGGTTACGAAAGCATTTCCCGTGATTTTCCGCTACCAGATTATTCTATTTCCATTCTTCACGGAAAAATGAAACCAGCCGACAAAGATGCCGAAATGAAACGCTTTGCCGAAGGAAAAACGAATATTATGGTCGCCACAACGGTGATTGAAGTTGGCGTAAATATTCCAAATGCCAGTGTAATGATTATTGAAAGTGCCGAACGTTTTGGACTATCGCAACTCCATCAACTTCGAGGTCGCGTGGGTCGTGGCGCGGAACAAAGTTACTGTATCCTGATGACGAACCACAAATTGAGTGCCGACAGCAAAACCCGAATGGAGACGATGGTGGGCACAAATGACGGTTTCGAAATTGCGGAAGTCGATCTCAAACTTCGTGGACCGGGAGATTTGACGGGAACGCAACAAAGTGGTGTTTTGAATCTCCAGATTGCCGATATTGTTCGAGATAGAGACATTTTGATCTTGGCACGAAATTATGCTTTGAAAATTCTGAAAGACGATGCTCCGATGCAAAAACCTGAAAATGCTGTTTTGAGAGCAACCTATATTGAATTGACCAAAAAGAAAAATATTTGGAATTATATCAGTTGATATTCCAATTCTAAAACTAAATTTGTTTTCCATCCTTAAAAAGATTTATAAATCCAATTTTTCTAAAAATGAAACTAACTGATGAATATATCTTTCGGCAACCAGAAATGCATCAGTCTATTTTACTTCATATAATAAGTGTTGTAAAAAAATCTCTTCCTGATGCTGAATTACTTTTAAAATATGGAGTTCCTTATTTCTATTATAAAAAAAAGGCATTTTGTTATCTTGCTCATAATCAGAAAAAAGGGTTTGTTGATTTGGGCTTTGCAAGAGGCTTTAAATTAAAAAAAAATCAAGAATTTCTTGTAGATGAAAGTCGAAATACTGTAAAATCTCTGCGTTATTTTAGTTTGGAAGCTATTGACAATGCAATTCTTGAAGATGTTATAAATGAAGCTGCCGCTTTGTATAAATAAAAAATCCCCAAACGGAATGCAACTTCGAAAGCAACCTATATCGAATTAACTTAAAAAAAATATTTGGAATTATATTAGTTAATACCCTTCAGTTTAAATAATTGTATACAGATAGTACACAGATGACACAGATTTACTTCGTAAAAACACGGATTAAAAGTGATTTTTAAAATTTAAAGTTAAACCATTTTGTATTTTTATAGTCTTAAAAAAGGTCATTTTTTCGAATATTAATATTTGCTTATTTGGTGTAAAATAATTAACAAAACTCCCTTTATTCCAAATTCTAAAACCTAAATTTGTCTTTTTTAACCCAAATAAGTGAAGTCTAATCTCACTTTTTTAATAAATTATGAAATGAGCATAACGGAAATTAAGTTTAAACACTGTAAAGAGAAATGCGAATTATATATGACCAATAAAAAACAATAAAAAGTTACATATGAAACTAAAACATATTATTTATTCCTTACTAATTATCGGGTTTGGCGCTTTTATAGCTTACAGAATTATCTCAAATAAAAATAAAAACGATGATTCTAAAGGCAAAGACGGAAAAAACAAAACGATGATCGTGAGCGGAATTGTTGTTAAAACTCAAACTTTCGATAATAATCTTTCGCTTTCAGGTTCGATAGAAGCCAATGAGCAAGTTGAAATTCGTTCTGAAATTTCAGGAATTGTAGAAGGAATTTATTTTAAAGAAGGAAGCAATGTTTCTAAAGGTCAGTTGCTTTTCAAAGTAAACGATATTGAATTAAGAGCACAATTGGCTCAAGCCAAAACTAAGGAAGGATTAGCTTCGGAAAATGAGAGAAGAGCTAAATTATTACTCGAAAAAGAAGCCATAAGCCAAGAAGAATATGATGTTGCAAGAGCCGATTTAAAATTGGCGCAAGCACAAATTCAATTGATTCAGGCACAAATTGCAAAGACTTCGGTAAAAGCGCCATTTTCAGGAAAGATAGGATTGCGTTCTATTTCACCGGGAACTTACATCACTCCAAGTCTTTTGGTTGCCAAATTAGTCAACATCAGCCAATTAAAAATCACTTTTTCTATTCCTGAAAAATATGCCAATCAGGTGAAAACAAATTCCAATTTAAGTTTCACAATTGCTGGATCAACCGAAAAATATTCAGCCAAAATATATGCAATTGAGCCAGAAGTTCAAATTTCGACAAGAACATTGCAGGTTCGTGCCATTGCCGAAAATAAAGATGGGAAATTATTGCCTGGTACTTTTGCCAATGTAGAATTGCCTTTAGACATCATTAAAGATGCAATTGTTATTCCATCAGAAGCCATTATTCCTGTTCAAAACGGAAAAAAAGTATTCATTTCAAATATGGGTAAAGCCAAAGAAGTGATGGTAGAAACTGCCACAAGAACTGACGCTTCTATTTTAGTACTTTCGGGTTTAAAAGCAGGAGACACACTTTTGACAACTGGAGTAATGTCTTTAAAACAGGACGATGACGTGAAAGTGATAGTGAAATAAATGGCAGATTTCAGGTGTCAGTTGGCAGCAAATCCTAAATTTAAAATCTTAAATCTAAAATCTCAATGAGTTTATCCACTATAAGTATAAAAAGACCTGTATTAACAATCGTTCTCAACTTGACCATCGTTTTGTTCGGGATAATTGGATACAGTTTTCTGGGCGTTAGAGAATTTCCTTCGATAGATCCGGCACAAATTTCGGTTCGTACCAATTATTCGGGAGCCAATTCTGATATTATTGAATCTCAAATTACGGAACCGCTCGAAAAAGCAATCAATTCAATTGACGGAATTCGAAATATAACTTCATCGAGCACGCAAGGAAGCAGCAATATTACGGTGGAATTCAATTTGAATAAAAATCTGGAAGAAGCCGCCAATGATGTTCGTGATAAAGTTTCGCAAGCCGTAAGGAGTTTGCCAAAAGATATTGATGCACCTCCTGTAGTTTCTAAAGCTGATGCCAATAGTGATGCTATTATTTCGATGACAATTCAAAGTGATTCCCGAAATGAATTAGAACTAAGCGATTATGCTGAAAATGTGATTTCGCAACGAATGGAAACCATTCCTGGTGTCAGTGGTGTTCAAATTTGGGGACAAAAAAAATACGCAATGCGTTTGTGGATAGATCCTGTAAAACTAGCTTCTTATGGTTGCACCGTTTCTGAAGTCAGGGATGCCTTAAATAAACAAAACGTAGAATTGCCATCTGGAAAATTGACTGGAAGCAACACAGAGTTGACTGTAAAAACGGTTGGAAACCTTTCAACTCCCGAAGAATTCAATAACATCATTATTCGTACAGATGGAGAAAAAATAGTTCGTTTAAGCGATGTTGGCTCGGCTGTACTTGGTCCTGAAAACATTGAAACCAGACTTTCCCAATCCGGTTTACCATTGGTTGGTATTGGTATTGTGCCAATGCCAGGAGCCAATTATCTTGATATTTCAAAGGAATTTTACAAACAAGTTGAAACTTTAAAAAAGGATCTACCAAAAGATATTAAACTAAACATTGCAATTGACAATACGCTTTTTGTAAAAAAATCAGTATTGGAAGTAGCAGAAACATTAGGAATTTCATTAATTCTGGTTATTTTAATTATCTATTTATTCTTTAGAGATTGGGCAATTGCTTTCCGTCCATTAATCGATATTCCCGTTTCGTTGATTGCTACTTTCTTTATAATGTGGCTATTTGGCTTTTCGATAAATGTGTTGACTTTATTGGCAGTTGTTCTGGCAACAGGATTGGTGGTTGATGATGGAATTGTGGTTACCGAAAATATTTTCAAAAAAGTAGAAGAAGGAATGTCGCCAATTGAAGCCGCAATAAAAGGTTCAAACGAAATCTTTTTTGCCGTAATATCCATTTCAATAACCTTGGCAGCGGTGTTTTTGCCGGTAATTTTTCTGGAAGGATTTGTGGGGCGATTGTTCCGGGAATTTGGCGTCGTCATTGGAGCTGCAGTATTGGTTTCTGCCTTTGTTTCATTGACTTTGACACCTATGCTGAATGCATACTTAATGAAAGGCGGCGAACAAAAAAAATCAAAATTTTATATTGCAACTGAACCGTATTTCCAAAAATTAAACAGTGCTTATGCCAGTGCTTTAGAGCGTTTTATAAAAAGGAAATGGTTGAGTTTCCCTATATTGATTGCCTGCTTTGGATTGATCATTTTGTTTTTTAATTTACTCCAAAAAGAAACTGCTCCTTATGATGATCGAAGTTCAATAATAATGAGCGTGACTACTGCCGAAGGTTCCTCTTATGAATACACAGATCGATTTATGCAGGAAATTTCAAAATTAGTTGACGATTCTATTTCCGAGAAAAAAGTAGCTTTAGTAATCACTTCGCCCGGTTTTATTGCTTCAGCTTCAAACAGCGGAAGAGTTAGAATTGCATTGGTTGATCCAAGCGAAAGAAAAAGAACTCAAAAAGAAATTGCCGATAAATTAACCAAATGGACCAAGAAATATCCGGAAGCAAAAACATCAGTGACAGAACAGCCTACGATTTCGGTAAATAGACGTGGAGGTTTGCCGATTCAGTACATTATTCAGGCACAAAACTTTGAAAAATTACAGAAAAAAATTCCGCTATTTATGGATGAAGCGGCAAAAAACGAAACTTTTTCCATTACTGATGTCAATCTGAAATTCAATAAACCCGAAATCAATGTCACCATCAATCGCGAGAAAGCCGAAAGTCTTGGGATTTCTGTAATTGATATTGCTCAAACGCTACAACTTTCATTAAGCGGGCAACGTTTCGGTTATTTTATGAGAAATGGAAAACAGTACCAAGTCATTGGACAATTTGACCAAAAAGACCGTTCGAAACCGTTAGATTTAACTTCGATGTTTGTCAAAAACAACAAAGGCGAACTGATTCAAATGGATAATGTCGTGACCATTGAAGAAAAAAGTAATCCACCACAGCTGTTTCATAATAACAGATATATGTCGGCAACGGTTTTCGCAGGCCTTGCTCCAGGCAAAAGCATTAGCGACGGAATTGATGCAATGAATGAAATAAAAGCCAAAGTTTTGGACGATACTTTCACCACTGATTTAGGAGGAGAATCCAGGGATTTTGTCGAAAGTAGTTCCAATACTTCTTTCGCATTTGGACTGGCTTTGATATTGATATTTTTAATTCTGGCGGCACAATTTGAAAGTTTTATTGACCCGCTTATAATAATTTTGACTGTGCCGATGGCAGTTGCAGGAGCTTTATTTTCATTATGGCTGTTTGACCAGACTTGGAATATTTTTAGCCAAATCGGAACGGTAATGTTAATTGGATTGGTAACCAAAAACGGAATCTTAATTGTGGAATTTGCCAATCAATTGCGGGAACAGGGAAAACCAAAATTAGAAGCAATATTAGAAGCTTCAGAAGCGAGACTCAGACCTATTTTGATGACAAGTCTGGCTATTTCTTTGGGCGCTTTGCCAATTGCGTTGTCACTTGGTGCAGCATCAACGAGTAGAATGGGAATGGGAGTTGTCATCGTTGGCGGAACAATTTTCTCTTTGGTTTTAACCTTATTTGTAATTCCTGCTCTGTATTTATTGTGGTCAAAAGCAAGAAAACATTATCCTGAATTTGACCATATCGAAGAATATGAAAAAGAAAGTAACTAATTATGACAAATTCTAAAATCTTATTTCAAAGTCTGGTTTTATTCTTCTTTTGCATTGTAAAAATAAATGCTCAAGAAATCCTGACTATCGAAGATGCCGTAAAAATAGCATTGGAAAATAACTATGAAATCAAAATAGCATCAAACAATTTAAATATTGATAAAACCAATGTAACTACCGGAAATGCTGGAATGTTACCCAAAGTAACTGCCAATGTAGTGGACAATAATGGTATTCAAAATCTTTCACAAACACGAGCAGACGGAACGGTAAATACGCTTGATAATGCCAAAAACAGTAATTTGAATTATGGTGTTGGTTTAGATTGGACCATTTTTGACGGTTTTAAAATGTTTGCCAAATTAGATCAATTAAAGGAACTGCAAAAATTGGGTGAAACCCAATTAAAATTGACCATCATTACGAAAATAAGCAATTTAAATGCGGTATATTTTGAATTGGTGAACCAACAACAACAATTGGCGGCATTGGATACAACCATCGAAATTTCAAATCAACGTCTGGCATTGGCAAAAAATCGTTTTACGATTGGGAAAGCGTCTAAATTAGAAGTTTTGAATGCTCAAGTTGACCTCAATACAGATAGAACGAATCTGTTAAGACAGAAAGAATTGTATGCTAACACTAAAATTGTGCTGAATCAGGTAATGGCTCGCGATCCAAAAATTGATTTTAAAGTGGCGGATGTAATTGAAGTAGATAAAAGTTTATTGCTTCCTGAATTAACTGCACTGGCTGAAAAACAAAATCCAGAATTAGAAACCCAAATTATCAACCAAAGAATTTCGGAATTGCAATTGAAGCAAATAAAAGGTGAGCGATATCCAACTGTAAACCTGACTTCGGGTTATGTCTTTTCAGAAAGTCAATCAGGACTTGGTTTTACAACCCAATCGTCAGCTCATGGCCTTAATTATGGATTTCGGGCATCATTAAATTTGTTTGATGGATTTGCGCAAAACCGAAATGAAAAAATTGCAAAAATTGAAATTGACAATGCTAAATTGGCTATCGATCAGCAAAATCAAAAACTGAATTCGCAATTAACAGCTTTCTATCAAACGTATTTAACTAATTTAGAATTGATTGATTTAGAATATGAAAACGAAGCTATTGCCAAACAAAACATGGAAATTACGGTTGATAAATTCCGTATTGGCACCATAACTACTTTGGAATTCAGAACGGCACAATTGAATTATGTCAATGCCAAAGTAAATTACAGTAAAGCACAATTTCAAGCTAAGTTAACCGAGATTTTACTAAAAGAGCTGGCAGGAAATCTAACTTTTTAAAAACTTGTTTTTGAGAAAAATGGATTAAATAATTCACAAAAAGACTTTCAAAGTTTGTTCCTTTCTAACTTTGAACCTCGAGAAACATTGATTATATTTGCACCTTTGAAAATTTACTTTAAATACAATGAAAATATCTTACAACTGGTTAAAACAATTCATTAAAATAGACTGGAAATCCGAAGAAACAGCTGCTTTACTAACAGATTTAGGTCTTGAAGTAGAAATGGTCGAAAAATACCAATCAGTAAAAGGTGGATTAGAAGGAATTGTTGTAGGTCACGTCCTTACTTGTGTACAACATCCTGATGCCGACAGATTGAAAGTGACAACAGTAGATTTAGGCGATGGTATTCCCGTTCAGATTGTCTGTGGCGCTGCCAATGTTGCTGCTGATCAAAAAGTACCCGTTGCCACCATTGGAACAACTTTATATGATAAAGAAGGTGTTTCTTTTCAAATCAAAAAAGGAAAAATTAGAGGTCAGGAAAGCTACGGAATGATTTGTGCTGAAGATGAATTAGGTCTTGGAGAAAGTCACGATGGCATTATGATACTTGATAATGCAATAAAAGCAGGAACAACTGCTGCAAGTGTTTTTAAAATTGAAAATGACGAGGTTTTTGAAATTGGACTAACTCCCAATCGTGCTGATGCTATGAGTCATCTTGGAACTGCCCGTGATTTAAGGGCCGGTTTATCTCAAACTGGTGTTAATGTGGAATTTATTACTCCATCTGTGAGTAATTTTAGAGTGGATAAAAGAACATTAAAGATTGATGTAAAAGTGGAGAAAACGCTGTTAGCTCCAAGATATTGTGGAGTTACCATTTCTGGAATTACAATAAAACCATCTCCAAGTTGGCTTCAAAACAGATTGAAGGCCATTGGAATCAATCCAAAAAATAATATTGTTGACGTTACAAATTATGTCTTACACGAATTAGGACAACCGCTTCACGCATTTGATGCTTCAAAAATTCACGGAAAAATAATTGTAAATACACTTCCTTCAGGAACCAAATTCACTACACTCGATGATGTAGAAAGAACTTTGCATGAAGAAGACTTAATGATTTGTGACGAATCCGGGCCTTTATGCATTGCCGGAGTTTTTGGCGGGAAAAGTTCTGGTGTTTCAGAAACAACAACTTCTATTTTCCTTGAAAGCGCTTATTTTAATCCTGTAAGCATTCGGAAAAGTGCCAAAAGGCATCAATTAAACACTGATGCTTCCTTTAGATTTGAAAGAGGAATTGATCCAACCATCACGGAATACGCCTTAAAACGCGCCGCATTATTGATTCAGGAAGTCGCTGGAGGCGAAATAACATCAGACATTATTGATGTTTATCCAAAGAAAATTGAAGATTTTCCAGTAGTTTTGAATTTCAACAATGTTAAGAAAATTATTGGTCAGGAATTGCCAAAGGAAATCATTAAAAATATTTTGGCATCATTAGAAATCAAGGTAAACAGTGTTTCCGATGCTGGACTAGGATTGACAATTCCTGCTTACCGAGTTGACGTACAAAGAGAAATTGATGTGATTGAAGAAATCCTCAGGGTTTATGGCTACAACAATATCAAATTTTCAGAAAAACTGAATGCTACGGTTTCCAATGCTCCAAGAACCGAAGATTATAAAGTTCAGAATGTCATTGCAACCCAATTGAATTCTCAAGGGTTCAATGAAATGATGGCGAATTCGTTGACGACTTCTTCCTACGTTCAATTGTCGGAAATATTGAAAGAAGAACACAACGTGATAATTCTAAATCCATTGAGTAATGATTTAGCCGCAATGCGACAATCGTTATTGTTCTCAGGATTAGAAGCCTTATCCTATAACATCAATCGTAGAAATTCAGATTTGAAATTTTTCGAATTCGGAAAAACCTATCATAAATTACCTTCCGGTTATGAAGAAAATAAACATTTAACGATGTTTATTACTGGAAACAGAAATCAAGAAAGCTGGACAAATGCACTGAAACCTACGGATTTCTTTTTATTCAAAGGCTATGTAAATGGAGTTCTTTCGAGATTAGGAATTCAAAAAACTCAAAATCTTCCAATAACTTCTGATGTTTTCTCTGAAGGAATCGCGATAGGTTTTGGAAATGATATTCTTGTAGAATATGGTGTAGTGAAAAAATTGGTTTTGAAACATTTTGACATCAAGCAAGAAGTTTTGTTTGCCGATTTCAATTGGGCTTTGATTTTGAAACTACTTTCCAATAAAATTAAATATGTTGAAATTCCAAAATATCCTGAAGTTCGCAGAGATTTGTCTTTGTTATTGGATGAAAACGTCTCTTTCGATACTATTTACAATCTTGCCAGACAAACCGAGAAATCATTGTTAAAAGACGTGAATTTGTTTGATGTGTATCAAGGCAAAAATCTTCCGGAAGGCAAGAAATCCTATGCGGTAAGTTTCACGATTCAAGACAATACAAAAACCTTAACCGATGTTCAAATTGACAAAATTATGGGCAAGTTGCAAAAGAATTTCGAAACGGAATTGGGTGCAAGTTTAAGGTAATTTCCCGTCATTGCGAGGAGGCGCGACGAAGCAATCTGTTTATTGAAACAACGGATTGACTTACATCATTTTATCCATTAGCAATGACTCTTGACCACAAAAAAAATAAATTGAACACTACAAATACCGCTCTTGAATTATTCTTAAATGATGGTTTTGATGTCCTGAAATAACAAAACCTATTGCACGAACAGAAATTGCATGATCAGAAGCTGTCCCTAAATACAGAAGCTGTTCATCAGAAAAATTTTTAAACAAGCATAAAGTTGCCTTTCTAACCCATTGAAATTCTTCCAATAAACTTTCCAAAGTCCTGCTATTAGCCCTAGCGTTAGGAACATAATCGTTTTCTTCAAACCCAGCCAAAGGAGTTTTGTCTCCTCGCCCTATTCGCAAAGCACGATACGCAAAAATACGTTCGGCATCAATAAGATGAAGCAAAATATCTTTGATTGTCCATTTATTTTCCGCGTACCGATATTCCAATTTTTCAACTGGAATCGCTGAAATAAAAGAAACCATTTGATTCAATCCATTTTCCAATCCTTCGATTAGACCAACCTCTTCTAATGCGTTAATATAAGTTGCATTGAAAGAAGAATATTCTTGATTTGATAATTCATTTGGTTGCATAAATTCAATTTTAAGCCGAGTTTCTGCTGGCGTTAGTAT
>Ga0208392_1000210_pt1 | contig 15557 bp, 11 predicted proteins | sample LakWasMeta3_LOW4_2_FD_183855 | JGI IMG/M metagenome (GOLD analysis project Ga0208392, IMG submission 183855) | Freshwater sediment methanotrophic microbial communities from Lake Washington under simulated oxygen tension - Sediment Metagenome... | ecosystem: Environmental > Aquatic > Freshwater >... | reverse complement strand
GTTGAGCGAGATATGCAAGGAAAACAAACCGGCCGCAATGTCGTGATCCATGAAATTGCCCATAAGCTGGATATGCTAAATGGCCCCGCCGACGGCTTCCCTCCGTTACAGCACGGCATGACCGTATTGGAGTGGTCAACTTCGCTCAGCGCCGCCTATGAAAGCCTGGTTCGACAGGTCGAACATCACCATCACGCCTGTATTAACCCTTACGCAGCAACCAGCCCTGCCGAGTTTTTTGCGGTAATCAGCGAATATTTTTTCTCGATGCCTGTAATTCTGTATACCAACTTTGCTGATGTTTTTCAGCAACTACAACTTTATTACCGGCAAAATCCGTTGCTGCGGCTGCCTGATTTAAACGCATCTGTCATTTCATCATCAACTTTAGGAGTTTTAAATGAGCATATCCAGTGAAGCACGCCCCCCATTTCCACCATTCACTCGTGAGACAGCACTTCAAAAAGTACGTATGGCAGAAGATGCCTGGAACAATCGCGATCCGCAACGCGTCGCCCTGGCTTATGCGATCGACAGCCAGTGGCGGAACCGTGCCGAATTTCCCGTTGGCCGGGAGCAAATTATAGAGTTTCTTACTCGCAAATGGACTAAAGAGCACGAATACCGCTTAATCAAAGAACTCTGGGCCTTTGATGGCAACCGGATAGCGGTCCGTTTCGCCTACGAGTGGCATAATGATAGCGGAGAATGGTTCCGTTCTTACGGAAATGAGAACTGGGAATTCGACCTGAACGGCTTGATGCAGCGCCGTTATGCAAGCATCAATGATTTGACAATTAAGGAAACCGATCGCAAGTTCCACTGGCCGCAAGGTCGCCGTCCTGACGATTATCCTAGCTTAAGCGATCTGGAACTTTAAGAAGTAAAAAAGCGTTAGTATGACAAGTCAGCCAAATTCTTCTATGCTTGAATTTTAACTCGCATAAGGAAACGTCTAATGACAATTAAGGATTGGCTCGCAGAAGATAGGCCCAGAGAAAAGCTGTTGCAACGAGGATCAGCCGCCTTGACCGATGCCGAGTTGCTGGCCATTTTTTTACGGACGGGAACACCTGGTAAATCAGCGGTAGATTTAGCCCGCGAACTGCTCAATGACTTTGGCTCTTTGAAAGCATTGCTGGATGCAGACCAGCAGCGATTTTGCCTGGGTAATGGTTTGGGTAGCGCCAAATATGCGCAACTCCAGGCCGTACTGGAAATGGCCAAGCGACATTTTAAAGAAATACTCCAGCGTGGTAACGCCTTAACCAGCCCGGAAATTACCCGGGCCTATCTCAGCGCGCAATTACGAGGTTATAGTTACGAAGTGTTTGCCTGTCTGTTTCTTGATAACCAACACCGGGTTATTCAACTGGACGAATTGTTCAGGGGAACGATAGATGGAGCCAGTGTTTATCCCAGGGAAGTCGTCAAACAAGCGCTGTATCATAATGCGGCGGCAGTGATTTTTGCCCATAATCATCCTTCGGGCATTTGTGAGCCCAGTCAGGCTGATAAACATATCACTGAGAAACTCAAACAGTCATTAGCCCTGTTCGATATAAGAGTACTTGATCATTTTATTATTGGCGACGGGGAACCTTACTCTTTTGCAGAGCATGGTTTAATATAACAACTATTTCAATTAACCAAGATAAGAACTCTAAAAAGCAGTGATTTGAGCGACCGTAAATCCTGGCCTGATGAAAATTGAATAGCTTGTTCTCATTGCCTTTTTATGCGGGGAATGGGAACTAGGCAGAAATCAATTATGACTGCACCGGAGAAAGCTAGACACCGCTCGGATAAAAGGGTGGCAAGAAAGCAGAAATAAAAAAGGCCCCGATTAGATCAGAGCCTTTGAAATTCATGGTGCCCAGGGGCGGAATCGAACCGTCGACACGAGGATTTTCAGTCCTCTGCTCTACCGACTGAGCTACCTGGGCCTTTAGAAGGGTTTCGTAATTTTACAGTGGTGCCCAAGAATGTCGACACGAGGATTCTCAGTCACTGGCTCTGAAATGGCTCCGGTACCGGCTCTGGGGGGACAACTTTAATGTCTTTCGTTCAAAAAAATGCCTATTGGCGTTTCAATAGACCAGACAGAGACAGGAACAAACCTTCATGTTACAGCCTTCCGTTAAAACATCGAATTGTTGCCATTTATAACCATATACTGCACGTAACTGGACAATCAGCAGTCGGTCTTGGAATGACCATAGGCGAACATCTGGTTACGACCCAAACCGGTCTGTCAGGTTTCTCCAAACCGGCCAATCAGCTAAATCCAGATTTTGCGAACTGGAGGTTTACAAAGCAGTCATTGGCGAGCTCACCCAATCGGCCATTTACGTTCGTTCGTCCGTTCATTAAATCGGTCACTAGAATGTCGGCTCCATCCAGTTAGCAGTCGCTCGCGCACCCATAGACCTCGTAACGTCTTCGGCCTTTACTGACACTTGCCCACTTTTGATAGCTGACGTTCGGGAATGACCGCTTCCATCACACCACGAATCACTCCCCTCCCGCCCCTCACAAGTGTAGGTTTTTAAAATAAGTGTGACGAAATAGTGCGTTGCGGTAAATTGATGAGTGTCATCAACATCTATTTACCGGAGGTACCGCTATGTCTCGTCATCCAGAACTATATCAATGGGTCGACACAGTTGTCACGCGTTTTCCCTCGCTCAGCAAGCAGCAAGCTTTGGGCTTGGCTTTGTGGAGTTTTGGTATGGTCATTGCGCGCTCGTGCAGTTTAACCGCTGTGGCTGATGTGTTGGCGCCGCTGCTGGGACACATTAGGAACTTGTACATCTATATCACCCAGTCCAGTTTGAATCGACCGCTTTGGCAAATACCCGTTCCTAACAACAACTGCATTATCGTCTTCGGTCCTTAACGTGCTGTGCTGATGGATGAAGGCCGCAACTTCTACTTCGATAGCACTCGCTAACATTCTTCGAGCACCATCTTTCAATAATTCCTGCAAAGGATCAATTTGTTCTGGATTTGTAAGGGATATAACATTATCATTCGTCATAGTGATGTTTCCTCATGGTTGGTCATTAATCTGGGGAGATTTTTTACCAACAGGTTACACCGCTTTTTTTTTCTGTGCACCAGAAATGATCATACATCACACGGGAGATTGCATATGACTAGAGTGGTGGCAATACACGGGATTGGGCAGACTTATGATGGCGCAGAAATTCTTGAGGAAAAGAAAGGATGGCGTGCAGCTATAAATAGCGGCTTAAAGGAGGCTGGCCACTCATCATTGAGAGACGAAGATCTTGCTGTCGCGTTCTATGGCAGTTTGTTCCGAAAACGCGGCACACGTGCCGGAAGTATCCCATACTTGAAGGCCGAGGACGTGGAACAAGGATTTGAAGAAGAACTCTTGATCTTATTGTGGCAAGCGGCGGCTACGCTATCTGAGGCGAATTGCAGGAAGGGCGGTACTGATACCCGTGCTGAGGCGCCGGATATCAGTGGGCCCGACTTTCAAGGCAGGGCTCGCTATCCTCAGATAGCCCACCGTGCTCTTCGCCAGCTGTCGAAATCTAGATACGTTAAGGCTCTCGGAGAGCGGGCTCTCATCTTTGGGCTGAAACAGGTCCGGCTTTACCTGCATGATTCCGATATGAAAAAGAATGTACAGAAGCGAGTCGAGGACATGGTTACTGACGACACTCAGCTTATCGTCGCTCACTCGCTCGGTACCGTTGTGGCTTACGAGGCACTTTGCGCCCATCCGGAGTGGAACGTAGATAGTCTGATCACGCTCGGTTCTCCGCTAGGTATCCCCAATTTAATCTTCGATGCTCTGACGCCACCCCCAGTAAATGGCCGGTGCAGATGGCCGGGCGGCTTAACCTCATGGGTTAACATTGCTGATCAGGGCGATATCGTGGCCTTGGTGAAGGAACTGGCGCCTTTTTTCGATGGCGGTCGGATAGAAGATCAGATTGTCTACAACGGCTGGGAATCCCATGATGTGACGCACTACCTCACTGCCATAGAAACTGGAAAGGCCATCGCGCGAGCGCTAGATGCCGGATAATACAGACGAGAAGCGCTACCTAATCGCTTTCGGGGCAAGCGAATACGATCACCGGGATTTCCCGCGCCTTGAGCGAGTCATCGACGACGTCAACCGAGTCACCGCATTCTTCACCAGTGGGGTCCAGGGATACCAGCGCGTGCTAACTGACAAGCTCAGCATGAATGCTAGTGCCGCCAAGGTCCGTGCTGCTGTTAAGAGGTGGTTCGCTTCCACAAAACGGCGATCCACGGACAGGGTAATATTCTATTTTGCCGGGCACGGTGACACGGGCGGGAATCTGAACCATTATTATCTTTTCACCAAAAACTCCGATCCTGAGGACCTTACGGGTACAGCGATCTCGTCAAAAGAGCTTGTAGAGTGGTTCTTCGAAGGTGAAAATCCACGCCCACGAAACCTACTTGTAATCTTGGATACGTGTTACTCCGGCAAGGGTGCCGGACAGGCGGCCGCAATGGCGGCGAATGCTGTAGGAACAATCTTCAAGGAGGCATCGGAAGGACTATGGATTATCGCCTCGGCCCGCCCCTTAGATGAGGCGGGTGACGGGCGCTTCGTTGATGCGCTATTAGAGGTGACAAAAGACCCTGCCTGGGGTGACCGAAGCCAGCCGTTCCTAAGTCCGCTCGATATCGTTACTGCAACGAATAAATGGTTTGAAAATAAGAAACGGTTACAACGGGCCGACGGATACGCAGTCGCGTTCCGGGCATACCCAGAGTTCATTAGGAACATCAACTGTCATCCTGGTCAGGCCGGCCTCGTGCTGACCGATGAAGCCCACTGGGACCCTAAGGCCCGTGGGGTAGAGAGTATCACGGAGGTAGGATGGTATTTCACCGGCCGTCACGCCGCGTTAAGGACTCTTGTGAACTTCCTGACCACGGAGCACTCAGACCATCGCGCCTGCCTCGTCACAGGCGCCCCGGGGTCAGGCAAATCCTCCGTACTGGCCCGGCTAGTCACCTGCGCGCACCCAGAGATGCGCAAATATATGGAAGAAGCACAAGTGCTTAAGGGAGTCCCGCTGACAGAACTCCCCCCACTCAACTCGGTCGACGTAGCAATTTACGCCAAGAGCCAGACCATCGATCAAGTAGTGATGGCTATCGCTAGCGCGTGCGGTTTGTCCGAATCTGACCCCTCAGCTGTCTTGAAAGCACTCTCAGCTCGGAAAAAACCACTGAGGATCGTCATCGACGCCCTCGACGAGGCGCAAAGACCCGATGAACTGGATCTGGAACTGTTGCGTCCACTGGCCGAATTGCCGACCGTGCGCCTGATTGTGAGCTCACGCTGCCCACGCAAGGACAGACCACCTTTGGGCGAGCACGCTGAGGTTTTGGATCTCGATGAAAAGTATTTCGAAGAAACAGACATCGAAGGTTATGTGATCCGCTATCTCCAGCGCCAGAATCCGGCAACTCCATACAGCCGTCTGCACCTTAATGAGATTGCGCAAATTGCGCGCGTGGTTGCTCACAAGGCCCAAAAATCCTTCCTGTTTGCCCGAATAGTAAGCCGGAGCTTAGCTAATGCGGATCGGACTATCAATACGCAATCCCCCGACTGGCAGGGACAGTTACCATCGTGCCTCGCCGAAGTCTTCGAGCAAGACCTGAGCCGATTCCGCAAAGTTCAACGCGATACGTTTATTGATCTCATGGTACCGCTTGCCTACGCGTGCGGTCGTGGTTTACCTTGGCAGCTATTCTGGAGCCGGCTCGCATCCGCCATTGCTCAAAAAGAGTATACCAACTGCGACATCCGCGAATTGAGGAACAGTGCAGGTTACTACCTGATCGAGGACAAGGAGGAAGAAGTTTCCGTTTACCGTCTGTTTCATGAGGAATTCGCTCATTACCTGCGTGAGGAGACCGCATCACAGGGTGTCGAATGCACCATTGCAGAAACACTAATTCGGATGGTACCCGAGGACAATAGCGGACCTCGCTGGGACTGGGTTTATCAGCCCTATCTCCTCAAGCACCTCTCAACGCACGCTGCACAAGATCCGCGTCTTCTAGACACCCTGATTTTGGATCCCCAGTACCTTATCAGAGCCGATCCTGTCCGGCTTGTGTCCGCAATGGATTTGACTCAGATGGATCAAGACCGTCTTTATGAGGCCGGGGAGTTTCGGGACGTATACCGGCTAACGCAGCACTACCTGCAGTGTAGCAAGAGTTTGGACGAACGCTTAGCCTATCTGGAACTCACTGCCCACGAGCAGAGAGCGCCATATGCGATCGCGGCTCTCCGTGCGCTGACCCATCGCAATTCATGGCGTGTCCTTTGGGCACAAACCCGTCCCATGACACCACATCGGGTGGTGAACCGATGCGAATCCCCAATTACTGCCTTGGCGCTGGGCGACGATCCGAAAGGCAGAATGGTAGTCGCCTCGGTAGGCATTGATGGATCGCTGCGTATCTCCGACATAGGCACCGGGAATCAGTTACTTGATCTCCCATTGAAGGGGCATGACGAAGGGATTATTGCGGTGGTGCTAGGCAAGGATAAGGACGGCAAAAGAATGATAGTTACCTCAAGCAAGGACCTGAAGCTTCGGGGTTGGAACATAGACACCGGCATGCTGCTGCTCGAGGCTCAACTGAACGGGGTCTACCAATTAGTTACGGCTTTATCTCTGGGCAAAAGCCGAAACGGGGGACAGGTGATTGTCTCAGGAAGCCTTGACGGAACTTTGCGCGTGTGGGATTTGGAAACTGAAAAGCAGTTGCTCTATTCACCTATGAAAGTTATGAAAGTGCATGAAGATGCAGTTACGGCCGTGGCGGTGCTGGGCAGGTTCCATGACGGCCGTAATTTGATCGTTTCGGCAAGCATAGACGGAACTATGCAGGTGTGTTTAGACACTGGTGAACAGCTACGCGAGATGACGTTGGAAGGGGACGATGGTTATATTTTGGCTTTGGCATCTGGCGTAAAGAGGGATGGGCAACAAGTGATCATCGCGTTAACCAATTACCAGAGGCTGCGAATATGGAATTTGGACACCTGGGCATCGCTGCTCAACGAACAAATGGAAGGCCCAGAGTATTTAGTTTCCGCCATAGCGATGGGCGAAGGTAGGGACGGTCGAAAAGTGATCGTCTCGGCAAGCCATGGCGGAACTCTGCGCGTGTGGGATTTAGATATAGATGCATCCCGGCTCTACGCGCCGCTGAAAGTGCATGAAGATGCAGTTACGGCCCTGGTGTTGGGTGAGGATAAGGACGGACAAAAGGTCATCGTCTCTGGGAGTGCGGACCGGACGGTGCGAGTTTGGGATCTGGACACAGGAGATCCAAAGTTCGACTCTCCGCTGAAAGGGCATGACCGAGCGGTTACGGCCGTGGCGCTGGCCAAGGATAAGGACGGACGGAAGGTAATCCTCTCAGGGAGCAGGGACGGGATAAGGCGGGTGTGGGATCTGGACACCGGGCATGAGATACTCAGCTCGCATCTGGAGGTGGAGGGGCACAAGAAAACAGCTACAGAACTGTTGCTTGGCGCGGGTCAGGAGGGACGGAAGGCAATCGTCCCAGGGAGCAACGGGACGCTGCGTGTGTGGGATCCGGGCATCTGGGAGGCGAGGTTGGACTCACATCTGAAGGGGCGGAATAGAATGGCTAGGATCGTGTTCGTGAAAGAACTCCGCGATGGTCGATGGATGGCCGTTTCGGAAAGCATGGACGGGTTACTTGTGTGTGATCTGAACACAGGGGAGCCAATGTTCGACTCTCCGCTAAAGGTGGATGAGTATCAGGCCGTAGCATTGGGCGAAGATCAGTACAAGCGAGAAGTGATCGTCTCGGCAAGCTTTGGCGGAACTCTGCGTGTGTGGAAGCTCGATTCGGGTCAACCGCTAATGGTGGTAATTGGGCTAGCTCCGATTCGTACTGTAAGACTATACCAAGGTACCCTGGTTCTCGGGACTAATAAGGGTGGTTTGTTGGCTCTCCGCATTTAAACCAGCTTTTACCTTTTGTCAAAACTGACAAGGATTTCAATTTGAAATCTATCGGTGATTTCAGACGAAAACCACTCGCGTTTCCAATGGGTTTTTCGATCGATAGGAAGCGTAGCCGAGTTTAATAAGCAAGATCAAGACTAATCTTGCTCCATATGTCATGACCTATAATAGCCGTTCATACTAGTTCAAGGCCGGTTCCATAAAGCTGCCGCTCGAGGGAAACCAAAGACAATGACGAACGGCCGGTAAGGCCGAGCACTTGCCCGTCGGCTTGGAAGTTCGTATGACAGCTCAAGCCTGGAAGCAGCCATTGACTGCAAGCACGGCCGAACGTCAGGACTGGGTCGCCAAGCGACCGTCTCCTCTTCAGATTCATCGCCGGGAAGCTGTCATTGAATTCCGATACCTGAAAGCGGCCGTTCGTCACTGAGTTCGATCGACCCGTTGCTGTCTATCGCTTAATCTGATTCAATGGCAGCAATTAGTTCAATACTGGCCATACCTAACTGTCATCTATGATAGCGATAATCCATAAACCCTGATCTCTACTCTATGGAGATTGCTACCTTTGATAACCGAAATTACAGTGTCAAGACCTGTCCCTTTTTTCTTTTGAGATACATTTTCTAAATGATAGTTGGTGGTATAGCCGATAAACTCGGCAATCGGTATGAAGCAAAATGGCTGGTACGTTGTTTAATTGACGTAATAGCCGGTAAGGCAACTTGGCTCAAGTTTGAAGGCATTGATACCGAATATCAGGGCTTTGAATTCGCCGTTTCACGTGGCGAAATTACCGAATGGCATCAAACTAAAATCAATGCGCCTGCCGGAAACTGGACACTTAATATTCTTAACCGTGAAGGTATATTGAAGGCGTTTGCAGAACGACTATCGGGGGACCATAACGCACATTGTTTTTTTGTTTCACAAGACAACGCCAAAGACTTAAGGACTCTGACGGAAAAAGCGCGCCTAGCCGATTCGTGTAGTCAATTCATTGACGACGCACTCTCGAAAGATCAAAAAGAGCAGATATTCCCTCAACTACGTGACTTTTGGCGACAATCTCCAGAAACTACATTTGAATGGCTGAAACGTTGCTATGTCGAAGTCATACCAGACAGAGAACTAGACGCTATTAATGAATCGTTTGGCGATCTGTATTTTCAGCAAGGAGGTAAAACCGCTTTTACAGCACTTCGCGATATTCTCGAAAATAATTTCAACAAACAATTATCGACTGATAGGCTTCGTGAAATCCTGAAACAACAAAGTGATTTGAGATTTAAGGAATGGGCTTTCGATTCTACTATCCAACAACGATTACGCGAAGAAACCGAAGCCTACCTTGGCACCTATAGCCCTTTCGGCGCTAGTAATGAAATCATTACTAGGCCACAGACACAATCTCTAATTGATGAACTGTTGGCTCAAAACGGGCCTGAATTGATTTTACTTACCGGTGTTGCTGGTTCGGGAAAATCAGGAGTTGTACGTGCTGCTATCGAAAAACTCCGACAACTAAATATTCCTCATCTGGCATTCCGTGTCGATCATCACTTGCAATGCGTCAGCCGTGAAGCGTTGGGGAAAACATTACTTGGTCGAGAGGAAAGTCCGGTTACTACTTTGAAAGGAGCTTTCCCGAACACACCATCAATATTATTCATAGATCAAGTCGATGCCATTAGTGAAGTGTCAGGACGCGAAGGCCAGATAAAGGAAGTTGTGTTCCGCCTGATACAAGATGCTCATTATTTCGGCAATATCAAGATAGTTGCCGTTTGCCGGTCATTCGATCTGGATAGCGATCCCAGATTAAAGCATCTGAAAGCCGATAACCGGTCTCGGCTAATAGATACACCTTTGCTGGATTGGAACGCCGATGTTGAACCGGTGTTGAAAAAGAAAGGCGCAGATGTCACCATTTTCAAAGAGCCACAACGCCGACTTCTGTGTTTGCCTGTCAATTTGGCTGTGTTCCTGGAAATCGGCGATCTCGGTTTGTCTTTTTTGTCTCGGTCGAGTTTACATGAAGCCCTGCTGAAAAAGAAAGAACGAGAAATTCCGCGGAAACGCCAAATTAGCTGGTCTCCGATCAGAGCTTTGACCGCATTATGCGATTGGATGACCGAACGGCAACAATTGAGTGCTCCCTCATCGGTATTGGATGCCTATCCTAATGCGGCCGATATATTGGTTTCAGAAGGTTTGATCGTCGTTTCTCGCGGCAAACTGAATTTCTTTCACGAAAGTTTTTTCGACCATATTTTTGCTAGGGCTTTTGTCAATCGAAACCAGAGTTTGGTCGAGTTATTGACTTCAGCAGAACAGCATTTGTTTAGGCGCACGCAGGTTCGGCAAATTCTTGAATCGTTACGCCAAAACGATCCCCAGAGATATTTAACCGAATTGTCCGAGTTACTTTCCAGTTCTAGTGTTCGTTTTCATATCAAATCGGCAGTTTGCCTGTGGCTGAATTCCGTGGAAAATCCTATGGACTCGGAGTTCCTGATTGTTTCGCAGTTCGATCAAACGCCGGAAAAATTTCATCCTCTGTTTCAGCAAGCTGTTTTGTCAACGAACTGGTTTGATTTATTAAATGGTAGTGGATGGATAGCCGGACAAATCAATGGGTTGCATGATGAACGTGTTGAGAGGATATTGTGGTGGCTTGGTCATGTTGCTAGCGATCATCCACAAGCAATTTCTGAATTGCTAAAGGCATGGTGGGCTGGAAAGCCAGAACGGGCTAACCGATTACTAAACTGGTTTGGATTCGTCAGCCCAGATAAACCGGATGATCACTTGATTGACCTATGTGAAGAACTCATTCTTTCGCACCCAGATGATCTGTTGCATTATCGAAATGATAATCGAGCTTCAATGTTGTTGCATTCCTGGAGCAAAAGTTCGCCAGAACATTGTGGCCGGATTTTGCATGCCTTGTTCGATACTTGGATTGCGACTGATAGAGAAGAAAATCTTTTTTTAACAATGACTTTCTACACTTAATCGAACATAGTCTGAAAGAAATTGCCGATAAAACACCCCTTGCCATTCTGTATGGAACTACAGGTGTATTAATAAAAGCCATAAATAAGGCGGCCAAATCAGGAGACAGCGTTAATTACAGGCAGTTTAATCACCGAGCGTATTCAGGATACCACGTTGGATTCGATAGTTTTTTGGCTTGTTATCGTTCTGCGCTGAAGCAAATACTGCAACAAAGCTCCGAATCTGCAATCGATTATCTGGATAAACTAGATCCTTTCAAGCATGAATGCCTGATGCATCTTCATTTGGAAGCAATTCAAGCTAATCCGTCAGCATTGGCGCTCCGGTTACCGAATTTGGTTAGTCACAACAGTATTTTCGACGCCGGTTTTGATGGTGCAAATTGGTGGTCGTTTGCTAATGCTTGCCGAGAGGCTTTTCCCGTTTTGGATATGGGAGAAAAGCAAGTTATAGAGCAAGTCATTCTTGATCGGTATCCGGAAATTGAACAAAGCATAAGTTTGTGGAAGCAAATCAAATTAGAAGGTGAATTAAAAGGGTATTGGACGAAGAAAACCGTTATGCATTGTCTAAACCGTACAGGTTATGAACAGTGGTGCATACTGGAGACGATAGGCAAAGATTTACTCTCTCCGAATGCATTGTTGCGTTTGCATGAACTGCGTCGTAAATTCCATACCCAAAAAGTTGGTAGTCCAAGACTTCATGGTGGAATCGCATCATTTGTTGGCTCGCCAATAAAATACCCTCAATGCGAAAAAATGAGTGACGAGCATTGGTTGGCGGCAATCAAATGTTACGACAATGAAGCAGAAAGACGAAGAGGCCCTGGTTTCGTTGACGGTGGTTCCGATGAACTTGCCCAGCAGCTTCAGGAGCTTACTAAAATCCAGCCTGAACGCTTCGCGGCACTAAGTCTGAAAATTCCCGTTAGCGCGCCGACCTGTTATATCGAACGGATTTTGTGGGGATTGGCTGAAGCCGAATCGGCTATAGATGATTCAATGATACAAGCCATCAAATACGCCGACCAGCATCCGAGTAAAGCCTTTGGTCGCGAGATAGCCCGGATAATTGACAAACATCCTAAAATCGCTGCCGATCCTGAAATCCTCGAACTCATGCTCAAATTAGCATTGCAGGGTGAGGCAGAAGGCGAATCTATCAATTCCGAATATACAAAACGCGAAACCATTACAATTGACACATTGCTGCAGTCGGTTGGTGTTATATCTGAGAGGTATAAACGGGACGCGTGGTCAAATGTGGGAGTCTCTAGCCAATGTGCTGTGGGAAATCCCTGAGACTTCTACCAAAATTTGGAATGTATTGGATTTGGCTTTGGATAGTGAGCCATTAGTCAGTGTGCGTTGCAGCATGATCAAAACGCTGACACCATTATTCAACGCCGACAAAAAGCGGTTTTCCGCTTCGATACGAAAGTTAATCGCCTTAATCGCTAACGTGACTGGAATTAGTGATGATGTTCGCCTATCCCCGCTGGTGACCCACCAAGGTATTCATCTCTTTCCTTATATTTTTAATTGGTTGCCGGAATTGGGCAAGGAATTGGTAGGCCAATTGCTGGGATGCAGTGACGAAACCAAACAACTCATAGGTGCATGGTTGGTATTTTGCGAAAGCTATAGAAATGATACCTATATCGCTCAGGTTGACAGCCTTGCTGCCTCAAGCCTACAGCATCAGCGACTATTAGCGGATGTCACCGCTGATGCATTTAGCTGGACGGGTAATCGCCACAGGGCAGAAACTTTGTTGACAGGCTTTTTCTTCGATGAAGACGAACAAACTCGCGAACATGCCGCCGATGTATTCAGGAAAGCTAGCATCACGGACATTGAGCCTTATCGCGAATTAATCAAGAAATTTGTCGAGTCTCCTGCTTTTCCAGGAAATACTTACTCTGTTTTGCATATGTTGGAAAATGCGACTGGTGACGTACTTGAATTGGTTATATCGATAAGTGAACGCTTGATCAGCAATTCGAAGCATAGTAAACAACTGACAGTGGATGCTTATCATCTTGAAAGCCTTATTAAGAAAGAATATGCGGCTTCCGAATTTCAACCTGAATCTCGTCGAAGAATTTTGGATGTTATCGACGAAATGTTAACTAATGAAATTTACGGTGTAGAGGATATTGTGGCGACGCATGATCGTTGGTAAGTGGAAACAAAACGTTGTCTGGATAAGAAAAGTGTGGGGAAAAGGGGCGGATTGTTTGCCAATGGCGGACTCTTAAATATTTCCGGCACAACGATGTTAAATTCGTTCCCTGGCATAGCATGTAATGGTGGATTCGGGATATGCAGCCCGATTTTTGGAACAAGCCGTGGTCAGGTCTTGCAACCAAGCATCAATAGCGAAACCGACAGACCGGTACTCATTCTACTGCTGTCACTGCTAGTTGAAACACAGTTGTCGGCAATTGGCCGTGGTGAAGCAGTCATAATGTCAATTTACTTGCCGAATACCTGACATTCGGCTGAGTCGCCGGATACCTGAACTATTGTAATTGGATAGTTACCCTGACCGACCGGTTTTGGCCGTTAGCAGCAATTCATATCTGACATTTTGCCCCATACTGTCGGCATTAGTTTGGACAAACAGGCTTGCACACATTGCCTATGAAGCAGAAACACGATGCCAACTTTCTCGCAGATAGCCAGCACTTACGTTCACGTGTGGCGTTTTGATGCACGGCACTGGGATTGACTCGATGACTTCTCAAAAAGACGCCCCCTTAAAATACATTCAGTGATTTACTGGAAAATGTTCCACTGAGCAGCGGTAAAAACCAACTTGAACTATCGGGAATTATCATCCTCTAATTATTGACTTTAAATCACAATGAAACGGGGGTAGTTATGAAAATGCATCCGGTTGAATCCAGCAAAATAGATGTTATTGGCTACGATGAACAAACACATAAGCTGCGGGTTTCCTTCAGAGAAGAAAAGCCCCGTGATTTTTGCCATGTACCTAAGAATACATTTACCGCTTTCTTAAACGCTCGATCAAAAAATCGCTTCTTCAAGCGCAATATTGAAGATTCTTTTCCCTGCTGAGCAAGAACAAACGGTAATGTGATGGCTATTTGCAAACCAAACCTGACACGTCAGAAATAAACCGGGTCTGTTACATTGGGCATGCCCCATCGACCTATACCGACCCGGTGACTTCCGAAAAAGACGCTCCCTCACGGGCAAAAAAAAGGGCCTACCTTTTACAGTAAGCCCTTGGCTCCCCCGGAACCGCCGAGCTTGATTAAGAGAACCACTAACTTAAAAAATCCCGAGGTTTCCGGCTATCAACTCGCATGGCCGAAACATTGCAGATTTTATTCTGCGTCTTCGGTCTGAAGCTCGCTGTTCCTTGAAGCATGTTATTGTGCTTGGTTGCTTCTTTCTAGGATCATTACTTGAATAACGGATGACATATTCACTAACTGCAATGTGTTTTTCTTTAAAAATCGTTCCGTCAAGCCTTTTAATTACTGTCTTCCCTACTTGTTCCGGTGAAATTCTAAACAACCCATGTGTTTCAAATATATTTAAATTGGCATACTGTATCAATAAAATTTCAATGTCCTCTGTCAGTATGTTGGCGACTTGGCCAGATAGGGAACAGTTAAAAATAACCCTGTTTATGAAGCTGGCGATTTCATATTTTTTAGTTTCAGGAGGTATGTTTCTAAGGAAAATGAGCATTAACGCACCTCTCTTCAGTTTGAACCTAGGATCAGTTGATATATCGATTAATTATTGCATGGGATGAATCCATTCGATCAGGCAAAAAAAATGCCTATCCGTGTCGAGGCAGATAGGCATTAATTGACCCTAACACGAGTCTATTAACAAGCATGAGTTATTATTAGAGTCTAAAGCTCGGGACAAATGATCACACAATTGCTAACAACAGTATATCCGTACAAATACCTATATACTCGGAACAACCATTAACATGGCTATCGTTGCTGTTGGAATTTAATAATCAAGGACGGCTTTTTTTGTGCGTATTGAAAAGAATTCTGTTGATTGCGGTTTTAGAGTGCCGACCCAGTGACTTTTATGCTGTCCCGTTCTACAGGCAAAAAAAGCCCTGCATTCACATGTAAGGCTCTTATTTACTTGGTTCTCCGGACCATAGATGATCATTGACAAAGCAATCGGAAGAACTGAGGAAGGTAAAAGGACCGAAGTGCAGCGATTTGGACGCCTAGCTTTATTAAAAATGGATTATTTGTTCTCATTGCCGTTTTACGTAGAAAATAGGAGTTTGGCACAGAACAATAATGAGCGAACCGGAGCTAGACGCCGCAAGGACCAGATGAGGCCAGGAAGGCAGAAATAAAAAAGGCCCCGATAGATCAGAGCCTTTGAAATTCATGGTGCCCAGGGGCGGAATCGAACCGTCGACACGAGGATTTTCAGTCCTCTGCTCTACCGACTGAGCTACCTGGGCTTTTTG
>Ga0208392_1000209_pt1 | contig 15569 bp, 13 predicted proteins | sample LakWasMeta3_LOW4_2_FD_183855 | JGI IMG/M metagenome (GOLD analysis project Ga0208392, IMG submission 183855) | Freshwater sediment methanotrophic microbial communities from Lake Washington under simulated oxygen tension - Sediment Metagenome... | ecosystem: Environmental > Aquatic > Freshwater >... | reverse complement strand
AGTGAAGCCACCTTCAACAAAATCAAACAGGATTACTTGCGCTTCACAGACACACTGGATTTGCATGACATCCGTTTTATCCCGATGTCGGCTCTGGATGGCGATAATGTCGTGAATCCTAGCGAAAACATGCCCTGGTTTACTGGCGAACCGTTAATGGCAGCGCTCAATAACGTTGAAATCGCCAACGACCACAACTTTAGCGATGCCCGCTTCCCGGTTCAGTATGTTAACCGGCCCAACCTGGATTTTCGAGGCTTTTGCGGCACCGTGGCATCGGGTATTTTTCGCAAGGGCGATCCAGTCACCGCCTTGCCTTCAGGTAAAAGCAGCAAAATCAAAGCCATCGTCACTTATGACGGAGAACTTAAGGAAGCCTTTCCACCGATGGCGGTGACCTTAACACTGGAAGATGAGATTGATATCAGCCGTGGCGATATGCTGATCGGCACAGAGCAACAGGCGGCCACAGTCGCCGACAAATTTAAAGCCACGATCGTCTGGATGACTGAAAAAGCCTTAACGCCCGGCCGTCAATACATCCTTAAACTGGCAACACGCAGCGTTTCCGGCTCCATTGCCATGATCCATCACCGGATTGATGTCAACACCCTGGAACACCATGATGCCGTTGAATTGCACTTGAATGAAATAGGTTCCTGCACGGTTACTGTCACGGCACCTGTCGTCTTTGATCCTTATAAAATCAACAAAGGCACCGGGGCTTTCATTATTATTGACCGCTTGACTAACGGCACAGTCGGTGCCGGCATGATCACCGGCGCTACCGATGAGGATAACCCGCAGCCGGTCAGCGCAGAAGAACGCGCGGCCCGTTATAGCCAGAAAGCCACTGCAATTGCCTTAACCGGTTCAAGCAGCAAGGAAGTCGCCTATAAACTGGAAAGAAAACTGTTTGATAACGGCCATGCGACGACCGTCCTGGAAACCCAAAATACCTCACTGATTCTGGCTATCAAAAACGCTGGGTTGATTTGTTTGTGCGTCAATTACAATACTCATTTGGCCGATATAAGTTTTGATACTGAAAGACATTCTATCGATGATATTTACAGTACATTGAAAGAGCAACAGATTGTCTATTAATAAATCATGGGTTCACGTTTTAGGGGTTACACTAAAAGCAGTTGCGAATTCACTAAAAATACTTGATACTTAATTTGACTGGCTTGGTCCAAAAGCAAGTTAACCAAGCCTTGTTTACAACTATTGGAGGCTACTAAATATGAAAAAAACGACTTTTTTAGGATTGGCGATGGCTGTCATTGCTTTACATCCGCTTTTTGCTTCCGCTGCTACCGACAGCAAATACCCGGCCGCGGATTTTCAGCCAAACGTCATTTACCTTGATAAAGATGCAGCGGCTAAAGATCAGTCTCAAACTGAATCCGATCCTAAATATCCTGCCTCAAGCTTCACGCCAATAGTTGTCTTTGTTGATAAGCAATTAGTAAATCAAACTCAAGATGAATTTGATCCAAAATATCCTGCAGCATACTTCAAACCAAAAGTAATTTATCCATAGCAATAAATCAAGGATTTATTATTCAACCAATCGTTGAGGTTGTTTTTGTGTATTTACGATTTATCCAATAACTGTCGGATAGTACGAAAAACATCCGAAAACATTTCTTTTGTCAACCGTTTAGTCTGCACGTTATAACGACTGGTATGATAAGAATCAATCAGCGTACGTCCGCCCGGTAATCTGTGTTGAGCATTATGAGCAAATACAGCGCTTCTCAGTTTCAGATTATAGGCTTTCAATACCGCCAGATGAGCAACAGTGCCCAAGGCTAAGATCACTGCATGTTCAGGCAGGGTTTTTAACTCGGCAGCCAAAAATTGATTACACTGATTGATTTCAGTTCCCGTCGGTTTATTTTGCGGGGGCAGGCATTTAACTGCATTAGTGATACGACACATCTTAAGTTCCAAGCCATCCGTCAATGACTCGGATTTTATTTGATTACTGTAACCAAACTCATAAAGCGCCTCATAAAGCAGGAGCCCTGCATAATCTTTAGTAAACGGCCGTCCCGTTGCGTTAGCACCATGCATACCCGGGGCTAAACCAACAATCAGTAATTTGGGATTTTTATCACCAAAAGGTGCAACCGGCCGGGCGTGGTAATCGGGGTGTTTTTGTTTAATTTCACACAAAAAATCATCCAGCCGTTTACAGAGACGGCAATCTTGATCGAATATTTCTTTTGAATACATGTTTTTAAGATTAAACTTTTCCCACTTTCCGGTAAGGCAATACCCTACAATATCCCCTGGAAACATTCAATTGCCAAGGTTGTTAAGGCTGAAACTGACGGGTATTTTAAATTTTGATTCTCGGCGAATAACAAAAATATGAAAAAATTAGTAATTTATAACCACGGCAAAGATAGCAGTCCCTGGGGCGAGAAGACTCTTGTTTTCGCTGAGGTCGCCAAACGGCATGGCTATGTTTTCGAAAGCCCTGATTACAGGGAGGTGGTTAATCCAGATGATCGCGTTAGGCAGCTGTTGGCTATAGACTTATCCGATTATGATGAAATTGTATTAATAGGTTCCAGTATGGGGGCTTATGTTGCAACCGTTGCAGCTGAAACAATTAAACCCCGCGGTCTCTTTTTGATGGCTCCCTTTTTATTTACCCGGCTATCTACGAACTGAATTCAATCCTCCAGCTAATCATACACTGGTGATTCATGGTTGGCAGGATGATATTGTACCTCCCGAACATTCCTGGAAGTTTTGTCAAAAACACCATATTTGCCTGAAAATGCTGAATTCCGACCATCGTTTAATCAGCGAATTACCGGCATTGGCTGAAGAGTTTGACCGTTTTTTGGTGGGATTACTGGATGGCGCGGTGAAAAAAACAGGAGCTTAACATATCATCTAATTAGACATTATCATGTAAGACTTTGATTCATTTGGTTTCCCCTGACGGGCTCGAATCGCCGACCTAGCGATCTTTTTTATCAGCATATACATTATCAACAAGCTTTTTAAACCAGATAGGTCGAAAGATTAGTATAAACAATCCTATCGTACCGGTGATGGGAAGTATAGGTATCAACATGAAGATAATAAGGACTAGGGCGCATTTGATTCTGGCAACGATGGAGACCGCTATCATTTTTCTTTCCCTTATCTGATTTTTGAGACGTTAAAAGGTCAGGGCAGGGTGATACCGGATTTTTGTGTTTGAAATTCAGACAATTGTCGCGGATTATTTATGAGTATTTATTTTGAACTGTGACGTGATAAGTTAAAGGCATAAAAAAAGGACTTAGGAAAAAACCTAAGTCCTTGATTATCTTTGGTACCGAGGGCCGGAATCGAACCGGCACGATGTCACCATCACCGGATTTTGAATCCGGCGCGTCTACCAGTTCCGCCACCCCGGCAAAGAGCGCATATTATAAGAACTATTTTTAAAAAAAGCCAGATTATTTTTTAAGGTGTATTCACAGACTTAACCTGATAATATCGTCTGCTATGAAAAAAAGTGACTTTAACTACATGTTACCCGATGCGTTAATTGCGCAAAAACCCTTGGCAGAGCGCGATGCAAGCCGTCTGTTGTGCATGAATCGAGATACTGGGCAAATAATCGACAGACAATTTACCGATTTTATCGATTTAATCAATGAGCTTGATCTGCTGGTTTTTAATGATACCAAGGTAATTCCTGCCCGGCTGTTTGGCAAAAAACAAAGCGGAGGGAAAGTCGAGATTCTGATTGAACGCATTCTTGACGACCATCACGCCATTGCCCATGTTAAAGCCAGTAAATCACCGAAACCGGGAACTTTGATTGAACTGGACGAGGGCTATCAGTGTGAAGTAAAGGGCAGGGCAGACGATTTGTTTGAACTGGAGTTTGCAGATGCGAATTTGTTCGCATTATTGGAACGAATCGGTCATATCCCGTTGCCGCCTTATATTACCCGTGCCGATGATGAATCTGATTTGACCCGCTATCAAACTGTGTTTGCCAGAGAGGCGGGTGCCGTGGCCGCACCTACGGCGGGTCTGCATTTTGATGTGGCGATGTTGAATAAAATTAAAACCAAAGGTGTGCAAACCTCTTTTGTAACACTGCATGTCGGCAGCGGTACTTTTCAGCCGGTTCGGGTGGAAAATTTATCCGAACACCTGATGCACAAGGAATATTTTGCCGTGTCACAGGCAACTGTTAATGCGGTACGTCAAGCCAGGGAAAGAGGGGGACGCATCATTGCCATTGGCACGACAGCAGTCAGGGCACTGGAATCCGCGTCTAAAAGCGGTCAACTTGAGCCCGGTTTTGGTGATACCGATTTGTTTATTACCCCCGGCTATCAATTCAGGTCAGTCGACGCCATGCTGACCAACTTCCATCTTCCCGAGTCAACCTTGTTGATGCTGGTTTCTGCGTTTGCGGGTTATGATTCGATTATGAACGCTTATCAACACGCTATCGATCAATCTTACCGGTTTTTCAGTTACGGCGATGCGATGTTTTTGAGTTAGTGCTTTTAACTAATCGTATGTAAGCTCATGAATTTTTATCACAAAAATCACGAAGGTTTAAGGAGTAACGCTCTTTGATGACCTACAAAGCTATAATTTTCTGCTTTCGGCCATTGCGGCCACTGACGTTTCGAATTTGACTGACAGCCATAGAATGCATACCGGCCTTTCACTTTAGCCAAAGCTGCTTGACTGCAAGACCTGGTATCCTTTTGCGTGATACCCTGTTGCGTGGATTCAGAATTAAGTTAGAATTCCAAAGGATTGATTACCTGTAGAGTGCCAGTCAATGTCTACCGAAACCAACATAAACCGTTTTCGTATTGCTTTTTCTTTTGCCGGAGAAAAGCGAGAATTTGTCGAAAAAACAGCGCAGATTTTGGCGCAACGTTTTGGCGAAGAGAAGATTTTGTACGACAAATTTCATGAAGCGGAATTTGCCCGATTCAATCTAGGCATATATCTGCCACAACTCTACGGTGAACAATCCGAGCTGATTGTTCCAGTACTCTGTGAGAACTATGACCAAAAGCGCTGGACTGGCTGGGAATGGGTGCATATCTATGGACTATTGACCAAAGCTGACGGTCACCGAGTGATGCCTAGCCGCTTTGATTATGCCAATGCGGATGGTTTAAGTTTGGCGGCTGGTTTTATTGAGCTGGATGATAAATCGCCCGCAGAGTTTGCCAGCTTGATTCTGCAACGCCTAGCGATTAATGAAGGAAAGCCGAAAGATCATTATGCCAAAGCCGCTGCCAACGATGCACATCAGGTAAGCCTAATTGCAATGGCCGAACCCGTAGCCAGCGTAAAACAGGAATCGGCCGGTACACTGCCGCTATCCCGTTTATACACACAAGTTAAAGACATTTCAGATGAAGTCGTTAAAACCCCCCAATTGCATAACCACCCCTTTTTGATGGCGCTGGTTAGGGGTCAACCCTCTGTTCCGATAGCCGACATTTATAAATATTGTTGCGAATCAGACCCAAACGACTTGCTTTGGCATATTTCCGAGGCTGTGAAACAAGCTAATGCGGCATCTCTAGCTGGAAACGGGTTTGGCATTGGAAAAGTCTCGGACTTAGTGGCGCACATGTGCCTGATTGCTGCTGCACGCTGGATTAGCGAAGAACAAATTGGTAAGGCGCACTGGGTCAACGAAGTGCCCAGCATGGCCATGACGGAAGAACTGGCGGCAGCTGTGGTCGCAGCAACCTGGTTCGATCTTGGCTTGCAACTTAGATACAGCGCCGACGGCAAAATTGAAGTCGCCAATTTGATTTGCGACCGTGCCGAAACCCAATTTGGGGTCAAAACCATTGAACAGGTCATCGATGATGAAATTTATGCCCGAGTGGCTCAGGAACTCTCGGTGACAGGCTTGGGTGCGAGAGGGAAACCGCACCCGCGGGATGTAAAAGCCGGCATAAACAGATTGGAGCTTGTCAGTGGCGTGCGCTTAATGGTAGGGCTGGGCACATCCGATGTGCGACAAAGCGTAGATAGCGCGTTACGAGAGCGTATCAAAACACGTTGGGGAATCGAACTGTTTGTGTTCGCCGATACCGAATCGCAACCCTCAGAAGATATAAGGGAAGAATGGGCGAGTGTGCAAACTTCCTTATTGGATCGTTTCGAGGGTATTCTCGGGCCCTTATTTTTGGATTCTATATCGTCAACACAAACAACTGGAGGCAATACGATGTCGCGCAAAAAAGTATTTATCAGCTACGCCCATAAAGATGACAGCCACCGTAAAAGACTAATTGAGCATTTACAAGTGCTGGAAAACCAGCAATTGGTTGACATCTGGGATGACCGACAAATCGGAGCCGGACAAGATTGGTATGCAGAAATCGATCGGCAATTGCAAAGCTGCAAGGTTGCGGTGTTCCTGGTTTCTCCGGCATTTCTAGGTTCAAAATTCATCTCCACTATCGAAGTGCCCACGCTTTTGAGTCGGCACCAACAGCAAGGTATGCAGGTCGTGCCGCTGTTGATTCGGGATTGTACATGGGAAGTGGTGCCCTGGCTAAAGGCCATGCAAATGCGACCCACGGAAGCAGAACCTTTATCCAACACGCCGCGCAAACGTGATCAGCAACTCAAACAAGTGGCGTTGGAAATAGCTGGCTTCTGTCAATGACCATCCAAACCTAACGACTGTTCCTATTACATTATGAAAAACAAAGTTAAGCAGACCAGCGCACAAATCCTGCAACAACTAAAAGACGGCCAAGTTCAACGCATTCCCGCCACTTTACATCTCGATGCTACGGTGCATCAGTGGTCGCAAGCCGAAATCGATGCGTTGACATTGGCGATTAGCGCGCGTCGGCCCCTGTTGGTGCGTGGTGAACCGGGAACCGGTAAAACCCAACTGGCACGTGCGGCAGCGCATCAACTCGGCTGGACGCTGCATGCGACGACTATCCACCCGCGTTTCGAAGCGTCCGATTTACTATACCGCTTCGACGCGGTAAAACGGTTGGCCGATGCGCAGGCCCGTGAGCATAATTTACAGGAAGAAAACTATTGGGAACCGGGGCCGCTCTGGAAAGCCTACAATTGGACGTTGGCCTGCAGCTATGGGAGCTGCAGGCCGAAAACCGGCGGCGAGGCAGAAACCGAGCCCGAAGGCCATGTCGTGTTGCTGGACGAAATCGACAAAGCCGATAGCGACTTGCCCAACAGCTTGCTGGATGTTTTGGGGCAACGCGCCTTTGAAATACCCGCCTTGAATCTACAATTCGGCGCGCCGCAGCGGCAACTTCCACTTATCCTCATCACCACCAACGAAGAACGTGAACTCCCGGCTGCCTTTGTGCGTCGTTGCATCGTATTAAATCTGGCTTATGATCCAGAGATAGGGTACCAGGAATGGCTGGTGCAACGCGGTCGGGCGCATTTTGCAGCAGCTGAGGGTGGCGTTCCGGAACGGATTGCTGAGCCTATCATACGTCTGGCGGCCAAACGACTGGTGGAGGATCGCAGTAACGCCGAGCAAGCTGCGCTACCGCCACCCGGCTTGGCCGAGTTCATTGATTTATTGTCCGCATTACATGAATTGGCGCCAGGTAATGCCAAAAAACAAGAAAACTGGTTGAAACGTCTCAGTGCTTATGCTTACGTCAAACATCGGCCCGTGGAAGGCCTACCCGGAACTCAGCAAAGCCGTACTTTTGATAGCGGATTGTCGGGTTAGTCGAGGATGCGCACCATGTCCACCATCGTTTCCCGCGCCGATTTATTGCGTGTTTTGGTGTTGGCAGAGCGCGACCCGGCTGCGGCGGACAGACTGGCAAACCTGTTGGATTTTCACCCGGTAGTCAGTGAAGGGGGCGACGACATTCTGATTCCACCGCTGAAGAAAAAGCCAATATTGCCACTCCAACCCGTGCAAACGTCAACGCAAGGTATAGCGAATGCGCCCTTATCATGCAGTTTTCTGACCATTACAGCTTGCGAACTGTTGGAGTTATCCCGACAGACAACGTTACTGCCGAGGTCCGACAAGCCGTTAGCACAACAAGATTGTCAACCGTTGAAGCGGGGTAGTCCGCCCATGCCATTGTTGGTACGCAAACAACGATTATGGCCGGCCGTCAAAAGATCGTTGGTGGTACATCGGTCAAGCGGTATCGACATACGGCGCTTGACGGCACAAATTGTCCAGGCTGAGCCAGTCTCTCGTTTGCCGACTTTATGGCGGCAATGGTGGGGCGGCGAGTTGGTGGTGATTTGGGATTGTAGCCAACGCATGGCGCCTTATCAGGTTGACTACCAATGCTTACTGGATCAAATCCTCGTTAACCGTGGCTACGCCGGCCTTAAAGTGTACCAAGTCGATGGTTTGCCAGGGCAAATAACCGGCTGCTGGCCTGCCCAAGCCGCTACCGCAGGCAGGTTATCCATGCCGCCCATTGCCGGTGGCTCAAAAATCCTGATCTTGTCCGATCTTGGGGCCCTGAGCGCATCACCCTCCGCCGCCCGGCACTGGCAAAACTTTGCGCGGGGTTTCAGAAAAGCCGGGGTGCAATTGGTGGCCTGGGTGCCTCATTCCGCTCGCCAAGTGGAAAAAGACACCGCACAATGGGTCAATATTCATTGTCTCGACCGACAAGGCAACCTCCGTCGGCAAGCCGGCCGTTTACGAACAGCACAGCAAAGACAAGGCGAACATCAACGGCTACATCAATTGCGAGAACGATTACTGACGAGTTTGTCGTTTTGTGTGCGGGTGGAGAAAGAGCTTCTTCGAGCCGGCCGAGAGTTACACCCGGCCACAGCGGCCGAACCCGCGCTGGAGGGACTGGTATGGAGCTACCGGCCGGTCGTCAGAGCCAGCGATATTTCCCGGCCATTAGCCCCGGCTTACCAGGCTCATTATCGCAGCCGCTTCAGTACTCTTACGGCTGAGGAACAGCGAGCCGCCTTGAATTGTGTAGTGCATTTGCATAGCTGGCAAGGACGCTCGACGAGCGTGCTGGAAACATTGATTTGGGAAAGCCACGTAGGTAGGAAGGCAGATGACGACGCTGTCAAACCGGTTGTTGAGAGCGCCAAAGCATGGATTTCCGCATTTCGTGCTATGCAGCAGGTTGAGGATGGTACCCGAGAGGTCATTGCCTTTGCCGAGGATTTGTTATCCAGAAATTGGCAAGATGAAACTTTTCAACGTCGCCATTCGGAATGGCTTGCCGAATTATGGGCGTTGAGCGGACAAACTTTGGTGCCACCCGGTCTGGAAGCCGTCGATGTGGCGAAAGTGGGCCAAGGAACGATGGATGGCGGACCACAAGTCTATCGCTTAATGGTAGTCGGAACAGATTTGATGCTGTGGCCTATTGCAATGTCTGCCCCCGAGTTTGCGATATCCGCGCTAAACTCGCCCTGGTCGCTGGTAGGACTGGAACTGATCAGCGAGTCGTCGCTGAGCCGGCGTTGGCTAACGCCAAAAGGGAAGCCCATGCGGCTGCTTGAACGAGCCGATGTGGCGTCCTGCGTTTTGGTTGCCGGCGGTAAGCGCTACGCGATGACTCAATTGCAGCGGCCGGCCTGGGCAAGCAAATTTGGCCGCGATCGCTTGGGCATTTTTGCGGAAATGGTGTTGTCTACCGAGTATGGCATTGCCAAGCAAACCTTCCGCTGGATCGAAGCCGGTACTTTCGTGATGGGCTCGCCGGTTGACGAGCCGGAACGGTATGGTAATGAAGGTCCCCAGCACGTAGTGACCATCAGCCACGGTTTCTGGTTGGCCGATACCGCCTGCACCCAGGCCTTGTGGCAAGCGGTGATGGGCGCTAATCCCAGCCGTTTTAAAGACGATCCCCAACAGCCGGTGGAACGAGTCAGTTGGCATGATGTACAGAAATTCTTGCGGCGACTGCAAAGCCTGCTGCTCGGTTGCCTGGCTGATTTACCCAGCGAAGCTGAATGGGAATATTCCTGCCGTGCCGGTACGAACACGCCCTTCAGCTTCGGCGCCAACATTAACCCACAGCAAGTCAACTACGAAGGCAACAATCTCTACGACGGTAGCAAGCAAGGCGAGTATCGGGGCAAAACGGTGCCGGTCAAAAGCCTGCCGGCCAATCCATGGGGCTTGTATGAAATGCACGGCAATGTCTGGGAATGGTGTAAGGACGATGAGAGGGCGTATGACGAGCAAGCGCAAGTTGATCCACTGGGGCCGCTAACCGGCGACGACTTGCCCCGCGCCGTTCGCGGCGGTTCCTGGGGCAGCAGCGCCGGGAGGACGCGTTCGGCCTTCCGCGACGCCGACCAGCCCGGCTATGCCATCAGCGACCTGGGTTTTCGTTTTTGCCTGAGGTCCATCCAGTCCGGTCAGGAACCAGGAAGCCCGGCGGGCTCGCCGGGCTTGGCGAACGGAGTGAGCCCAGATGCGGGCCGGAAGGGTGCCGAGTCGAGCGGAAGCAAATTATTAAACAAACTGGGCTCGTTATTCAAGCCCGGTTCCAAGCCGAAAACATATCATGACCCTACATTTTTTTGCTATCCCCGCGCTGACACCGCAACCGGCCCAGGATGAGTTCAATCGTTTTTGCCTGACGCATCGCGTCGTAAATATCGAACGCCAGTTCGTCGGTGACGGCGCCAATGCCTACTGGGCGCTCTGTGTCACGGTTGCTGCCGCCGATGCGACATTGCCCGATGCGTTAAAAGCACAGGACAGCCGATCCAAATTAAACGTTGGCAGTGGGCGAGTGGACTACAAGACGGTACTCAGTGAGCAGGATTTTGCGCTGTATGCCGCATTGCGTAATTGGCGGAAAAGCATCGCCGATGCCGAAGGCGTTCCTGTTTATGCCGTGTTTACCAATGAACAATTGGCCGAAATCGTCAGGCGGCGCGTGGATAGCCTGACTGCGCTTGGCGGTATCGATGGCGTTGGACCCGCTCGAGTGCAGCGCTATGGGGTAACTCTGTTGACCCATTTTCAGGTAGCCCTGGACGAGATTTGCAGTGAGGACAAAGATGCTACGTGATTCCATTCGCCTGGAGCAGATTGCCGACCGCAATAATTTGCTGCGCGCAACCTGGAAAGCCGCGCCCGGCAAACAGCATAGACCGGCTGTCGCGCGATTTTTGGATGATCTGGATGGGCGCCTTAACCAGTTGGCCGATGCCATTTTGCAGGAGCACGCGCCGCTTGGCCGTTACCGTCGTTTTGTCATCCACGATCCCAAACGCCGGGAAATTACCGCAGCCTGCTTCGCGGACCGGGTATTGCATCACGCCATTATGAACCTGGCCGAACCGCGGTTTGAACGCATGTTGGTTGAAAGTAGTTTCGCTTGCCGCCCCGGCAAAGGGGTGCATGCCGCCATCAAGGCGGTGCAGAATCATTTGCGATGTTATCCCTGGTTGGTTCAGGCGGACATTCAAAGCTATTTTCCGTCCATTGACCACGACATACTGAAAAAATTGTTGGCAACACGTTTTAAAGGCGCTGCCTTTTTACGGTTACTGGAGCGGATTATTGACTCGGGTGATTCATCAACCAGCGGTTTGGGCTTACCTATCGGATCGTTAACCTCGCAACATTTCGCCAATGCCTATCTCGATAGTGCGGATCGTTTTCTATTGAACCACTCAGCGGTTTGCGCCCATGTTCGCTATATGGATGACATCGTCTGGTGGTGTCGATCGCGCCTGGAAGCAACCGAGACCTTGCAATTACTTAGAGACTTTCTGTGGCAATCGCGTAAGCTGATGGTGAAATCCACCGTGCAAATCCGGCAGAGTCGTCAAGGTCTATGCTTTTGCGGATTTCGTGTCCGACAGGGTGTTGTGTTGCCCAGTTCGCGCAAACTCTCTCGCTACCGGGCGGGCTTAAAACGGATCAATACAGCTCGGGCAAAGGCTGCCGTGAGCGAACAACAGACGCAACGCGCCTACGACAATTTATTGGCCGCTCTGAACGGCACCCAAAGTTTGACATTCAGGCAGCGTTTATTAGGTAATGACGATCCGGAAATGATCCGTTATACTATCGGTTCAGGATGCAGGTCATGATTGCAAAAAAAGCCCCGCGCAGTTCGCGGCGGTTCCTGGAACAACAACGCCAGGAGGACGCGTTCGGCCAACCGCAACGCCAACCAGCCCGGCAATGCCAACAACAACCTGGGCTTTCGTTTTTGCCTGAGCTCGATGAGCCATGCGTTGCGGAGTCAACGCTCACCATGGACCAGACTTTGCGTCCCGTTCGATTGGGCCAGTTCCCGGCCGACAAACCGCAAGGCACCCGGAGTGCGGGTAGGTCGGTTTGCGGACGCAACCTGGCCGAAAACTCTTCGGGCTGCCGACTTTTTTCTTTGCCGAATTAGTTCATACCTGATGAACTCAGCCGCCCGTTTCCCCAACCCTTTCCCGCCACCCTTTGCCAGTGCCTGGGGCGATGATGCGTTTGGACTTTGGGCTGAGTTCAGGATGGATAAGCCTGGCGGCGAGTCCGTCGTGCAAAATTTCCGCTGGATCGAGTCCGGCACTTTCCTGATGGGTACTCCGGACGATGAGCCGGAACGGTCGGATAATGAAAGCCCTCAGCACGAAGTGACCATCAGCCGCGGTTTCTGGCTGGCCGACACCGCCTGCACCCAGGCCTTGTGGCAAGCAGTGATGAACAATAGTCCGAGTCGTTTTAAAGACGATCTCCAGCATCCGGTGGAACAAGTCAGTTGGCATGACGTTCAAGAATTTTTACAGCGCCTGCAAGCCTTGTTGCCGGACTGTCAGGTCGATTTACCCACTGAAGCCGAATGGGAATACGCTTGTCGCGCCGGCACCCAGACACCGTTCAGTTTCGGCGCCAACATTAACCCGCAGCAAGTCAATTACGCCGGCGGCGAGAAAGGCGAGTATCGGGGCAAAACGGTACCGGTCAAAAGCCTGCCCGCCAATCCGTGGGGACTTTACGAAATGCATGGCAACGTCTATGAATGGTGCAAGGATGGCCGACGGACTTATGGCAAACAAGCGCAAGTTGATCCACTGGGGCCGCTCACAGGCGACGACCTGCCCCGCGCCGTTCGCGGCGGTTCCTGGGACGGCTACGCCAGGTGGTCGCGTTCGGCCTACCGCATCGCCGGCCGGCCCGGCGGTGCCGGCGGCGACCTGGGCTTTCGTTTTTGCCTGAGGTCCATCCAGTCCGGTCAGGAATTGGGTTTGCCCGGCGGGATCGCCGGGCAGGGCGACCGGAGGGAGCCCAAGCCGGTTTGACGCACGCGCGTTGTTTTAACGCATTACGCCAAAATAAAAGCCACCCCGGTTCTGGCCTATAGCGAGAGTCACCGGTTCAGGTCTTGTAATCAAGCATCGACACATCAGCTGAAGGGCTGCTTGGCATCCAATTCCTGCCACGGCATCGTAAATATCTGGGTCCGCTATGGGTCGAAAAAAGTCAGTCGAATACGCCGGATTGAACAACCTAAAATTCAATATTTATGGCGAAATTGGATGGGTTTCGTACTATTTAAAAACGAGATATTTTTAACTGCGCGTAGCGAATCTGTTGGGCTTGTATCTAAAAGCCCCGATTATTTTTGATCACATAAAAACTTAAGATGAACTTTCCTACCTCTGCTTCTCAAGATGCCCATAGCGCAGTATCTAACTGTGACAAAAACCTTGTTCCCTCTGATGGTGAGCTTTACCTGATTAAACAATTTTACCGGGCACCAGAGTCTGACCAGTTGTTTACAGCTCTTGAAACCGGTTTGGCCTGGCAGGAAGAAGCAATTTTTATTTTCGGTAAACGGGTTAAGGTTCCGCGCTTGATGTGCTGGTATGGTGATCCCGATGCTTGTTACCAATATTCAGGGGTTAATCATCAGCCCAGGCCGTGGACTATGGAATTGCAATCAGTCAGAGCAAAGATAGAACGGCAATGCGGATGTACCTTTAATAGCGTGTTGGCTAATTTGTACCGTGACGGTAGGGACTCAATGGGTTGCCATGCGGATGATGAAAAGGAACTGGGACTCAATCCGGTGATTGCATCATTAAGTCTGGGCGATGAACGCTTGTTTAAACTGCATCATAAAAAACGCAAGGAAACCCTGGATATAATTCTCGGTCACGGTGATCTGTTGGTGATGGCGGGTTCTCTTCAGCACCACTGGCTGCATTCGGTGCCAAAAACCAAAAAAATCAAAACACCACGAATCAATTTGACGTTTCGTAAGATTTTGGATCAGTATTAACCTTGTTAGCCAGTAATCACTAATGGATTGCTGTTTTAGAGTGGCTGTAATAAGTAGCGGCAATTGCAAAAACCGGATAACTGCCCTTCGATAGAGTTCTCCTGAGTGAAGCCGAAGGGCTCAGGACAAACGGTGGTTGTATTGAATTTATTCAATTTTTTAGTTAACTCTATTGTAAAATCTAACCTTTAAACTCCAAATTTAAGAAGAAATGATCATTTCATTTGCAAAATTGTTTACCGTACTCGTTTTATTTTCTACAGGGTTATTGTCGTCTTGTGCCGAATTTAAAGATGCAGGAAGAACAATAGGCCATATGACCCGCAATGTTACCCGGGAAATTGGACATGGTACCCGGGATGCCGCCAGGGACATCGGTCATGGTACGAGACGCGAAGTCCAGGCCATTGGGCAGGGGGCTAAAGTGGCAGTGAAGCCGCTATCCGGTGATGAGCAATAATGGCTAACACATTAATTTTCTCCCCGAACGTTCCACAATCAAAAAACCAGTCCGTCATTTGGACAGGTCTAACCGGCTGCGGTGATTCCCTGGCTTTGGCTTCCGCCATTAAAAATGAAAACCGTCTGTTTGTGATTGTTACGCCTGATAATCAAACCGCCTTGCGTCTTGAGCATGAGCTGGCGTTTTTTTTGCAGGGCGAACATCCTATTCTACAGTTTCCCGATTGGGAAACATTGCCTTACGATGTTTTTTCACCCTTGCCGGAAATTATCTCGGAACGCTTGAAAACGCTTGCTTTATTGCCACAGGTGAAAAGGGGGGCACTGGTGGTTTCGGTCACTACGTTAATGCATCGACTGGCGCCGAGAGAGCACGTTTTAGCCAATAGTTTCGCCATTAAAGTCGGCGATGATTTTAATCTGGAGCTAAACCGGCTCAAGCTGGAAAGCGTCGGTTATCAGTGTGTATCGCAAGTTTATCAACATGCTGAATTTGCCGTTAGAGGCGCGATTGTTGATTTGTTTCCGATGGGCAGCAAAGTGCCTTATCGCATTGAATTATTTGATGAGGAAATTGAATCCATTCGCACTTTTGATCCTGAAACACAACGGTCATTGGAAAAAATCGACCGGATTCAATTGTACCCGGCACGGGAATTCCCGTTTACCGATGAGGCTATCAAGCATTTTCGCCAGGCATTCAGAACCAGTTTTCCGGACACTTCTCCCAAAAACATGTTGTATGCGGATGTCAGTAAAGGCATTGCTCCAAGCGGCATTGAATACTATTTGCCGCTATTTGTAGAGCAAACGGCGACATTGTTCGATTATTTACCCTCG
>Ga0208392_1000208_pt1 | contig 15582 bp, 15 predicted proteins | sample LakWasMeta3_LOW4_2_FD_183855 | JGI IMG/M metagenome (GOLD analysis project Ga0208392, IMG submission 183855) | Freshwater sediment methanotrophic microbial communities from Lake Washington under simulated oxygen tension - Sediment Metagenome... | ecosystem: Environmental > Aquatic > Freshwater >... | reverse complement strand
CATGGTAGCCTGCATTGCTAAAGAGCGCTTCCAGGTATAAAAGAAAAACCAGATTGCAAATCCTAGAGAGCCGAATATTGCCCACCACCATTGCACAAAAATATCGGAAATCGCCATCACCACCAGTGTTGGTGCAGGCAGGTCAGCACCAAAACTGGTAAATAGTTCTTTAAAAGCGGGCACTACAAAAATCATAATCACTGCAGTAATGATAAATGCAACAACGAGAATAGATATTGGATAAAAAAGTGCAGACTTGATTTTTGATTTGATGGCAAGAATTTTTTCTTTATATGTCGCCAGCCTGTCCAGTAAGGTATCAAGAATACCAGCTTGCTCGCCCGCGCCTATCAGGTTGCAAAACAAGGCATCGAAGTAGAGCGGATATTTGCGAAAGGCGGCACTCAGGCTGCTGCCGGTTTCAACATCTGATTTAATATCGTTTAAAAGCTTTGAAACAGCAGGGTTGTTATGCCCTTTTCCCACAATGTCAAAGGACTGAAGCAGAGGCACGCCTGATTTCATCATGGTAGCCAATTGACGCGTGAAAAGCGTAATGTCCTTTTCAGAAACCTTACCTTTGCTGGCCAAGCCACTCTGTTTTTTAACTTTGGTAACGATGATGCCTTGGCGGCGCAGAGTAACGTTTACAAAAGCTTCTCCAGAGGCTTTCATTTCCCCTTTGATGGCTTTTCCTTTTTTGTCTCTACCTTGCCAGACGTAGGTTGCTTCTTTTGCTGCTTTAGGATTGGCGGCCATGCTGATTCCCTATGTAAGTTATTACATGCATTGGTTTATATTTATTATTATCAAGTTGAAAATCACTCATTGGTGCAAGCTTCTACTTCTTCTATGGAAGTTAGTCCTTGTATCACTTTTAATATGCCTGAACGGCGCAGATCATTCACCCCCTCAAGTCTGGCTTGATCTGCAATGTCATGTGCAGTACCGTTTTTCATGATGATACGGCTGATTGCATCGGTGACTGGCATCACTTGATAGATACCAACGCGGCCTTTATAGCCGCTATTGCATAATTCGCAGCCATCTGGGTTATGTCCGTAGAGCTGCCAATTTTCTTTAAAGTCTTCTTCAATGAAACCTACACTTAACAAGGCCTCTTTAGGCACTGTAAGTGGAATCTTGCAGTGTTTGCAAAGCCTTCTGGCCAGGCGCTGCGCAGTAATAAGCGATACCGCAGATGCGATGTTGAATGGTGCAACGCCCATGTTAAGAAGACGCGTTAATGTTGATGGGGCATCGTTGGTATGCAAGGTTGATAGCACCATATGCCCGGTAGATGCGGCTTTGATTGCCATATCGGCTGTTTCAAGGTCGCGAATCTCACCAATCATAATGATGTCAGGATCCTGACGTAAGAATGATTTCAGCGCGGCAGCAAAGGTAAGGCCCTGTTTGTCGTTCACGTTTACCTGATTAATACCTGCAAGCGGTATTTCACATGGGTCCTCGGCAGTAGAGATATTGACTGTAGGGTTGTTCAGAATGTTGAGGCATGTATATAGCGAAACGGTTTTGCCTGAACCTGTTGGGCCCGTAACCAGCACAAGCCCATAAGGACGGCTGACTGCATTCAGCAAGCGTTCTTTCTGAATCGGTTCATAGCCCAGGGCTTCGATGCCAAGCGTAGCGCTGGTTGGGTCTAGAATACGCATTACGATTTTTTCACCATTGATCAATGGCAATGTGCTCACGCGGAAATCAATAGTGCGCGTCTTGGATAGCACCAGTTTCATGCGACCATCCTGAGGGATGCGCTTCTCGGAAATATCCATGCTGGAGATGACCTTGATACGGGAAGCAAGCTTTTCCTTAATAGCCAGAGGCGGTTGGGAAATCTCACGCAGAATACCGTCTACCCGGTAGCGTACACGGTAAAATTTTTCATACGGCTCAAAGTGTAAGTCTGAAGCACCCATGTTGATGGCGTCCAGCAACATTTTGTTAAGAAACTTCACAACCGGCGCATCATCTACTTCTGAATCCACAGGTGCATCTTCAACTTGTGCAGCATCGTCACCAAAACCGAAGTCTCCATCTTCCACATCAAGAGATTTCAAGCTGGTATCGGTTGCCTCTACGAGTTTGCTTATCCAGCGCCCCAGTTTGTCATCCTCAACAACAATGGGCGATATATTCATGCCCATCTGGAATTGCACGCTATCAAGGGCGTGTATATTGGTAGGGTCTGATATGGCGACGAAAAGCGTGTTGTTACGCGTATGCAGCGCTAACACGCGATTTGATTGCATCAGCTTGGCATCAATTCTTTTTGCCGGAAGATAATCCTGATTGAATGCGTCCAGATTGAAATATGGAAAACCGAAGGCTTTAGCGGCTGTTTCGGCAATAGCGAGAGGGCTAAGTTTTTTGCTTTGTATAAGTTGTGCGATAAATGCGGTTTTGGCAGTATGCGCCTGTTCTTCAATCGCTCTGGCCTCATCTTCAGAAAGTAACTTTTCCTGAATTAAGGTGCGAGCCAAGCCACTTAACTTGGTTTGTGCGGGTACAGTTGCCATATTTGAAAGTGAGATAAATTAGCTTAAGCGCTATTCCGATTATAATTATTTTAGCCAATAATGCACTTTACACTATTCTTTGTAAAGACTGTAGGCTTAGATGCTTGCCATGCGCGTGATTGCTCAGTATGGCTAAAATATTAAATTGAATTTGCAAATGTAAATAAACTATTACAAATTATTTGAAGTTGTTAAAAACTCCTTGACATCACAGAAAAACCAACTTATAAATATGGTTAGGTGTTTGAATTCGAGTTTTTTGTAGCCTGCTTTAATTTTAGTTACTGCGACTTCTGTTCTTGAGGCAAACTTTTTGGGGCGCCCCCCTTTTGTATTATGTAAGGATGTATGAGATGGCAACAGGTACCGTGAAATGGTTTAACGATTCTAAAGGTTTTGGTTTTATTACCCCAGATGATGGTGGTGACGATTTATTCGCACACTTCTCTGCAATCGTAGAGTCTGGTTACAAGAGCCTGAAAGAAGGTCAACGTGTGAGCTTTGATTTGACTGAAGGCCCAAAAGGTAAACAAGCTTCAAATATTCAAAAGGCTTAAGCCTAAATATTATCGGGTTAGTTACCTTAGGGTAATGAATCTGAACCTAAAAACGGCACATAAAATATTATTTTATGTGCCGTTTTTTTATTGCTAGTTACATCAGTGAGTTATTGCATGTTGGCAATGATTTCGTCACCGAACTCTGAAGTGCCTACTTGGGTAGCGCCTTCCATCTGGGTTGAAAAGTCGCTGGTTACACGTTTGGCAACAATGGCATTAGCCACGCCTTTTAATACCAGGTCAGCAGCTTCTGTCCAGCCTAAATGACGCAGCATCATTTCTGCTGAAAGAATCAGTGAGCTTGGGTTGGCAATGTTCTTACCGGCAATTTTCGGTGCTGTACCATGGGTTGCTTCAAACATCGCTACGGTATCGCTTAAGTTTGCACCAGGCGCAATGCCGATGCCGCCAACTTGTGCCGCTAACGCATCACTCATATAGTCGCCGTTCAGGTTCAGCGTGGCAACCACGTCGTAATCCTGTGGGTGCAGCAGGATTTCCTGCAGGAATGCATCGGCGATACAGTCTTTAATGACGATGCCGTTTGGCAGTTTGCACCATGGGCCGCCGTCAATTTCAACCGCGCCGAATTCCTGTTTGGCCACTTCATAACCCCAGTCCCTGAAGCCGCCTTCAGTGAACTTCATGATATTGCCTTTGTGCGCAATGGTGACAGATTTGCGATTGTTGTCGATGGCGTACTGGATTGCTTTGCGCACTAAACGCTTGCTGCCGTCTACTGATACAGGTTTGATGCCGATTGCTGAACACTCCGGGAAGCGGATTTTTTTACGTACGCCCATATCGCTTAAGAAGTTGATTACTTTTTCAACTTCATCAGTACCTGCTGCCCATTCAATACCTGCATAGATGTCTTCAGTATTTTCACGGAAAATCACCATGTCGGTTTTTTCAGGGTGTTTTACCGGGCTAGGCACGCCGGTAAAGTATTGCACAGGGCGTAAGCATACGTATAAATCAAGCTCCTGACGCAAGCTCACATTCAGGGAGCGAATGCCGCCGCCAACAGGGGTAGTGAGCGGGCCTTTGATAGACACTACATAGTCACGCACGGCTTGCATGGTTTCAGATGGCAGCCAAGTGTCTTTGCCGTCTTGATCCTTGCCGTAAACTTTAACTGCTTTTTCACCGGCATAAACTTCCATCCAGGAGATTTTGCGTGTGCCGCTGTAGGCTTTGTTCACCGCTTCATCGACTACTTTTATCATAGGCGGTGTAATGTCGATACCTATGCCATCGCCTTCAATAAATGGGATAATCGGGTGATTGGGTACATTCAGCGAGTTGTCCGCGTTGACTGTGATTTTTTCGCCCGTTACAGGTTTGATAATTTTAGAAGTCATTAAAAATTTCCTAATATGATAATTTTATTCAATAAACCTTTTAACGTCGTGTGCCAGTTCAGTCCGCATGACCCTAAAAATGGGAAAGACGGGCACGCCACGTTAAAAGACTTTATTCCTATTCCTGATGTATACGCCGCAGGGCGATTAGATACAGATTCAGAAGGATTGCTTATTTTAACCGATGATGGTGCATTGCAACATCGTTTAAGTGACCCTAAGTATAAAGAAATTAAAACTTATTGGGTTCAGGTTGAAGGGGCGCCAACAGACGCTGACTTGCAGCCGCTACGAACCGGTGTGGATTTGGGTGATTTTTTCACCCGGCCGGCAGATGTGAAAATAATGCCGGAGCCGGCAAACCTGTGGACAAGAAACCCGCCAATACGTGAGCGCAAGGCAATTCCTACCACTTGGCTGCAAGTGAAGATATCAGAAGGCAAAAATCGTCAGGTGCGGCGTATGACAGCAAAAGTCGGGTTTCCGACTTTGAGATTGATTCGCTATGCAGTTGGAAATTACACGGTTGATGATATTCAAGTTGGCCAATACAAGGTGATTAAGCAATGAAGCCAGTAGTGATATTCAGACACGCAGTAGCAGAGGGGCCGGGCTATCTGGGTACTTTTTTAGAGGCACAGGGTATTCCATGGCAATTGGTCAGGATTGATGCAGGTGAAGCGCTTCCGCCATCAATTACAGAGTATAGCGGTGTAGTTTTAATGGGCGGCGCCATGAGCGTCAATGATGACCTGCCGTGGATTGCACCCTTGCTGAATCTGATTCGGGAGGCAGTCAGCCTGGATATTCCGCTGCTGGGGCATTGCCTGGGCGGGCAGCTTATCAGTAAGGCGCTGGGTGGCGGCGTGGCCCTTAACCCGGTTAAGGAGATTGGCTGGGGTGAGGTGTCAGTCGCTGATAATGAAGTTGCGAGCCACTGGTTTGGCAGCATTGAGGGGTTTAACGCATTTCACTGGCATGGTGAAACCTTTACCCTGCCAGCTGGCGCAGTGCATATGCTGGCTGGGCCACATTGCCGGAACCAGGCATATGCATTGGGCAAGCATCTGGCGTTTCAGTGCCATATTGAGATGACGCCAGAAATGGTTGAAGCTTGGTGTGAAATAGGTGCGGATGAACTAGAAGCAGCTAACAACAGCCCTGCGGTGCAGCCGGCTGCAGAAATCACGCAAAATTTACCTTTGCATTGTTTTTTTCTGAACAAAGTCGCAAAGCAAATATATGGGCAGTGGGTTAAAGGGCTTGCCAATTAAGCGCGTGAATCAGTCTTGTGAATTAATACTGTCACTTGGTATGTTAAAATTCATTAACTTTCATTGAGGTCGCATCATGTCCGGCAATACACTAGGTACACTTTTTACTTTTACTTCGTTTGGCGAGTCTCATGGCGCTGCCATCGGTGGCGTGGTGGATGGTTGCCCGCCTGGCCTGGCGCTGACTGCTGAAGATTTGCAGATTGACCTTGATCGCCGTAAACCTGGCACTTCCCGCCATGTTACGCAGCGCCAGGAGGCAGACGCTGTAGAAATACTTTCCGGTGTGTTTGAGGGTAAAACCACTGGCGCCCCTATCGGATTGCTGATTCGCAATACCGACCAGCGCAGCCAGGATTACAGCAAAATCATGGATACGTTCCGTCCTGGCCATGCTGATTATACTTATACACAGAAGTATGGCATCAGGGATTACCGTGGCGGTGGCCGATCAAGTGCGCGTGAAACTGCAGTGCGGGTGGCTGCAGGGGCGATTGCTAAAAAATGGCTGAAAGAGCGTTTTGGTGTGACTGTACGCGGTTATATGAGCCAGCTTGGCGAAATCGAGATTCCATTTGAAAGTTGGGATGTAGTGAATGAAAACCCGTTCTTCTCTGCAAACACTAGCGTTTTGCCTAAGCTGGAAGAATATCTGGATAAAATCCGTGCCGAGCGCGACTCTGTTGGTGCGCGCATTACCGTAGTGGCTGAGGGCGTGCCTGTAGGCTGGGGTGAGCCAGTTTTTGACAGGCTGGATGCGGAAATAGCATATGCCATGATGAGCATTAATGCGGTTAAAGGTGTAGAAATCGGTGAAGGCTTTGCATCGGTTGCCCAGCGTGGTAGCGTGCATTCAGATGAAATGACGCCGCAAGGTTTTGTTTCTAACCATGCCGGTGGCATTTTAGGCGGCATTTCAACCGGCCAGGAGATTCGTGTCAATGTGGCTTTAAAGCCAACATCGAGTATTCCGCAGGAGCGCCGTTCAATTGATAAAGATGGCAATGCGGTGTTGATGCAGACTACAGGCCGCCATGACCCTTGTGTAGGAGTGCGCGCAACGCCGATTGTTGAAGCGATGCTGGCGATGGTGCTGATGGACCATGCCTTGCGCAATCGTGGGCAGAATGCTGACGTGCACTGTACAACGCCTAAAATCAGCTAGCTATTTAAGCAGTGCTTTGATTTACATCATGACGCTAAATCTGCACAGGCTCACAATGACCGCATAGCTTGCCGATTTAATTTTAACTATATTGAAGGAAATACAATGAGTGTTGAGCATCACGATTTAGTCCACGAATTACCTGAGCACCGTGAAAAAATTCACGCTTTAAAGCTCAACAATGCACACTTTGCAAAGTTGTTTGATGAATACCATGTAGTGACTAAAGAAGTTGAGAATCTGGAAAACCTGGGTTCACCGGTTGCTGATGAAAATATTGAAGACCAGAAGAAAAAACGTGCGGTTTTGAAGGATCAGTTATATTCTATGCTGGTTTCTTAACTGACTTGTGCAAACAGTAAAAAAGTCGGCTTAGGCCGACTTTTTTATTACCGCTACTTGTTATAGATTAAATCGATATGCACAGCAAACTTCATTACCGGCTCTCACGTTTTTATTTCATCTATTATTTTTTTGTAGGTGCATTTGTTCCTTATTGGGGGCTTTATCTGCAGTCAGAGCATTTCTCTGCAGCAGATATCGGCATCCTCATGTCTTTATTCCAGATCAGCCGGATTTTTGCGCCTAACTTTTGGGGCTGGCTGGCAGACCATACCGGCAAGCGTGTGCAGTGGATCAGGCTGACGGCATTGCTGGGGCTATGTGGTTTTGTGGCTGTATTCTGGGCGCATGGGTTCTTCTGGCTGTTTTTTGTAATGGCAGCATTGAGCCTGTTTACCAGCTCTACCTTGCCATTGTCGGAATCACTCACGCTGGCTCACCTTGCCACGACCAATGGCCATTACAGCCGTATCCGCATGTGGGGTTCGCTGGGGTTTATTGTTGCGGCAGTATTGCTGGGTTTTCTGATTGACCTTGCCGGCATCTCCAGTCTGCTGTGGTTTCTGCTGGCAGTGCAGGTGACCTTGTTTGCATTGTCATACACGCTGCCTGAACCCCGGATAGAACCACACGAGCATGACCATTTCTCAATCTGGCAGGTAATCAAGCAGCCAGATGTTATTGCATTGCTGCTGGGTTGTTCATTGATGGTGACTGCCCACGGCGTGCTTTATAATTTTTATTCAATATTCCTGAGCGAGCACGGCTACAGCAAAGGCATGATTGGGTTGTTATGGTCAGTCGGCGTTATTTGCGAAATCGTTATTTTTATGCTCATGCCAAAAATTATGGCGCGCTTCACTTTGAAGCAGATTATGCTGGTGAGCCTGGCGCTGGCGGTAATCCGTTTTAGCATGATAGGCATTGCGGTTGATAATTTATGGCTGCTGATAATGGCGCAGGCACTGCATGCGGCGACTTTCGGCAGTTTTCATGCGGCTTCGGTTGAAGTAATCACGCAATTTTTCACCGGGCGCCATCAAGCTAAAGGGCAGGCGATTTATAACAGTGTGGCGTATGGAGTGGGTGGTGCCATCGGCGGTATAGCTGGCGGTTTTGCTTTGCAATATCTGGGCGGCCAGCAGACATTTGTGCTTGCGGCGGTTTTTCCCCTCATAGGTTTTATTGTGATTGCGTTCGGTCTTAAGCTTAGCCATAGGCGCGCCCAAAGCGGAGGAATGTTTGGATGAAATTACGCTCGATGTTTTTGGCCACGCTGTTTTTCTCGGCTGCAAATGCAGCTGCGGATACGCAGGTGAATGTAGTCGGCTTGTTTAACGATAAAGCTGTTTTAATCATCAATGGCGGCAAGCCTAAGACATTGAGTACGGGCCAGGTAAGTGACGGCGTAAAGTTGTTGGCGGCGGATAGTAAATCTGCCACCTTGCTGGTTGAGGGTAAGACCAGGCAGCTGGGCATGGGGCAGGCTGCATCGCTTGGCGGTGGATCTGATGCCGGGGTTGCCAGTGTTACTTTATATCAGAATGCACAGGGCCATTTTGTGTCTGAATGCAAAATCAACGGAGCGCCGCTGAAATTTATTGTGGATACCGGCGCTACATCAGTGGCATTGAATAGCGGAGATGCCCGATTCGCCAAGATAGATTACAAGCGTGGGGAGCCGATGCAGGTAGCTACGGCTAATGGAGTGGTTACTGCGTACCGCGTTACCATCGCCCAGCTTAAAATCGGTGAAATTACGCTTAATCAGGTTGAAGCTAATGTGCTGGAGGGCGGTTCTCCGCCCATCGTGCTGCTGGGCATGAGTGCTTTAAATCGGCTAGACATGAAGCGCCAGGATATTGCAATGACACTGACTAAGAAATATTAACCTGTAGATTTTGGCAATTAAAAAAGCCGCTGTAACAAGCGGCCTTTCTGTTTGCATCTGCTGGCAAGACTGTTACTTGCGTTTGTCTCTTTCAATCAGCGCATAGGCTGAATGGTTATGAATAGACTCGAAGTTTTCTGATTCAACCACATAAGCCACAATGCGTTTTTCTGCATTCAATTGCGCGGCCACATCGCGCACCATGTCTTCAACAAATTTCGGGTTATCATAAGCGCGTTCAGTCACGAATTTCTCATCAGGGCGTTTTAACAAGCCATACAGTTCGCAAGATGCCTGTTTTTCAACCAGGTCAATAATGTCTTCGATCCAGATAAATTCATTAATGAGTGCGGTAACTGTGACGTGAGAGCGCTGGTTGTGCGCGCCGTAATCAGATATTTTTTTGCTGCATGGGCAAAGGCTGGTTACCGGCACCAGCACTTTAACCGTGATGTCGTATTTGCCTTTGCAGATCTCACCGATGAATGTCACTTCATAATCAAGCAGGCTTTTTACGCCGGAGATAGGCGCGGCCTTATTTACAAAGTACGGAAACGTCATTTCTACGTGGCCGGATTCAGCTTCCAGGCGTGTCACCATTTCACGCAAGATTGTTTCAAATGACTCAATGGAAATGGCATGCTCGTTCATGTTGAGGATTTCAACAAAACGTGACATATGCGTACCCTTGAAGTGCTGCGGCAAGTGTACGTACATATTGAATACTGCAACAGTGTGCTGCTCGCCGCCTGATTTATCTTTCACGACCACAGGGTGGCGGATGGCTTTGATGCCAACTTTGTCAATCGCCAGATGGCGTGTATCTGCGGTGTTTTGTACGTCTTCAATAGGGCTTTGCGGAGTGGTTTTGCTCATTCGATTTCTACTTGATAGCTTTTAAATAATAGTTGAGTATATCACTGGGTTATTAGCTTGGCAATTGCACTTGTTATGCCAGTTGCATCTAGACCGCATTCTGCGAGCATAGTTTCATGTACGCCATGTTCAATGAATTGGTCTGGCAGGCCCAGGCTTAGTGTTTTAAGCGGCCGGCCGCTTCTGTTCTGTATGCTTTGCAGTGCTTCCATTACTGCAGACCCTGCGCCGCCCATCACACAGTTCTCTTCTACCGTAACCATATAACCATGCTCGTTCGCTAACTTTTCAATCAGCTCGATATCAATCGGTTTTACAAAGCGCATGTTGGCAACTGTGGCGTCCAATTTCTGTGCGGCCTGCAGGGCAGGTGCCAGCATGGAACCAAAAGCCAGGATGGCCACATTTTTGCCAGTGCGTACAACCTGGCCTTTGCCGATTTCTATCGCCTGCAATTCAGTTTCAATGACTGCGCCGGTGCCGCTGCCACGCGGATAACGCACTGCTGAAACGCCGTGATATTGGAAACCGGTGGTCAGCATCTGCCTGCATTCGTTTTCGTCACTAGGGGTCATGATGACAATGTTTGGAATACAGCGTAAATATGTCAGGTCAAAACTGCCGGCGTGTGTCGGGCCGTCTGCCCCTACCAGACCGGCACGGTCAATCGCCAGCAGCACTGGTAAATCCTGCAGTGCGATGTCGTGTATCAGCTGGTCATAAGCACGTTGCAGAAATGTACTGTAAATAGCCACAACTGGTTTCAGACCGTCGCATGCCATGCCGGCAGCAAAGGTAAGGGCATGCTGTTCAGCAATGCCGACATCAAAATAGCGGTCTGGGTAGGCGCCGGCAAACGCATTCAGGCCGGAGCCATCGCACATGGCAGGGGTAATGCCAATCAGGCGTTTGTCTGCGGCAGCCATATCTACCAGCCAGTCGCCGAATACTTCGGTGTAGGTTTTGGCAGGTTTGGTACTGATTGCACAGCCGTTGCTAGGGTCGAATTTACCAACACCGTGGAATTTGTTCGGGTCGTCTTCAGCCGGTTCAAAGCCCTTGCCTTTCTGCGTAACGATGTGCAGAAACTGCGGCCCATTCAACTGCTTGATGTTTTGCAGGGTATCAACCAGTGCGTCCATGTCATGGCCGTCTATCGGCCCAATGTAGTTAAAACCGAACTCTTCAAATAAAGTACCCGGTGTCACCATGCCTTTGACATGCTCTTCTGCACGCTTGGCAAACTCCATCATGGGCGGTACGGCAGACAAAACCTTTTTACCTGATTTTCTAACTTTGCCATAAAAGCGGCTGGATAGTAATTTAGCCAGATAATTGTTGAGTGCACCGACGTTATTGGAGATGCTCATGTCATTATCGTTAAGAATCACTAGCAGGTTAGCATCCATATTACCTGCATTGTTAAGCGCTTCAAACGCCATGCCGGCAGTCATGGCGCCATCGCCGATAATTGCGACAGAACGCCTGTCGCTGCCTGCTTTCTGTGCGGCTACGGCCATGCCCAGCGCGGCCGAAATCGAAGTGCTGGAATGGCCTGTGCCAAATGTGTCGTACTCGCTTTCGCAGCGGCGTGGAAACCCGGCAATGCCCAGCGGTTTACGCAGGCTTTGCATCTTTTCACGGCGACCTGTGAGTATCTTGTGTGGGTAAGTCTGGTGCCCAACATCCCACACCAGTTTGTCATCGGGGGTGTTAAACACATAATGCAATGCGATAGTAAGCTCCACTACGCCTAGATTAGAGCTTAAGTGACCGCCGGTTTTTGCAACACTGTCCACTAAAAACAAACGCAGTTCCTGCGCCAGTTCTGTAAGCTGTTTACGTTCCAGCAGGCGTAGTTGATTGGGGTAGTTAATGGTGTTCAGTAGCGGAGTCACGGGTGAGTTATTTTAATTATAGTTAGTGTTGTTAAAAGCTGCGCTGGGTAATAAAGCCCGCAAGTTCACGCAAGCGCAGGGCTTCGTCACCAAAAGGTGCCAATGTATCAATTGCAGTCTCATATAGCTGCTGTGCCAGCTGTTTTGCGACGTCCAATCCTAAAATTGTCACATAAGTGGGTTTGTTGCTATTGGCATCTTTGCCCGCAGTTTTACCCAGGGTCGCCGTGTCGGCTTCTATATCCAGAATGTCGTCAATTACCTGGAATGCAAGGCCAATATTATCAGCGTAAGTGCTGACGGCAGCAATTTTCTCTAATGAGCCGCTTGATGCGCCCAGTAAAGCGGCAGCATGAATCAATGCGCCGGTTTTAAGGCTATGCATGGCTTCCAGCTCCTGCTGGTTAAGCGCCTTGCCCACCGAGCTCAAATCAATGGCCTGCCCGCCAGCCATGCCCGTAGAGCCTGCCGCTTTTGCCAGAATGTTGAGCATGCTGATTTGCTGGTTGGCTTGTGCACAAAGTTCCGGTGTGGAAAGTACATCAAATGCCAGCGTTTGCAGTGCATCGCCTGCCAGCAGGGCAGTAGCGTCATCATATTGTTTGTGACAGCTGGGTTTGCCACGGCGCAGGTCGTCATTATCCATGCATGGCATGTCGTCATGCACCAGAGAATATGCATGTATCAGTTCTACAGCACAGGCTGCGGCATCGGCAATCGAAATATCGGTGCTGCACAGTTCTGCAGCGGCGTAACTCAATAGTGCGCGTACCCGTTTTCCACCGCCTAATGTGCTGTAACGCATTGCGCTATGCAGTGTCTGCGGGGATTGCTGTTCCGGCGGCAAGGCTTCATCAAGTACATCTTCGATACGAAGTTGTTTTTCTTTAGCCCAGCTTAAAAAATCCGAAGTATTGTTCTGCATTATTCTTACTGAGAATCGGTTTGAGTCGCCAACGGTACTAATTTCTGGCGTTCGTTAAGGATTTTTACTTGCTGCTCTACGTCTGCAAGCGATTTCTGGCAAAACTCTAGCAATTCATTACCGCGCGTGAACGCTGCCAGTGATGCCTCCAGCGGCATTTGGCCAGACTCCATTTGAGCGATAATTCGCTCCAGCTCAGCAAAAGATTGCTCAAAATCTGGTGTGGATTCAGGCAGGCCGCCGGATGAGGCTACCGCTGTTTTTGATTTGGTTGCAGACATAAAACTACGTGTAGTGATTTATTAAGTCACTATTCTACCAAATGTTATGGCAAAACTCGCTTTAAAAAACTGTGTATGTCTGCAATCTCTTCTGCACATAAAGAATGGGCCATATTGTATTCATGCCAATTGACGAAATATTGACAACTCTGTAACAAATTACGTGATTGTTTGCCCATGTCTAGGCTGATGACGTCATCAAAAATGCCATGCGCCATAAAAATCGGGATGTTTTTATTTGCCGGATTAGCATCGCTTGCCAGCTTGGAATGCAGCGGCAGGTAAGTTGATAACGCCATTACGCCAGCCAGTTTTTGCGGGTAACGCAATGCTGTATGTAAAGCGATGGCGCCGCCCTGAGAGAAGCCGGCCAGCACGATGCGCTCACTTGGTATGCCACGTGCTATTTCCTTCTCAATCAATGAGTCGATATAGCGTTGACTGGCCTGGATTCCAGCCTCATCTTCCTGGCTTACCGGTATGACGCCATATACGTCATACCATGCCGGCATGATGTAACCGTTGTTGCGGCTAACAGGCATTTCCGGTGCATGCGGCAAAATAAACCTGGCATCGGTCAGGTCGTGAGTTTGCAGTAATTGTTCTGCAATGGGTTCAAAGTCATATCCATCCGCACCTAATCCATGCAACCAGATGATACTGGCATTGATTTTGCTGTTATCTATATTGTGATTGGATAGTTCTAGCGGAAGTTGATGATTCATATTAGTAATGTGTGTGTTTCAGGGGTGTTTGAATTGGGTAACACCATCATATTTTGTAAGGATGGTGTGAGTTGTAAGACCAAATGAAATCATAACATTCTATTAAAAACTATCCGATAAATAAGTGCTTTTTAATAGTTTGGTTCATAACGTTTTGATGTAGGTTTGCTTAAAAATAACAAACAAAGTGGCAGCATAAACAATGCAGATAAAAATTCTAGGATGCAGCGGTGGAATAGGTGCTGATCTACGCACAACGGCCATACTTGTGGATAGTGATATTCTGGTTGATGCGGGCAGCGGTGTTGGCGATTTGCCTATGGATGCGCTGTTGAAAATTGACCATATTTTTGTATCACATGCACATCTGGACCATATTGCCTTTATTCCTTTGCTGCTTGATACCGTCATGGGCTTTCGCGAAAAGCCGATCACCGTGCATGCTACAGCAGAGATTCTGGCAGTATTGCGTACACATGTTTTCAATTGGAAGGTTTGGCCTGATTTTAATGCGATTCCCGATACCAATAATCCATTTCTTCAATACGGCGAAGTCACATTAGGCGAGACTGTAAATATCGCGGGACGTAAATTTACAGCGCTACCCGTAGACCATGTTGTACCTGCCGTTGGCTACCATATAGAAGGCGATCATTTTAGTCTGGTGTATACAGGTGATACATCCAGTTGTGATGCGCTGTGGGCTGAAGTGAACAGGATGGCGAATCTGAAGTACCTGATCATAGAAACTGCATTCAGTAATGCAGAGTTGGAATTAGCCAAGCTGTCAAAGCATCTTTGTCCATCCACATTAGCCAGTGAGCTGGCCAAGCTTGAGCTTGCAAATTTTAAAGATCAGCCTGAGGTTTACATTACGCATCTGAAGCCTGGCGAATGTGAAACCATCATGCGTGAGATAGTAGCCGCAGATGTGGGGCTTTCTATTGAAGCTTTGCGCGCTGGCCAGATTTTTAATATCTGAATCTAATAATTACTTTTTGCTGTGAAAATAAATTTGTCATATGAGTATTCCTGATAAATCATTGCTGGAACGTTTGGAGCCGATTGCTAAATTATCTAGCAGTCGTAGGCAAGAGGTTGCAGATTTTTCCTTTATTGAAGCGGTCGATAAGGGTGTAGACCCTATTCGGATGAATGTGACAAAGGTAGCCCAGCTGGTTTATCTGGTTAAAGGCGATTTAGGTTTACGCTTTGATAACGGCAGCAAGTTAACGTTACGTGCCGGCTCCCCGGCTGCCAAGCATCCTGTCAATAATGGCCATGGCATCAAGGATACTGTTGCACTGACCGATATTGAAGTATTGCGTATTGATACCGACCTGCTGGACATCATGATGACCTGGGATCAGCTTTCAAGCTTAACATTATCACCGCCAACCGATAAAAAGCCGGTAGCAGTAGATTCACAGTCTAAAAAGCCTAAAGACTGGATACGTGAAACGCGTGTGTTCAGTGTTGAAAAGTTACATAACGGTGTGTTTAGCCGTCTGCCAACTTCTAATATCGAAGAAATGTTCAGACGTATGACGATGGTTGAAGCAACTGCCGGTCAGGTAATTATTCAGCAAGGCGCTGAAGGCGATTATTATTATCTAATTGAGAGCGGCACAGTAGCTGTAACTAAGGTAGTGGATATGAATGAAAGCCCAGTTGTGCTGGCTGAGCTAAAAGAGGGGGATGCTTTTGGTGAAGAGGCACTAGCCTCTGATAATAAGCGCAA
>Ga0208392_1000205_pt1 | contig 15644 bp, 10 predicted proteins | sample LakWasMeta3_LOW4_2_FD_183855 | JGI IMG/M metagenome (GOLD analysis project Ga0208392, IMG submission 183855) | Freshwater sediment methanotrophic microbial communities from Lake Washington under simulated oxygen tension - Sediment Metagenome... | ecosystem: Environmental > Aquatic > Freshwater >... | reverse complement strand
TTGGAGGAGGTACAGGGCACATTTGAAACTGTATCAAAATTGTTACAGTTTTAAAGGATTAGGTAAGTGCGACTTTAGTTACATTCTAGCGGGCTAAAATCGCACTTACAGAGGAGCGGAAATTTCAATGGAAGCGATCGACTGTCGCGCGGATTTATTTTTTCACCAGCTTGCTACGGACAAAATCAATAAGCTTAAGGGTAAAATCAATAATCGGGCGACGATTGACTACGATTGTATAAGCCAATAAACCCATCACTAAACCATAAAACAATTTTTCTATGGCTGATGTACCTTGTTGCTGAGCAGCAAGTGCCGCTTCCGAAGCTTTTACGGGTGCAGTTTGCACGGCTACTTTAAGAGGCTTAACCTCTGCTTGCAGGTCAGGCAAGCCTAGGCTGCGAAAAGCATCATAATCTTGCCAGATAGGATATTTTCCTTGCCATAAAGACTTGGCAAAATAGGGGGCAAGGCTCATCCCGTGTGCTGAAGGTATGCCTTTGTCATCAACAAAGCCTTTATAGACGACCAGGCTTATATCACCGCCTTCACCATGTCCATTGGTCGTAAATGATTTCTCAACGTGGTCATGGAACATCCAGATACCTTGACCAAAGCTGTTTAAACCATCATCAACGCCGCTCAATTCAAGGTCAAGACGTTGCGCCGGAACCATGCCATGTACATCACGCTGGATATAGGAGCCTGGGCCATTGTCAACGCCATCATAATGAGTGACGGTCGGTTTGTGTCCATGTATATGCAGTGCAAATGATTCGGTATGACCATTCAACACACGCAATTTTACTTTTTGATTTTCTTCCATGTAAATCAACGATTCCCTTAAGGTATAAGGGAAGGAGCGGCCATTGAGCATAAAATAATCATCCGTGGCATCGGTGATGTCATATTCCATGTTCATGTGTTTCGCAATCAAACGCGGGTCATTGGCTGATCGGGCAACAAGCTCGTGTAACTCCTTATCCGCCGATTGATAATGCATGTCATATTCCCGGGCATATTTTTCAAGAACCGCCACTGAGGGATGACGAACTTGACCGGCACCGACATTAAGAGTTTGCGGCCAATTGTTGGGACGATTTTCCTCAACAACAAAAATACCCTGCAAACCCATTGGGATATGGGTATGTGGCTGCACATGGCAATGGTAATACATGGTGCCGGGTTGGCGCGGTTTTATGACATAAGTTTTGCTTTGGCCCGGCATGGTATCCATATTGCTGGTTTGCGCCACACCTTCATTGCCGGCACCGCTCATATCCATAAAAGGATGGTCTATGCCATGCAAGTGTATGGAGTGCGGCAGATAATGGGTGTTTTCCAGGACTATCCAAACTACATCATCCTGTTCGACACGAATGACCGGTGATGGTGCGCGCAGCAATGGATTGGCTTCGAGCTCGTAAAGGCTTTTAGTGGACATGTCCCGGGTTTTGGGAGCAAAAACCCAAAAAGTCGGCTGTATGCCGGGTGAAATATCAAAGGTGGTTGTTGGATCTTTCATGTCCGGCGAATGGCCGTTGAGTTCAACAACTTCAAGTTTGATAATAATTTTATCAGGGTCGCCGTCACCGTCGAAATCATCCGACATAGTAATAGCATCAGCGGCAAGTTGCGTTTGCATTAAGGTGTCCATCGAAACGCCGTTCGTGCCTTTAACAAAGGCGGCAATATCTGCCGGATTGTCGGGATTACAGAGTTTGGATTCTTGTATTTTTACCCCATCAACAACCTGTTCTTTGCGCCATGCCGGATCCGTAAATTCGGAGCATACTTCTTCCACCGGCCCCATATCAACCTTGGCTGAAGGAGGTAAATCAGTGGCAGCCTGGCTCCAGGCATGCATAAGGAGCAGTGCGGCGCTCCCGGTAAAGGTAATAAGTTTTTTACGCATACAACGACCTCAGAAAAACACACGATTGAAGAATGAAACGCCGTCAAAAAGACGGTAGGGTAATTATCCATACTATTTTAACTGAATAGTTTGATTAAGTCTTTTTTGGCTACAGATTAAAGTAATTAGTAATAATATTCTTACTTTGTGGCGTATCAGCCTCAGAATCCAATAATACTCATAAAGTTCACTAATAAAATATAAAATAGTATGACAGCAGGTGGTAATAATGAATAAACTTAAACTTTGGTTCCCGAAAAACTTTACACTTTAAAATAACTAGAATAATAACACTCAACGTGAAAAATCAATCTCAACACTATTTAGTCGGTATCGACTTGGGTACAACGCATACGGTTGTGGCCTTCGCCAAAGCTGAAAAAACACCACAGGAAATACAATTATTACAAATTGAACAGTTGATTGCGCCCGGGCAAGTGGCGGCCAGACCCTTGTTGCCATCGGTTCGTTATCATCCGGCGCCAGGTGAACTATCTGCCGCAGATGTTGCATTTCCTAGCTATAGTGCTGAAACCCTGACAGCAGGGGAATCTGCTGTGATTGGTGAAGCTGCACGCCTTTTAGGTGCCAAGACCAAAGGCCGGTTTGTTACCAGCGCCAAAAGCTGGCTGTCACATCCTTCGGTAGATCACAGTGCCGAAATTCTGCCTTGGGGCAGTGACAATGACATCAGCAAGGTTTCGCCTATTGATGCCAGCGCCAGTTATCTGGCACATATTCGAACGGTATGGGGTCATAAATTTCCTGATGCGCCATTAGAGCAACAGGATATTGTCATTACTGTTCCCGCTTCCTTTGATGAGGCTGCACGTTCATTGACGCTGGAAGCGGCGCGAATTGCAGGGCTGACTCATGTCCGGTTATTGGAAGAGCCCCAGGCTGTTTGTTATGACTGGCTAAGGCGCAATGCGGGAAATATCAAACAAGCATTGGCTAATGTGCATTTATTGCTGGTTTGTGACGTAGGTGGCGGTACTACTGATTTAACGCTGATTAAAGTGGAGCAGGGGGAACAGGAACCCAAGCTGACGCGTATCGGTGTTGGCGATCATTTAATGTTGGGTGGTGATAATATTGATCTTGCGCTGGCGCATTTGGCGGAAAGCCGCCTGAGCGATGGTGAAAAACGCCTGTCTGCTGCTGACTTATCGCAATTGATTGAGCAATGCCGGCTTGCCAAAGAGCGCCTGCTGGCTGAAGATGCCCCGGAACATACGACTGTTACCTTGTTGGGTGGCGGATCCAGGCTGATCGGCAGTTCTCGCTCGGTTGTACTGACACGCGAAGAAGTCAGAAGCATTGCGCTGGACGGATTTTTCCCTTTATCCAGGCTGGATGAGTTGCCTGACAGGAAACGCAGTGGCGTGGTGGAGTTTGGACTTCCTTATGCCGCAGAACCCGCAGTAAGCAAGCATATTGCCGCGTTTTTAAAACTACATGCAGCAGCTTCCGGCGAAGCGTTAAAAGGCGAGGGCAGGGTACCAGATGCGCTGTTGCTTAACGGCGGCGTGTTTCGTAGCCAGCCGATTACTCAGCGGCTGATTGACCTGTTGAATTCATGGAGCGCCAAACCGCCTGTCTTGCTTGAGAATAAGTACCCTGAACTAGCCGTTGCTTTTGGCGCTGTAAGTTATGCCATCGCCAGGCGCGATAAGAAACTGAAAATTGGCGGCGGCGCGGCGCGAAGTTATTTTCTTTTAGTCGATACCGATGATCAAACCAGGCAGCAGGGTATCTGTATTTTGCCCAGAGGCAGCGAAGAAGGTGATGAAATCATCTTGAAAGACCGGCAATTTGCTTTGCGCTTGGGCATGCCGGTCCGCTTTCACCTGGCTTCAACGACAGGCGATACCGAATTTAAACCCGGCGATGTAGCTGAAATAACGGATTCGTTTCATTCCTTGCCGCCGCTTGCAGTTGCTTTTGAAGGCGATGAAACCAAGCCCAATGCTGAGGCGATCGTTCAGTTGGCCGTCACTCAAACGGAAGTAGGTACACTTAAAATTCAATGCGTTTCCGTTGAAAGCAGCAATCAACGCTGGGATGTTGAATTTCAAATCAGAAAGAAGGGTGTCGCGGTATTGCAAATGGATACGGCCTTACCTCCTCAATTTAATGGTGCCCTAGAAAAGATACAAGGCATTTTTGGCTCCAAATCCAGGCATATAGATCCTAAAGCCGTAAAAAACCTGCGCGCCGATCTGGAAAAGCAGTTGGGGTCTGCACGTACTGAATGGGAAACGCCATTATTAAGAGCAATGTTTGCTACATTGCTGGAGGGCGGGAAATATCATCGCCGTTCAGAGAATCACGAAAGAGTCTGGTTAAGTCTGGCGGGATTTTGTTTACGCCCCGGATTTGGTTATCCGCTGGATGACTGGCGCGTTGAACAACTCTGGAAAATTTACCCTCAAAGCATACAGTTTGTTAATGAAACCCAAAACTGGACGGAGTGGTGGACATTGTGGAGGCGAATTGCCGGTGGTTTGACGGTATCCGCTCAGGAACAGATTTTTGCGGATATTGCCAAATATATAAATCCGGCAGCTGCAAGACAACCGGGCGTTGCCAAGCAAATCAAAAATCGCGGTTATGATGATATGGTACGTCTTGCCGCGGTATTGGAACGCCTTCCCATCGATAAAAAAATACAACTGGGCGAGTGGTTGTTGAAACGTTTGCAAAACGCCAGTGAACCCAGCCAGACCTGGTGGGCTGTCGGGCGTATCGGTGCGCGTATGCCCTTTCATGGTAGTAGTCATAATGTTATTCCTGCCGGTATTGTTTGCGAATGGCTGACCCGGATTTTATCTGAAGATTGGAAGAAAACGCCTCATGCCGGATTTGCCGCTACGCTGATTTCGCGTATGAGCGGTGACCGGGCGCGGGATATTGATGAGTCTGTGCGTCAGCAAATCATCGCAAAACTAAAACTCAGTAAAGCGCCCTCATCCTGGATAGAGATGGTCGAGCAAGTTAAAGAACTGGATGAAAAAGAAGAAAAACAGATTTTTGGTGAAGCATTGCCGCCAGGATTAAAACTAATCAATAACGCCTAAAGAGGATCAATGAAATTAATCAGTATTGTGACGATTGCAGGGTTTATTCTGCTTTATTTTGTGAATGCGGCATTCAAGATACAAATAATGAACTGGGAAATGTTAATTCATAGCGCCATCAGGTTTTTTACCGGTTTTATCCTGATTGGAGTCAGCGTGTTTTATGCCCATAAAATCAGATTAAAGAGCGCCGTCTACCTGATTTTGGTGCTGGTTTTGGCCGATGACATCATGGATTATTATAGAAATGTTAACAGTTTCAGCTTTGAGGACACGCTACATGGTGTTTATATGCTGTTATGGGGCTCATTAATGGGTTATGTCTATATGAAATATTCAAGAGATAAAGTGGATAAGCAATAATAGCAATAACTTCGCTGTAAGCAATTTATAAGGGAACACGATGAAATTCAATGTAGTTGATGCACAAATAACCCCTGAAGGCCGTCTGGATGTATTATCCAAGGCCGAAGTCAATAAACTGTTTGATAAAAGCCAGGGCGGCTTATACAGAATATTCCGTAACTGTTCGCTGGCCGTGCTGAATTGCGGCAGCGCCATGGATGACGGCAAGGAATTGCTGGAACGTTATCCGTCTTTTGATATTCGTGTTATTCAGGAGCAGCGGGGGATCAAACTTGAGGTTAAGGGCGCCCCTGCTCATGCCTTTGTGGACGGCAAGATGATTAAAGGGATCAATGAACATCTGTTTGCGGTCCTGCGCGACATTATTTACGTCAGTGACGAGATTAATGATAATCCAAGATTTGATATGGATTCATCGGATGGCATTACTAATGCGGTATTCCACATATTGCGCAATGCCAATATTCTGCGTCCGATGACGAATCCCAATCTGGTGGTGTGCTGGGGCGGACATTCCATTAGCCGTAAGGAATATGATTACACCAAGCTGGTCGGACACGAAATGGGCCTGCGGGGATTGGATATTTGCACCGGTTGCGGGCCGGGCGCCATGAAAGGGCCAATGAAGGGAGCGACTATCGGCCATTCCAAACAGCGTATAAAAAACGGCCAATATCTGGGTATTACTGAGCCCGGTATTATTGCCGCTGAATCGCCCAATCCAATTGTCAATGACCTGGTCATTTTGCCGGATATTGAAAAACGCCTGGAAGCCTTTGTCCGCACCGGGCACGGCATCGTGGTTTTTCCCGGCGGAGCGGGTACGGCAGAGGAAATCCTTTATTTACTGGGCATACTGTTACACCCTGATAATAAAGACATGCCGTTTCCTCTTATTTTTACAGGGCCTGACAGTTCTGGGGATTACTTTAAAGAGATCGATCAGTTTATCGCCGGTACTTTAGGCAAAGATGCGCAGCAGCGTTACCAGATCATTGTCGATAATCCTGTATTGGTAGCCCGCGAAATGCTGGCAGGTATTCATCAAGTTCGTGCTTTTCGTAAAGAAAAGGGTGACGCCTATTATTTCAACTGGTTATTGAAAATCGATCGGGTATTCCAACAGCCATTTGCACCGACGCATGAAAACATGAGCAACCTCGCTTTGCACAAGAATCAGGCGAATCATTTGCTTGCCGCTAATCTGCGCAGGGCTTTCTCCGGCATAGTGGCCGGTAATGTAAAAGACGAGGGAATTCGCGCTATCGAACAATATGGTCATTTTGAAATTCACGGCGATGACAACATTATGAAGCTGATGGATTCATTATTGGCCTCTTTTGTTGCACAACATCGGATGAAGTTGCCGGGGAAAAAGTATTCACCCTGTTATCGCATCATGACATAATGAAAGTCATCCTGACCGAAAAGCCCTCGGTCGCACGAGACATCGCTAAATGTTTAAACATCAACAACAAACGTGATGGTTATTTTGAGGGCAATGGTTATCAGATTACATGGGCGTTTGGCCATCTGGTCGAATTAAAAGAGCCCGATAAATACCATCCTGAATGGAAACGCTGGACATTAGAGTCACTGCCTATCATTCCCGAACAATTTGGCCTGAAAGCGCGCGGTGATGAGTCAGCGCAAAAACAATTAAATACCATCAAGCGCTTATTCAAATCTGCAGATGAAATTATCTGTGCCACTGATGCAGGGAGGGAAGGGGAGCTGATATTCAGATATATTTTGTCGTGGTCACAGTGCCTGCATAAACCGTTTAAACGCCTGTGGATCAGTTCGTTAACGGATGACGCCATACGCAATGGCTTTGCTCAATTGCAAGATGGCAATGTCTATGATGGTCTTTATCGAGCTGCCAAATGCCGAAGTGAATCGGACTGGATAGTCGGCTTAAACGCTACCCGGCTTTATACCTTGAAATATGGTCAGCAGGGTATATTGTGGACAATAGGCCGGGTGCAAACACCTGTGCTGGCGATGATTGTGCAAAAAGATTTGGATATCGCCGGCTTTATTCCCAAGGACTTTTGGGAATTGCATACGCGCTATAGAGAAACTGATTTTCAGTATGCCGGCGGGCGATTTGATCAGAAACCTGATGCCGAAGCCTTGTTAGGCCAGATTGAAGGGCATGATTTTGAGATAACCTCCGTTAAGGGTAAGCGTGAACTGGTCAATCCACCGTTATTGTATGATCTGACCGATTTACAGAAAGACATGAGCATTCGTTATGGTTTTACCGCCGACCAAACATTAACGTGCGCCCAGCAGTTATACGAGAAAAAACATATTACTTATCCACGTACGGATAGCCGTTGTTTAACCAACGATATGAAGCCCGGCATGAAACCCTTGCTGGAAAAATTACGCCTGCATTTCGGACAACAGATAGCAGCGCTGGATCTTGATAAGCTGCAACCGAGCAGTCGGTATTTTAATGATGCCAAGGTGACCGATCACCATGCCATTATTCCCACGACCACATTGCCGGGTTCTCTATCCAATGACGAAGCCAAAGTCTATGAGGCCGTAGTCTTGCGGTTTATTGCGGCTTTTTATCCGCCTTGTGTCAAACAGATCACGACTGTTCTAGGTGAAACCAGGCAGATACAATTTAAAACCACAGGTACGATTATCGAATCACCCGGCTGGCAGGTATTGTATAAAAATGATTCGCCCGGTCAGCCTTCCAAAACGGCTCATGGGAACGACGAGATAAAAATTCTGCCCAATTTTATTCAGGGCGAAACGGGGCCGCATCAACCCTCAATTAATCAGGGCAAAACCACACCGCCCAAAGCGTATAACGAAGCCAGTTTACTAGGCATGATGGAGTCAGCAGGGAAAACCTGTGATGATGAAGAACTCAAAGAAGCATTAAAAGAAAAAGGACTGGGTACACCGGCGACGAGAGCCTCGATTATTGAAGTGCTAATCAAACGCAACTATATCCAGCGGCAAAAAAAGTTGTTGATAAGCACTGAGTCAGGACGGCATCTTATTTCCATTATCGCGGATGAGCGTTTGAAATCCGCGGCAATGACCGGCGAATGGGAGGCCAAGCTCAAGAAAATAGAACACAACGCTTATAATCCCGATCAATTTATGGCCGAGATTATTCAATTTACTCAAAAATTAAAAGATGAATCAGCAAAACCGCTTTATGACGACAGCAAGTTAGGCGACTGCCCGATCTGCAAGCAACCTATTATTGAAGGCAGGCAAGGTTACGGTTGCAGTCACTGGAAAGAGGGCTGTAAGTTTGTGTTATGGAAGCAAGCCTACGGCGTAACAATCACTCAAGAAATGGCGCGCCAATTACTGCAAAATGGCCGAACTCTGAACGCTCATACCATCAAAATAAATGATGAGGTTTTTAATGCACAACTCACCCTTAATGCCTCGGGTGAAATAGGTTTTATCAAACAGCACAATCAACAGCCTCTAAACGTAACAGAAGCAATTGCCGATTGCCCGCTGTGTAACGGCAAAATTATTGAAACTCCCAAAGCCTACAGTTGTAGCGAATGGCGCAACGGCTGCAAAGCGGTCATCTGGAAAATCATTGCGCATAAAAAAATAACCCCGGCTATGGCTAAAAAATTAATAAGCAAAGGCGAAACCGGCGTGCTGAAAGGTTTTAAATCTGCTAAAGGCACTGAGTTTGAAGTCAATCTGAAACTTGTTGACGGTAAAGTTGAAATGGACTTTGCTGCACGTTGACTTTTTCTTTTGGCTGGAAGCACAAAGCAAACGATAATAGCGGCATTGTTAATTCAACCAAGAGATAAAAAAATGAGCAACGTTTTTAGTTTTACCGGCACTGTCGGCAGAGATGCCGAAGTCAGATATGCCCCGTCCGGGCTGGCAGTATTGAGTTTTACCGTAGCCAACAATATCGGTTTTGGCGATAAGCAGCAAACGCTATGGATACAAGTAACCTTGTTTGGTAAACGTGCGGAAGGACAATTGCAAAACTACCTGAAAAAAGGCCAACAAGTGTTTGTCTCGGGTGAATTGACTCAACGCGAATACCAGGCAAAAGATGGCACGACCAAAACCAGCCTGGATCTTAACGCCAATATTATCGATTTGATTGGCAAAAGAACCGATAGCCAACCGCAACAAAACTATCAACCTTCCGGTGTGCGGGAAAAGGGGCCAGCCCGTCAAGAGGCTGGCCATGATAACTTTGATGTGCCGTATGATGACGATATACCGTTCTAATTTTTACCATAGATAATATTGTTAATAATGTGTAATGAGCTAAGTGGCATCAATCTAAATCAGCCTAAATAAGGAGAAAAATTGAATATACAGGGACGTACCAACTTTTCCGTTCTCCAGCAGCATGACGAACAATTGTTAAAGCTAGGCTTGCTTGCGGAAAGGTATTTTGCTGACGATCCCAACACCAGTCTGCTCAAACTGCGCCAATTAGCCGAATTGTTAGCGCAAATGCTCGCCGCGCGCACTGGCCTATACGCATCATCAGAAGAAAAACAATTTGAACTGCTGCGTCGTTTACAGGATAGTGGCGTCCTGCCAAGAGAAGTATTCCAAATATTTAATGAGATCAGGCGCACTGGGAATGACGCTAATCACGCCATGTCAGGTGACCATCATTCTGCGCTTAGCACTCTAAAACTCACCTGGCAGTTGGGACTTTGGTTTCATCGGACTTTCAAAGACCCGAACTATAAATCCGGTCCATTTCTACCGCCGCAGCAGCCTAAAGACGAAAGCAGCGAACTCCGTGCAGAATTGGAACGTTTGAACCAAGCGGTAGCCGACTACCAGTTCTCTCATCAGGAAGTTGTTCAGCAACTGGAGGCAGTTCAGACCCAATTACGTGAAGCCAAGGACGAGCAATCATTTTGGGAGCAGCTGGCCGCAGAAACCGAACAAGCCAAGGCATCCCTGGAACAACGTCTTGCCGAACAGCAAAACATCGTTGCCGCACAACCTAAAAGCGCTATTACCCACTTCATCAACGCTGCCAACGTTGCCGCCAATGCAGTACAACTGGACGAAGCCGACACCCGCAAGATCATTGACCAACAATTGCGCCAGGCGGGATGGGAAGCCGATTCCGAAACGATTAAATTCAACAAAGGTGCGCGCCCGGAGAAAAACCGCAATCGTGCCATCGCCGAATGGCCTACGGAGAGCGGTCCGGCGGACTATGTATTATTTATCGGTTTGACACCCGTCGCCGCCGTCGAAGCCAAACGCAAAAATATCGACGTTTCCGGTGCTTTGCAGCAAGCCAAACGCTATAGCCGCAATTTCAAGCCCAGTCCGGAAACCACGCTGCCCGCAGAAAACTGGGGTAATGACGCAACCTATCGCATTCCATTCGCTTTTTCGTCGAACGGTCGCCCCTTCCTGCGTCAGCTGGCTACCAAAAGCGGCATCTGGTTTTGTGACTTACGGCGATCAGATAATCTGAGCCACCCTTTGGATGGCTGGTACACGCCGGAAGGTTTGATGACACTGATCAAGCGCGACGAAGAAAAAGCACACGCTCAACTCGCCAATACGCAGTTCAACTACGGTTTTCCATTACGTTATTATCAACAGGACGCTATTCTTGCCACCGAAAAGGCTATCGAAGCCGGCCGACGCGAAATGCTGTTGGCGATGGCCACAGGTACCGGCAAGACCAAGACCTGCATCGCTTTAATCTACCGGCTGCTCAAGGCACAGCGTTTTCGTCGCATCCTGTTCCTGGTCGATCGCTCAGCGTTGGGTGAGCAGGCTGCCAACGCTTTCAAAGATACCCGTATGGAAAACCTCCAGACTTTTGCCGATACTTTCGGCATTAAAGAGCTGGATGAACAAGCCCCGGACACGGACACCGCCGTGCATATCGCCACCGTGCAAGGCATGGTGCAGCGCGTACTGTTTTCCGCCGAGGATGCCGCGCCGCCCGCTGTCGATCAATACGACTGCATTGTGGTCGACGAATGCCACCGAGGGTATTTGCTGGACCGGGAACTTTCCGACATCGAAATGACTTTTCGAGGCTACGAAGATTACATCTCCAAATACCGCCGCGTCTTGGACTACTTCGATGCCTACAAAATTGGCCTGACTGCCACGCCTGCCTTGCATACCTCGCAAATTTTCGGCGCGCCGATCTACACCTACAGCTACCGGGAAGCGGTGATTGACGGTTATCTGGTAGACTACGAACCGCCGGTGCAAATTAAAACCAACCTCTCCACCAATGGCATTGCCTGGGAAGCCGGCGATGAGGTCAAAGTCTATGACGTGCGCCGCAATCAGATTGAATTATTCACAACCCCCGATGAAATCAAAATCGAAATCGAGGATTTCAACCGCAAAGTCATTACCGAAGCGTTCAATCGTGTAGTCTGCGAGTATCTTGCCCAGGAATTGGAACCATCTTCGCGCCGCAAGACGCTGATTTTCTGTGTCAATGACGCTCATGCAGACCTGGTGGTGGACCTGCTGAAAAAAGCTTTCGCAGTCCAATACGGCAGCACTGATGACGACGCCGTCATCAAGATCACCGGCGCTGCCGATAAACCATTGCAATTGATTCGCAGCTATAAAAACGAACGCAACCCCAATGTTGCCGTCACCGTCGACTTGCTGACCACCGGCGTCGATGTGCCGGAAATTTGCAACCTGGTGTTTTTGCGCCGGATCAACAGTCGCATCCTGTTTGACCAGATGCTAGGTCGCGCGACACGTTTATGCGAAGATATCGAAAAAGATGCTTTCCGAGTCTACGATGCGGTAAAGATTTTCGAAGCCTTAAAGAACATGACCGCCATGCAGCCAGTGGTGGTTGATCCCAAGATCAGTTTCAGTCAATTGACGCAGGAACTTGCTACATTGACTGATGACGATTCCCGTGTCTTGGTGCGTGAACAATTCCTCGCCAAATTGCAACGCAAAAAACGCCATCTTTCCGAAAAATCCGTACAGGATTTCGAAACGCGCGCCGGCATGCAGCCTGACGATTTCATCAAAAAACTGCGAGCCATGCCGATTGCCGAAGTGGCGTCGTGGTTTACCCAAAACCCGGACCTGGGCGAAATCCTGGATCGCAAGGGCGAAGGCAGCGCGCCGCCGTTGCTTGTTTCCGATCATGAAGATAAACTGCATGGCATCGAACGAGGCTATGGCAATGCCGCAAAACCGGAAGATTACTTGCAGGAATTCAGCGCCTTTATTCGCAGCCACAGCAACGGCATTCCGGCACTGATGACTGTTTTGACGCGGCCTCGGGAATTGACGCGCAAACAATTGCGCGAGCTGAAGCTGGAACTCGATAAAGCCGGTTTCACCGAAACCAACCTGGCCACCGCCTGGCGCGAAATGACCAATCAGGAAATCGCCGCCAGCATTGTCGGTTACATCCGTCAGGCCGCTATTGGCGATGCGCTGCTACCCTACAGCGAACGGGTCGATCATGCCTTGCAAAAACTACTGGCCAGCAAAGCCTGGACAGCACCGTAACGCGACTGGCTGAAACGCATCGCCGCGCAAACCAAGTCCAATCTGCTGGTCGACCGCGAAGCGCTTGACGACCCCGACCTGGTTTTCAGGCGCGAAGGCGGCGGCTTTAATCGGCTGGACAAAATCTTCGACGGCGAACTCCAGCAAGTTTTGGAAGCCTTTAACGACTCCCTTTGGCAACCAACCGCCGCTTGAACCCGAACGCCAATTGCGGTAAAGTAAGGAATCCTTACTTTTAAATTCGGTGCTTACCATGCTCGCCAAAATGACATCGAAAAACCAACTGACCCTGCCCAAAAGCATCACGGCTGCCGTTGGTGCAACGGAATATTTTGACATCGAAGTCCAGAACGGCCAGATCGTGCTCACGCCGGTGCGAATCCAGCGCGGCGATGCGGTACGCGCGAAGCTTGCCGAACTGGATTTGCAGGAACAAGACATCGCGGATGCCGTTGCTTGGGCTCGGCAAACGGCTAAACACCCAAAATGACGCATCCAAAGCATCATCCCCGCGTCGTCATCGATACCAACCTGGTCTTGTCCGCGCTGGTTTTCGCCCAGGGGCGCTTGGCGTCACTGCGCTTCACATGGCAAAACCAGCGCATTCAACCCCTGGTTTCCAAAGACACGGCAACGGTATTGATTCGGGTGCTGCAATACCCAAAATTCAGGCTGAGCGCGGACGACCAGCGGGAGCTATTGGCCGATTATTTACCGTATTGCCTCAGCATCGTCATCCCCAATCCGCCGCCGGTAACACCCGATTGTCGCGATGCTTTCGACGAGCCTTTTCTGCAATTGGCCCTGGCAGGCCAAGCCGATTTTTTAGTCACCGGCGACCAGGATTTGCTCAGCCTTGCCGGGCAATTTGCCTGCCCGATCCTGACCGCCGAACAATTTTTACAATCACAAAACTCATGACTACCAACGACATCGTCGGCAAACTCTGGAATCTGTGCAACATCCTCAAGGATGACGGCGTTACCTACCACCAATACGTCACCGAACTGACTTATCTGCTATTCTTGAAAATGGCTTTAGAAACCGGCAGCGAAGCGCAATTGCCGGAAGGCTATCGCTGGGCTGACCTGGAAAGCCGCGCCGCACCGGATCGTCTGGAGTTCTACAAAATCCTGTTAATCCACCTCGGTACGCACGGTTCCAGCCTGGTTCAAGAGATTTTCGCCAACGCCAGCAGCTTCATCAAAAAACCGGCCACCTTATCCTCGCTGGTCGCGGAAATCGACAAACTGGATTGGTACAGCGTGCATCGCGAAGACCTGGGCGACTTGTACGAAGGTTTGCTGGAGAAAAACGCCAACGAGAAAAAATCCGGCGCCGGCCAGTACTTCACACCAAGGGCATTGATCAACAGCATGGTGCGAGTCATGCACCCGACGCTGACCGACACCATCCAAGACCCGGCTGCCGGTACCGGCGGCTTCCTGATTGCCGCCAACCATTACTTGCGCAGCCATCACGATTTCGACGCGCTGACCGACAGCCAGCAACGCAAATACCGCAACAGCACCTTTTTCGGCATGGAGCACGTGCAGGATACCCACCGGCTGGCCTTGATGAATCTGATGTTGCACGGCATCGACGGCGGCATTCGTTACGGCGATACACTCAGCCCGGAAGGTCAGGCCTTGCCCAAAGCCTCGTTGATTCTGACCAATCCGCCATTCGGTACCAAAAAAGGCGGCGGTTTGCCCAGCCGCGACGACTTTACCTATCCCACCAGCAACAAACAGTTCTGCTTTCTGCAGCATATTTATCGCGGCTTGCAGCCCGGCGGTCGGGCAGCGGTGGTCTTGCCGGACAACGTGCTATTTGAATCTAACGTTGGTACCGAGATTCGCCGTGACCTGCTGGATAAATGCAACCTGCACACCATCCTGCGCCTGCCCACCGGCATCTTTTACGCTCAGGGCGTCAAAACCAACGTGTTGTTCTTTAGCCGTGGTGACAGCGACAAAGGCAACACCCAGGAAGCCTGGATTTACGACCTGCGCGCCAATATGCCGCAATTCGGCAAACGTACCCAACTCACCGAACAGCATTTCGCTGAATTCGAAGCGGCGTTCGGCAACGATCCGTCGGGCAGCGCCGTCAGTTTGGCCAAGCGCATCGACCAAGGCGAAAGCGGCCGTTTCCGCAAATTTACCCGCGAGCAAATTGCTGAACGCGGCGACAGTCTGGACATCAGTTGGCTAAAAGACGACAGCGCCACCGAAGCCCAGGACTTGCCGGAACCCGCCGAACTGGCGCAGGAAGCAATCAACGAACTGGATGCGGCGATGGAGGAATTACGGGGGATTTTGGAGGAGTTGGGCATGGAGGAAGCACTTTGATCCTGCCGTATGACCAAGGTCTGAAAACCAACGCCCGCAAACTGCGTGGCGACATGACCGACGCCGAACAAAAACTCTGGCAAGGTCTGCGCCGCAAGCAAATCAACGGCTGGCAGTTTTACCTGCAAAAGCCGCTTGGTCCTTACATCGTCGATTTTTATTGTGCGGCGGCGAGTTTGGTGGTTGAACTTGATGGCAGTCAGCACTTTGAGCTCGAACACCAAGCAGCCGATCAACGCCGTGATGCTTATTTGCAAAGCCTGGGCTTGCGGGTATGGCGGTTCGATAACCGGAAAGTGTTGTTGGAAATGGATGCGGTGTTGGAGGTAATTAGACGAATCCCCCCCAACCCCCCTTTTTCAAAGGGGGGAGATACCCCCAACGCCGCCACATCAATCCCCCCCTTTG
>Ga0208392_1000204_pt1 | contig 15645 bp, 10 predicted proteins | sample LakWasMeta3_LOW4_2_FD_183855 | JGI IMG/M metagenome (GOLD analysis project Ga0208392, IMG submission 183855) | Freshwater sediment methanotrophic microbial communities from Lake Washington under simulated oxygen tension - Sediment Metagenome... | ecosystem: Environmental > Aquatic > Freshwater >... | reverse complement strand
TACAACAATTCAATTAAGGCAATTTAAAATTCACACCCCTAGCGCTACGTGTATCTTAAACAATGGCGATGAGGAAGCCACCGCCATTGATTCACATGTAAATAATTAATCAATTAGCTTGCTACGAATAAAATAATCAGCACTGAGTTTCCCTGCGCCACCAAATATAAGCGGCAAAAACATCATGATGTATATCAATGGTAATTTGTAGTTACCCAGTCCATCTCCATTTTCATCAATGATACGGTAACCTGTAACTAGGTCACTCAGGCTATGGGCTGCGTTAGGCCAATGCACTGATGCTATTGCTACAATCGTTAATATGATAAGCGAGGCTGAGAAAAAGCGTGTCGCCAACCCCAATATCAGGGCTGCGGCACCAAAAAGCTCAAAGTAAGTGGCTATGTGCCAGCTGACTTCAGTCGGGAGCAAGTTAAACGGGAACGGAAAGCTTAAATCCTGAAACCAGTTAGTGCCGTGGAATTTTTCATAGCCGGATTGGCCGAACTCAATCGCAAGCACCAAACGTAAAAATAATGGCGGGATGCTGTCAGCATAAAAGCTAACTCTTTCAATCACTTGACAGTACATTTTTAAAGTTGAATCTACTAATGGCAAAGTACGCATAAATATCCTCCTTGAATTTAAATACCAACGTTTATGTGGTCGATATTTAGTCGCTTGGAGGCACATTTACTTACATATTTTTGTGATTTATTTGGATGCCGCCTTGGCTTTGGGTTTGCAATAAACCCTGACAAGCAGGAGGAAAGCGAGGATAAGAGCGTACAGCAAGGGTTCACGTATGTCTTTTTTAACTAGCCACCAAAAATGCAGAACACCTAGAACTGCTATCAAATACACCAACCGATGCAGTTTTTTCCAACGCTCACGTAATAGCTTGATCATCAAATTGCTGGATGTCACAGCCAAAGGCAGACTCAGCATGAACGCCGCCGCCCCGACAAGCACATATGGATGTTTAACAATATCTTTTATGATGTCTGGCCAGATAAAGCTGTAATCCAGCCATAGATAAGCTGTCACGTGCAAGCAGGCATAAAAAAACATGAAAAGCCCAAGCATACGCCTGAACTGTAGCTGCCAGGTGCGGCCCGTTAAAAGCCTGACCGGACTTAAGCTGAGCGTTGTCAGCAACATAAACAGCGTCCAGTAACCAGTAGATCGCTCAACGAACTCCACAGGGTTAGCTGACAAATCATCATGAAGCGCAAGCCATACCAGCCGCACCAAGGGAATCAGGCAAAGTGAAAATACTGCGACCTTCAGCCTTGTTACCTGCTTCCTGTCAGGCACTTTGCTGATAAATGCCAGCATCAAGGCGAGCCTAAAAGTTTTTGCGTAGATCCATGCCTGCATACATCTGCCCTACCTGCTCTGTATATCCATTAAACATCTGCGTTTTGATGCGCCCGGCAAAGAGCCCTGCCCCTATGCGCTTTTCAGAAGATTGGGTCCAGCGCGGGTGTTCAACCTGCGGGTTCACATTTGCATAAAACCCATACTCATTTGGGCCGGCTTTCATCCAGGTAGTCAGCGGCATTTTTTCTGTAAAGCGAATCTTGACGATGGCTTTTGCTCCTTTGAAGCCATATTTCCACGGCACTACCAGGCGCATTGGTGCGCCATTCTGGTTGGGCAGCGGCTGCCCGTAAAGACCAACCGCCATAATCGCCAGCGGGTTCATGGCTTCATCTATGCGCAGGCCTTCTACATAAGGCCAATCCAATATGGGCATATTAACGCCTGGCATTTGCTGCCTGTCGGCTAAAGATATGAACTCCACGTATTTAGCATTGGTATTGGGTTCAGCCCATTTAATCAGTTGCGCCAGCGGAAAGCCGACCCACGGTATCACCATAGACCAGCCCTCGACACAGCGCATGCGGTAAATACGCTCTTCTAGCGGTGCCAGTTTATAAATATCTTCAATACTGATGGTTTTATTCTTTTTAACCTCGCCCTCGATGCTGACAGTCCAGGGCTGGGGTTTGAAAAGCTTGGAATTTATCGCCGGCTCATCCTTTGCGGTACCAAACTCATAATAATTGTTATAGCTGGTCACATCCTCAAAAGATGTCAGCTTTTCACCTGCGCCATATTGGGTCTTGCTGTAAGCGGGCAACTTGAGTATTGGGCTATTGGCTCTGGATTTCAGTTGCGCCAGATCGCCTGCAGCATTGGCTGCTGCCTCCAGCGGCTTGACCAACAAGCCTGCACTGCCTGCCAGCAAGCCAAAACCGGCTTGCTGCAGGAATTTACGCCTGTCATCAAAAACCTCTTGGGGCGTAATTTCTGATGGAATGATATCTGACTTTGTTTGAATGATCATAGCGCTACTCCCGGGAATGGAATTTCCACCAACAACGTTAATATTGCTACTTAGTCAGGCTTTAAGCCTGTTCCTTACAGCAGAATAGCAATAATTACGGGATTAACCCCTGGGTCTCTTTTGCAATCTCGTCAGCCAATGCCAAGTCATGGGTGCTATTGGCAATTGACTTGGCTTTTTCAAGCAAGGTTTTAGCAGCCTCAACATCACCTGTTGCAACTTTAACCTGCGCCAGTACATAGCTGCCCTGGGCTTCGTAGTAAGCACCGCCCTGCTCTTTTGCAAACTTGATGATCTTGTTGAGCGTGTTTTCTGCATTTGGATATTTTTTTGCAGCAGCATAATAACGCCCAAGTTCGATACTTGAATGGGCAAACTGGTCAAGGGTTCCTGACTTCTCATTCATAATCAATGCCTTGACCTGATATTCTACGGCCTGGTCATGCTGCTCGAGTGTGTGGTATGTATGTGCGATTTTCTCAAAACTTTCGCCGCGCTCATTATCATTAGCATCCAGCTTGCTGGCTGCCAGGTACGAATCCAATGCAGATGCATACTGGCTGGTTTCAAAATAAACATTACCAATGCCGATATGTGAAGTGCGCTCAAATGCCTTAACCTTGGCCTCCCCTGCCAGCTGCAGGCTTTGCTGATAGCTGGCAATCGCCTGTTCATACTGCTGGGCATTTTTATACGCATGGCCTGTAATGAGTGCAACAACGGCTTTATCGTATGCATCTTTAGATAACTTATCAGCAGATTTGAACGCGGCCAATGCTGACTCCAAATTACCTTGTGCACTCAAAGTGCGGCCCTGACAAATCAAAGCATCACGGTCTTTTCTGCTTGCATTCAACGCCTTGGCTGCCAGTGTCGTAGCGGTGGAAAAATCACCTTGGTCAAAAGCTTTATTACACGCAAAAGCATCATCTGAAACGGCGTAAACATTATTAAAAAACAATGCAGTAAATACTGAAATTAAAGCTGTTTGTAACTTCATAAATGTATAAATTCTAATTTTAACGGTTAAAAATATAACCAGTTTTTTATAAAAAACTGGACCAATCCGGAGATGATTTCACCGTGGCAAAAAAACTGGGATTAAGCAGGGATACCTTGGTGTTATAACGCAAGGCCTGGCCTTCAAAATCGACGATATCTCCACCAGCCTGCTGCAGCACACAATGCGCTGCCGCTGTATCCCATTCTGAAGTGGGACCCAGCCTTGGGTAGACATCAGCCGCACCTTCGGCAACCAGACAGATTTTTAGAGAGCTACCCATGCTGATAAGTTCAGGCACAGCACCAGTATCAACGTGAATATTGTGCAAAAAACGCTGAAAGTTATGATCGCTATGCGATCTGCTGCCAGCCACGATGAGGCGATCCAGGCTGAATGTTCTGGTATGTATCTGATATGCAGAGCCGGTTGCGTGCTGTTTGTAAGCCCCCTGCCCTTTGGCGGCAAAATAAAGCAGCCTCGTAACCGGGGCGTAAACCACGCCCAGCACAGATTCATGAGAATCAATCAAGGCAATGTTAACGGTAAACTCGCCATTGCGCTTAACGAATTCACGCGTGCCATCAAGCGGGTCTATCAGCCAATAACGCTGCCAGCTACTGCGTACATCCGACTCAAGATCATCAGACTCTTCAGACAAAACGGGAATTTCAGGCGTAAGCTCTTTTAATGCAGACACGATGACCGTATGCGCAGCCAGGTCAGCCTGCGTAAGTGGAGAATTATCAGATTTCTTTTCGACATCAAAGTCTGTAGCATACACCTGCATAATTGCCTCGCCGGCATCTTTGGCAATTGCAATCACCGCATCCAGATATTGCTGATAATTCTGGTCTCGCATCATCTTAAGCCAACAAAGCCAGCAGGCCCGCCTCATCCAGAACACTGATGCCTAATTCCTGCGCTTTATCAAGCTTGCTACCAGCTTCGGCTCCCGCCACTACATAATCCGTCTTTTTAGACACACTGCCGCTAACCTTACCGCCGGCAGCCTCAATCAACTCTTTGGCCTCATCACGCGACAACGCTGGTAGCGTCCCTGTCAGCACAAAAGTTTTACCAAGCAGATGACCGCTGGCCGCCTGCTTGCCTTCTGTTTCAGGCCAGCTAATGCCGGCAGTTAGCAGTTCTGCAATCACAGACTGGTTATGCGCTTCTGAGAAAAAGTTGGTGATTGATTCAGCAACTACAGGCCCCACGTCATTCACAGTCAGCAGCTCTTCAGTGTTTGCCTGCATCAGAGCCGGCAGGTTGCCGAAATGTTTCGCAAGATCCTTGGCCGTCGCCTCACCAACATTGCGCATACCCAAAGCATAAATAAAACGCGCCAAGGTAGTGTTTTTACTGGTTTCAAGTGCATTCAGTATGTTCTGCGCCGATTTATTGGCCATGCGTTCAAGATTGCTCAATGTAGTTAAATCAAGCTTGTAAATATCAGCCAGCGTATGTACCAGGTTCGCTTCCACCAGCTGGTCTACCAGTTTTTCACCCAAACCTTCAATGTCCATAGCGCGGCGTGAGGCATAGTGCGTAATGGCTTGCTTGCGCTGTGCAGGGCAGAATAAACCGCCAGTGCAGCGCGCCACAGCTTCATCTTCCTGCTTAAGGATATGTGAACCGCATTCCGGACAAACCGCAGGCATTTCAAAACGCCGGGCATCAGACGGGCGCCTTTCAGTGACGGCAAAAACCACTTCGGGAATCACGTCCCCTGCCCTGCGCACGCTGACCGTATCGCCGATATGTATATCTTTGCGGCGGACTTCATCTTCATTATGCAAGGTTGCATTGGTGACGGTAACGCCGCCTACGAACACAGGCCTCAATCTGGCAACAGGGGTAATGGCCCCGGTGCGCCCCACTTGCACAGTAATATCCTCAACAATAGTCAAAGCTTCTTGTGCAGGAAATTTATGCGCAATAGCCCAGCGCGGTGCACGGGACACAAACCCTAGCTCATTCTGCTGACTGAACTGGTTCACTTTATAAACCACGCCATCAATATCAAACGGCAGCTGGTCACGCAGCTGGCCAATTTTTTGGTAATAAGCCCTTAAGCCGGCAGCGCCCTGCACCACGCCACGCTCGTGGCTCACCGGAAAATGTAAACTGGCAAGATAATCCATGGCCATGCCATGATTGGTCAGTGCAGGAATGCCATCTGCAACGCCCAGGCCATAAGCAAAGAATGTCAGCGGACGCTTGGCTGTGATTCTGGAGTCTAGCTGGCGCAAGCTGCCAGCTGCCGCATTACGCGGATTGGCGAACAGTTTTTCACCTTTTTCCAGCTGGGTTTTGTTCAATTTATCAAAGTCGCGCTTCAGCATTAAAACCTCGCCACGCACTTCAAGCAAAGCCGGTGGCTGGTCGCTGTTCAAACGCATGGGTATCGCACGCAAGGTGCGCAAATTATGGGTCACATCCTCGCCGGTATAGCCATCTCCACGGGTAGCGCCTTGCGTAAAAATACCATTTTCGTAAGTCAGCGTAATGGCTAAGCCGTCAAACTTGGGTTCAACTGCGTATTCAACCTCTGATACGCCCAGCGCCTCGGAAACTCTTTTATCAAACGCGACCAGCTCGCTGTCTTCAAAAGCATTGTTTAAAGACAGCATCGCCTGACGATGGCTGATGCTGTTGAATGCATTGGCAGCAGAGCCACTGACGCGCTGCGTAGGTGAATCTGCCGCAATCAATGCTGGATGCTGCTGCTCCAGCGCCTGCAGCTCGCGGTAAAGTTTATCGTATTCGCTGTCAGGGACTGTAGGCGCGTCAAGTACGTAGTATTCGTAATCGTAAAGGTCTATGAGCCTGCGCAGTTCTAAAATACGCGATTCCGGATTATGCGACGCCATATGAGGCTGCTGTATGTTGCTGAACATCATTCTACTGCCTGAAATTAAGAGAACAGCCGATGCGCACTATCTGAACCCGGCACAATGCCTCGCGCTACCATCGTAGCGTGAATCACCTTGAGCTGGTGACGGATTTTTTCTATCTGAATATCACCCAGCGGTTTGTTGTTGTCATCCTGCAAATGCGCGTGCAGGCCGACCTCCATCTGTTTAGCCACATGCACCATATGGTTGAATGCCTCCATACAGTTCTTGACGTGCGGAATATCCAATTGGAAAGTAATCGCCTTCACGACCGACGACCTCAGCATATCCGGGCTGAATGGGTGTTGATCACGATTGAACACCACAAACTGTGGAAAATCCCTGCCTGCCGCTTCATCAAAGTATTTGAATGTACCATCCGCCGCCAACGCCATACCCTGCGCTTCAGACAGCCCCCTCAGCTTGGTGCCGGTAAAGGCGCCGTTTTCACCATGTACCAGATGAAAACCCATGGTTTTATCAACATCAATACAGAATGCATCAAGCGCTGTAGCTGCGGTCAAAGCATCGCCGGTACTCTGCCACTCCACATGCGCATTGATGTCCAGCCCCAGGGTTTCTACAGTCATCTGAAAACGATTCAACACACTGCGTGTAACCGGACCGGCACGATCGGCAAGCTGCAGGCTACAGGAAATTTTTGACACTTTATGGCTAGATAACGCCGGGCTGGCAGAAACATCTGAAAGCTGCAGCCACTGCATGTTTGAATCAAGAAAATGCACGAAAACAGGCTTGTCAAAATCATCAAACAATCCAGCCAGCATCTTGCTCAATTCGCCTGCTGCAGTTTCTGCTGCAAGGTATAAAACCGCAACCAGATCCATTTGCACATGCAGCATGGCCGGCAGGCTTGAAGCAGGAGCCACGGCCGCGGCACTGGCTGGGCCCTCTACAGCATTAACATCTGTGCCTGCCGGGGCTTTTGCACCGGCAGCCGCATTATTGAATGCCTCATTAAAAATCGCTTTGATACCTTCATGCTGCACAGGCGCAGCATCCAGTCCAGAATCATCAGCTACCGGTAGCGCTATAGCCTCAACTGGAATTTCCACATACACAGGCTCACTATCGGTAGCAGGCTCCGGAGTCGCAGCAACGGCTACTTCAGCCAAACCTTCATTGAGGACATCTAAATCTTGCTGACTTTCCAGCTGAATGCTGTCTGATTGAACACTGTCCAATTGAATGAAATGGTCATCATCCGCTACCAGCGCAGATTCAGGCAGAGATGCCTCTTTAATAGAAAAATCATCTTCAATATCTTGCAGTGCGGCAGTATTCAGCTCGGGCTCTTGCAACAGTGCATCGCTTTCCAGATTTGAGAAACTGTTCTGCACCTGTTGATGAAAGCGTCTTTCCTGCCACCAGTTAAGTACCAGCACAGCAACAATGATTAACGCACCAATGATAATTAATACTATTTGCAAATCACTCATTTACATTAAACTTTCAACAAATTTGTAGCGGCAGGACAATCACGCCTCAGCCATTTTCACGGCTGCTTCCATATCTACGTCTACTATGCGTGAAACCCCTGATTCCTGCATAGTAACACCTATCAATTGCTGTGCCATTTCCATCGTGATTTTATTATGACTCACGTATAAAAACTGTGTTCTTTCCGACATTTTTTTAACCATCGCACAAAAGCGCTCGGTATTGCTGTCATCCAGCGGCGCATCTACCTCGTCCATCAGGCAGAATGGCGCCGGATTAAGCCTGAATAAAGCAAACACCAGGGCCAGTGCGGTCAGTGCTTTTTCACCGCCAGACAGCAGATGGATAGTGCTGTTTTTCTTGCCGGGCGGCTGGGCAAATACCTGTATGCCGGTGTCCAGTATCTCGTCACCAAGCAGTACCAGCCTGGCCTGGCCGCCGCCAAACAAAGTGGTAAACAATTCATTGAAGTGCAGGTTGGCTTCATCAAATGTCGCCTGCAGGCGGCTGCGTGTTTCGCGGTCTATCTTGCGGATAGCATCTTCAAGCGTCTGGCTTGCATCCAGCAAATCGCGTGACTGGCTATCAAGATATTGCCTGCGCGTCTGCTCGCTGGCCAGCTCTTCAATCGCAGCAAGGTTGACTGCACCTAGCGCCTCGATGTCAGACTCAAGTTTTTCTTTTCTTTTTTCCAGCGCAGAAACTTTACGGTCCGCATCCGCCAGGTTCTGCAAATGCTCCATAAGAATAGTCTCTTCAATATCTGAAGATGCCAGCTCAACCTGGCACTGCTCAAAATGGAGTCTTGCTTCCTGCTCGGCCAACCGGCCGGCTTCGAGCTTATCGCGCAGCGGGTGCAGTGATTGCTCATGCTGCAGGCGTGTACGTTCATGCTGCATTAACGTTTCCTGGCATTCGTTCATGCTGTTGCGGGCATTTGCAAGCTCAGCTTCGCGCGCCTGCTTCACATTCAAGGCGGCTTCCAGATTCGCCTTCAGCGTTTCCATCCTGGTGGCATCGAGCGTGGTTTCAACCTCATCACAGCGCATTTTCAGGCTGGTTTTTTCTTCAAGTAAAAACTCAACTTTTGAATTCAACTCATTGATTTTATTTTCAATAAGCTTGATATTGAAATTACTTTCCTGATGCGTGCGTTCAAGAGCCTGCAAATGATGCCGTGCATCATTGAGCAAAGCTTCAGCGGCTTGCTTGGCCTGCTCCTTAGCAGCTTTTTCAGCCTGCATGATTGCCAGGCTGGCTGTCATATCATGAATCAACGCTTCTTTCTGCGCTTTTTCAGCCTGCAATTTCTCTGATTTATCCAAAGCCAGGGTGCAATCGGTTTCAAGCAGTTTTTTTCTTTGTAGGGTATTGCTTTGCTGCTGCTTTAACTGCTGCAGGCTTAAGCTCACCTGGTGTGCCTGCTGCGTTATATGCTTTAAGTGCTGCTGTTGCGCTTGCTGCCCGGCCCTCAGCTCCTGCAGCTCTGCTTCAAATTGGCTTACCTGCCTAGCCGCATCAGCAAAGCGCTGCTGCAATGCCGGCAGCTGCGACTTCAGCGAATCCAGACGCGCCTGGCGTTCCAGCACACCATGCATCAACGACTGTGCACCGAAGTAAGACAAGCTATGCCGGGTATAGACATCGCCGTTTTGATTCACCAGGCATTCACCGTCTTTAAGATGCTGGCATGCGACCACAGGGTCGCCCCCCTCTTCCAGCAGATAAACACCGCTGAGCCAGTCTCGCAAAACATTACGATAGTTTTGATCTACGCGTTCCAGCTGTGCATATAAAGGTAAGTGGGGAGACTTTTCTGCACCAAGCTCTTCGGCATGCTGTGACTGAGGGTAAGCCAGGCAGAGCGCTGCAGGCGGTTTACCCTCCACTGATGACTTGCCTTCGCTCCGAGGCTTATCATGAAGAACAGCATTCAATCTCGCGCCTAGCACAGATTCCAAAGCAGTTTCCCAGCCGGACTTGATGCTGACAACCTGCCAGATGCGCGAATGATCGTTCAAGCCTGAATGCTTCAGCCATGCGGCCAAGGCTGATTCATTATTGGCATTACGCATCGATTGCTGAATCTTATCCAGCGAACTTACCTCAGCTTCATGCAAGTGCAGCTCACGCTGTGATTCATGAGAACTATCACGTGCCGCTTTTAAAGCAGCCTGAACCGCCGCCTCCCTTTCCAGAGTGCCGGCAACATTGGCTTCAGCAGCAGCCATCTCGGCTTCCAGTGCTGACAGCTGCGCCTGTCTGGCAAGCAGCGCCTCATCATCCGGCATCTGCAATGCAGATAGATTCTGCTGCAAACGCTTTATTTGCTCAGCCGTATCAGCAATGGTGCGGACGATATGGCCGATATTAGCCTGCTCTAGCCGCTGCCGCTGCTCGGCATTTAACCATGCCGTATGACTGACATTAAAATCGGCAAGCGCGGCCTGATGCTCCTGCTGCCGTACAGAAACAGCTTCCCGGTCTTCTGCAAGGGTGATTTCAGCACCTGAAAATTCAGCATTAGCGGCCTGTAATTCAACCTGCGCCAGCATAAGCGCATTTTCGACGTTGGCCTGCTGTGCGGTGTTTTTTTCAAGCTGCGCGAGCAACTGCTGCAATTGCAGCTGCATGCGTTCGCGCGCATCTGCGGTATTTTTAACCTGATTCTCAAGGTTGGAAACCGCGGCATTGGCTTCATAATAGTTAGCCTGCGCAGCATTCACTGCGTCATTGGCAGCTACATGCTGCTGCCTTGCTGTTTCCAGTATGCTTTCGCTGTTACGCAAATTAGCCATTTGCGACTCAAGCTCATTTACCAGCTTTTCTACATTGCGCTGAGCCTTTTCCCAGTGCGCTCCGGCATCTTGCTTTTTCAGCAGCCATACCTGGCCCCTGGTGAGTTTCAGCACCTCATGCAGGCGGTGATATTCACTTGCCACGGCAGCCTGAGATTGCAACCTTAATATCTGCTTATCCAGCTCACGCAGAATATCTTCTACACGCGTCAGATTCTCTCTGGTATCACGCAGGCGCAATTCCGTCTCGCGGCGGCGCTCTTTATACTTGGTGATACCGGCAGCCTCTTCCAGAAAAACACGCATCTCTTCAGGCTTGGCCTCAACGATGCGGCTGATGGTGTTCTGGCCGATAATCGCATAAGCGCGCCCGCCAAGGCCTGTGCCAAGAAACAGGTCAGCCACGTCGCGGCGGCGAACTGCAGTATTGTTAATATAGTAGGTTGAGCCTTTATCACGCTCAATGACACGTTTTACGGAGATTTCAGCGTATTGAGACCACTCGCCGGATGCGCCGCCAAAACTATTGTCAAACACCAGCTCTACGCTGGCACGGGAGATAGGTTTGCGATTGCCAGACCCATTAAAAATAACTGCATCCATCGCATCTGCCCGCATTTCTTTGGCAGACGACTCACCCAGCACCCAGCGCACTGATTCCATCACATTGGATTTACCGCAGCCATTAGGGCCTACAACGCCTACGCGCTGCCCATGAATGTGCAATGTTGTTGGATCTACGAAAGATTTAAATCCAGCTAGTTTTAAATGAGTTAAACGCAAAATGTTTTTTTAATTATAGGTTTCGATTACAGCGTTATAATAACGTTTTTTAAGCCAAAAGCAGCATTTTCAATCATGACAGACCTATCTTTAGGCGGAAAACCAACCGCCCAACCCAGCAAAACACTGGAAACCTTTGAAAACCCGAACAAGGCACGTGATTTTCATATTCATATGGAGATTCCTGAGTTCACTTGCCTGTGCCCAAAAACAGGCCAGCCTGACTTTGCCGTAATCTATCTGGACTACATTCCAGACCAAACCTGCGTGGAATTGAAAAGCCTGAAACTTTACATGTGGTCGTTCCGTGACGAAGGCTGTTTCCACGAAGCTGTCACCAACCGCATACTGGATGACCTGGTTGCAGCAACCGACCCTAAGTTCATGCGCGTAACAGCCAAGTTCTATGTGCGCGGCGGTGTTTTCACCAATGTAATTGCCGAGCATCGCAAAGCAGGATGGCAGCCGCAGCCACGCGTTGAGCTGACACAATTTGAAAGCCAATCAAACATTCGTGGCTAGGCTTGTAAAGCAGGCAGCCGGAGCCCATCTGCTGTTTGTATTGATTTTTTGAGAATTTCATCAAAATAGGCTGAAAATGATTGACAAGCCCTATAGCCATCTTTATTATGGCGCCTCGCTTACAGCGCTATTGTGTTAAGCGAAATAATGCAGGTTTTGGGGGTATAGCTCAGCTGGGAGAGCGCTTGCATGGCATGCAAGAGGTCAGCGGTTCGATCCCGCTTACCTCCACCAAAAATGTCAAAAATCACTTCGATTTATTGACTGATTGTAGTAAAATACTGCACTTGTAGTTAGCGGTAAAAATTCTTAGGTCCCCATCGTCTAGAGGCCTAGGACACCTCCCTTTCACGGAGGCGACCGGGGTTCGAATCCCCGTGGGGACGCCAAAATTCGCGTAAATTATTAATAGCAATTTACCGGCAAAATTAAAAAATTCGGGTGCGCAGCAAATGACACCCTATTTTAAAGCAGTAAAGATTCTTAGGTCCCCATCGTCTAGAGGCCTAGGACACCTCCCTTTCACGGAGGCGACCGGGGTTCGAATCCCCGTGGGGACGCCAAATACTTGGCAGCATGCTGATTTTTACAGTCTACGCATGCAGTTCATTATTTCTTATCTGCTTCAAACTGCCACACTACCCTGCAAATCATAAAATTTCTACCACTCTGAATACCAGTCCCTGCGCACAGCAACCACCTCAAGTAGGCAGATTGCAGCAATCGCCATTTAAAGCGTTAACACCTTACCTGCAGCACCATTCCTACAAATAGCAAGTAAACGGCTCAATAGCGCTGCATGCGCGTCATAAGCCAAAAATACTGCCTACTGCATACCCCATGCATCAGCCACAACCGCCGCAGCATAAAAAAGAAAGTATGTTAGATAATACTAAAAAACAAAAAACGCCCGATAAAGGGCGTTTCTTGTTTTACCTGCAATCTAATTTCAATTAGTAATTAATAGCTATTGTGGTTGAGGCAGTATCAGAATGCTGATCTTGAGCAATCACCTTAACTGATAACGTACCAGACTCACCTTTAGGAGGTTTGCCTTCCAGCGTTAATGTTGATGGGTCAAATTTAACCCATTCTGGCAATGGTTTACCATCCGTCAATGTTGCACTGTAAGTTACTTGTGCATCTGGATCGCTATGCTTGAATGTCTCAGCTGGAATCTCTTTCTTGAAGCCAGTGCCTGAAACCACGTTGATCACGCCTAACAAATCAACATCAGTAAAGCCGCCGCTCTTCTCAATTCCACCCTCATTTTCGCCATCATCGATCAATGTACTTTCAACATCTACCGGCGCCTCAATCAAGTTATCCTTGTTAGGCTCATAGGCGACTGGGTAAGGACGATACGGCTCAACGTCACGCACTACAGGATTGATTCTGTAGAAAATACCATTACCGTTAGATGTTAAACCTCCCCATCCTGTGCAGCACTGATCAAAATAATGATCTTCATGCTCATGATGATCTTCTTCCTCTTCATCATGATGACGGTGGTGTTCATTGCGGCTGGCGTGGAACCCATGCACTACACCGCCGGTAACAGCATAGAATGCTGGTAGATCAGAGGCCTGAGGCGTACCAATAAGCTGTAAACTTTGTGCAGCACTTGCCACCAGAGTCGGATCAGCCACCCACCATAAAGCACTGTGATCCTGCTGTGTAGGGCCATCAGAATAGATTTGCCATGTTCCGCCAATACCAGTTTGGATGTAAGCCTCTGTAGTATTTCTATTGCCGGCAACATAGCCAGAACCCGCTTCAGGGCTCCATGATTTGAAAATCACATCATAAATCGGCTCATTCGCAGTTGGAACCCAGATACCGTTCAATTTGACACGATCATATACGCCACGGCTAGTGCCGGCTGCGAGCACTACTGCCACGTTACCATGCCTGTCACCATCAAATGTAGTCACGACCGGACCCCATACATTCAGGTTACCTTGCGTAGTACTGATATTTACTCGGCCTGTAGCATCAACAGCACGCGCACCTTCCACGTAAGAACCATAGAGAGATGTACCATCACCGTAAGGGCTTGCGTAGACTTGACCCAGATTCAATTCCTGACCATTGGCAAGCACGATATCATTGCCCAGCAGGCTTACATAGCCTGTAAACTGGTTACCAGGGTTGCATAATAGAATATTTCCACGCTCTTCTTCGGAGACTTCTTCAGTATCTGGATCAATCACATAGCGCGCTGCATCAAACAAGGAATTACCACTCACCTGAATCGTACCAACCTGTGCAATATCACCACCATTACTATTCACAACAAGATTGCCTGAAATTGTAAAGTAACCGCTACCGTCCTGAGAGTCTGACAAAATTACGGCCTCAGGGGCTTCATCATCCTCAAGCTGCATATTTGCATCAATACGCAGATTTTTTGCATTGGCCACGATAGATAAGCCATCTTCATCGGCTACATGCACATCTGAATTGTATGCCTGCACTTCTAGCAAATGAAAGTCGTTGGCAGGATTTGAAACATCAATGCACGGACCAGTACAGTTCGCCTGAGCGGCAGATGTAATCAATGTAGCTTTTTCTTCAACCTTGATATAAGTATCTTCAGCAAAAACACCCTCTACCTTAAGCTGGCTGATTTGACGGCCGGCAGTCGCATACAGGTTTTCAGCTTCTACAGCACCAAAAACGATGTCGCGGTCAGCATTCACTGTCAGCAAACCATCTACAGTCAGGTCACCTAACATTACATCAGCAGCATTAGCGCTTGTTGCAGTCACATCTACAGCATCAGCCTCGATAGGTGAGTCTGTGGCCAGATTGACATTAGCAGCACCTGTAGCTGATGAAGCTACAATCGATACAGTATTTGCTCTAATGCCAATCACACCATCACTCAGCGCTACCAGCTGCTCTTGATTATAGAGTGTAGCCGGGCCTTGATTAATGACTGAGGCTGCAAAATCATTTAGAGATAGCGCACTCATATACACTGAGCCATTATCTGCAACTACCGCGCCACGGTTTTGTACCAAAGTGGCAAAATCACCTGCAGCTACATTAAAGCCAACGAGACTGCTCTGAGCATCATCAAGCGTCAGCGTAACCGTGCCACCTGCCGCAAGTACTACTGAAGGATCGAGCTCTCCGACATTCATAATCGTCGTGCTGATCAAACCCTCATTCAACACAGTGGGGGCCAATAGTGCTGCGTAATGTGAATTAATCTGCGCACCGCTTTCAACAGTTACATAGCCTGTTGAATTTGAGCTGTTGAAGATGAATGTTTTATTGCTTTCATTGAGAAAATCAGCATCATTGCCGGCAAGACCCATGGTACTGGCGACAATACCCTGCACATTCACAGAAGAGCCACTGCCAAAGATGATGCCGTTAGGGTTAATCAGGAAGACTTGGCCATTTGATGTCAGGCTACCAAAAATATTTGATACGCCGCCTTCGACACGGTTAAGCGAAATAGAAGAAGTGCCTGGCTGAACATAGTTTACCGTATACCCATTGGCAATATCAAAGCTGCTCCAGTTATAGATGGAACGATTAACACCAGTGGTGATTGTCATGGTTGAGCCAGAAGTCACAGGCACGCCGCCAACATTACTACCATTAACAGGAGTGCCGTTAAGCACAGGTAACGGTGCAGCAAGCGCAGCCGTTGATGCAAACAAAATTGCCGCTGTTGCCACAGCCTTGGATAAACGTGACCGCTTGCCTTTTGCCGCTGCAAATTCATTCACAGCCACAAAAGTCTTGGTCTCGTCAGACCATACCAGTTTGTAAATATTTTTATTCATTTTTATTCTCCTAACGCGCCATCCA
>Ga0208392_1000202_pt1 | contig 15677 bp, 14 predicted proteins | sample LakWasMeta3_LOW4_2_FD_183855 | JGI IMG/M metagenome (GOLD analysis project Ga0208392, IMG submission 183855) | Freshwater sediment methanotrophic microbial communities from Lake Washington under simulated oxygen tension - Sediment Metagenome... | ecosystem: Environmental > Aquatic > Freshwater >... | reverse complement strand
AACTTGAACATTTTTTACTCACGAATAATTTTAATTTATTATTCAATGGCTTATATATTTTCAACGCTCAAATCCCGGCTCTATTTTTGACTAAGTTCTGCTTGACTTAGCGCTAACCAGATTTGTGGATTTAATTTGCAAATTTAGATATCTCTTCATCAGAAGGTCAATGAAATTTACAGCGGTTTGATGAATTTAATGGTCATCCGATCGCTTTCGCCGATGGCCTGATATTTTGCCCTGTCCTTATCCTTGAGTTTTAAAGCGGGCGGCAGCGTCCAGACGCCTTCGGGATAATCCTTGGTATCTTTGCTGTTGGCATTGATTTCGGATTTATCCAAAAACTCAAAGCCCGCATTTCTTGCCAGCGCAATCACATAATCCTCGCTGACATAGCCGGATAAAGCCTTGGAATCCTGCGGCTTCAACATTGAGTTTCTATGCTCAACGACGCCTAAAATTCCGCCGGGCTTTAACGCCTTGTACATTGTGTTAAATACCGCCGCGGCCTGGTCGCCTTTCATCCAATTGTGCACGTTCCGGAAGGTTAACACCCGGTCAGCAGAACCATCAGGCGCTATTTGCATCAGTTTTGGCGGCTGCAATACGCTTAATTCAACTTTGCCGTACACTTTCGGCTGCGTTTTCAATTTTTTAACAAACTCGTGCAGGTTCTTTTTAAAGTAAAGCTCGTCGGCGCCGGCTGAAAAATGCGCGGCATACAGTTTGCCGTGACTTTTCAGGTAAGGTGCAAGAATTTCCGTGTACCATCCTTCGCCCGGCCAGATTTCGATCACTGTCATGTCATCCTTGACGTCAAAAAATTCCAGCGTTTGCCGGGGATGCCGGTATTTATCCCTGTTTTTATGTTCGGCGGAACGCTGCTTGCCATCGATTGCCCGGGATAAAGCGTTTGGCTTTTCTGCTGCTGCGTGGGCTAATGAGAAACTGCCGGCCAGCAAAAATGCCAATAAAATCTTGTTCATGCTATTTGGTCCAATAGATATTTGTGTAGGAGAAACCATTCGCGCCGGTAGCGGCGCTTATGTTTTATTATGGGCAGATACACTCCGCCCTGAGGCTAAAAACAAGACCAATACGTTTGGTTACGGCCCCTGTCTTTAGCTTCGTATAAAGCAGCGTCAGCTCTATGCAGCACCATTTCAGCATTCATATCCCCGGCCGACAGCGCGGCGGCGCCTATGCTGACCGTGACCCGCACCGGGCCTACCTTATGATCGATAAGGATAGTGGCAACTTGCTGGCGCAGGCGTTCCGCCACGGTCATGGCATCGGTCTTATTCGCCCCGGTCAACAAAATCGCAAACTCTTCACCGCCCAACCGTGCCGGAACGTCAATGGCCCGCGAATTGTTTCGCACGACTTCGGCAAATGCCTTTAACACCGCGTCGCCGGTGGCGTGGCCGTATGTGTCATTGACTCGCTTGAAAAAATCCAGGTCCAGCATTAACACCACTGCCACATAGTGGGGCAATCGAGCCACTTTCGCTCTTTCCTGCTCCAGCCGCTCCAGGAACACTCGGCGGTTGAACAACCCTGTCAATGGGTCGGTACTGGCAAGCTTTTGTAGCTGCGCTTCCAGCTCCTTGCGCACGGAAATGTCTTCCTTGATGCCGATAAAGTGGGTGATTTCGTCTGCGCCGTCTTTTACCGATGCAATGCTCAGTTCCTCATGATACAAGCTGCCGTCTTTACGCTTGTTAATCAGCTCTCCGCGCCAATGATGGCCGCTGAGAAGACTTGCCCACATATCCCGATAATATTCTTTATTCTGCATCCCGGATTTGGTCAATTGATTCGGATTTTTGCCCAGCGCTTCTTCCAGGCTGTAACCGGTCAACCGGCCAAAAGCGGGATTGGCCCAGATAATGGTGGCGTCTTTGTCGGTGATAACAACACCGTTGGCCGCCGCCTCCAGAGCCGCTATCAACAATTTGTTGCGTGCCTCCAGTTCGGTCCTGAACAACGCATAACGAACCGCCCGCGCCAAACCATCGTAGCCAAAATCCCCCTTGACCATGTAATCCAGGGCTCCCGCCTCCAGAGCAGTCAGCGCAAAATCAGTGTCTCCGCGCCCGCTGAGTACCACGATTGGGACGCCTTTCGCCATGTCGCGCGCACTGTGAACGGTTGCCAAACCTTCTGAATCGGGCAATGACAGATCCAGCAGCATCACATCAAAGGGCATGGCAGCCAAACATTGCTGCGCTTCAATCAGCGATTGAGCCCAAGTCACTTCAAAATGCGCGGACTGCGCTTGTTTCAATTTCATTTTTACCAGATGCGCGTCACCGGCCTCGTCCTCGACCAGGAGCACCCGAATCGCTTCAACGTAGTTCATGGCTTGCAATCCTGCGGCAATCGCACCAGGCCAAACCAATACTCGCCAATCTGCCGGATGGCTTTGAAAAACTGCGGCATGTCGACGGGCTTGGTGATATAGCTGGCCGCGCCGAGTTGATAAGAAAGCACGACATCTTTTTCAACTTCGGAGGTCGTCAATACCACGACAGGAATGCCTTTGAAATGTTCTTCGGCCTTGATAACAGCTAAAAACTCGCAGCCGTTCATGCGCGGCATATTCAGGTCGAGAAAAATCAGGTCAGGACGCGGCGCATCGGCGTATTTTCCTGCCTTATTTAAAAAATCCAGCCCCTCGCGCCCATCAACGACATGGTGCAGATTCGCCGGCACCTTGCCTTCTTTTAACGCCATCCTGAGCAAATAGGCATCCGAGGGTTCATCTTCCAACAGCAAAATCTCAGCGGAATGAGAGTTAACAGGGTCGTTCATTAGAAAAATCTCTTGTCAATTGGCTCACGACTGCATGCACAGAACGATCGCATAACCCGGCATTTATCCAGGCAAATCAAATAAAACGGTAGTGCCGCCGCCCGACGTTTCGTGCAATGTCACCGAACCGCCGCAGCTTTCAACAATGCGCCGGACAATCGCCAAGCCGACGCCGGTGGAGTCTTGATCATCACCCACCTGCAAGCGTTCAAACACCTCAAGAACACGCTCCCGGTATTCTTCGGGAATACCGACGCCATTATCCGCAACGCAATAAATTACCCGTCCTGCTTTCAACTCACCGTTTATCTGTATATGCGGTGTACGCTCAGGATGACGATACTGTAGGCCATTGTCTAATAAAATACTGAAAATGTCTTTCAGGCGGGGACGATCGATGTAAACGGGAGGGCAGCTATTATAGTCGAACTGCGCCCCCGTTTCATGCATTAGCGCTGCCCTGTGCTCCAGCACGCTGGCAATAACCTCGGCAACAGCAATTCTTCCCATCGTACTACGCGGCTGATCGGCGGCGAGATACAATTGAATATCGCGCACCAAAGCGCGCTGCCTGGCTGCGCCTTGCTCAATAAAATCCAAAGACGCTTTAGCATCCTCGTTTAACTGATCTAATGGTATTTGCGTTTGCAAGCGTTGTGCAAAACTCACCAACCGCCGCGCCGGTTCTTGCAGATGATGCGCGGCAATGCGCGTAAACTGAGCCAATTCCGCATGAGCGCGAGCCAACTTATCTTCCATTTGTTTGCGCTCAGTGATGTCGATGCATGAACCGATATAGCCAAGAAAGTTTTGGTCGTCGGCAAAACAGGGAACGCCGGTATCGAACAACCAGCGATATTCGCCGTCATGGCGGCGCAAACGGTATTCCATCGAAAAGCTTGCCCGCCGGTCAAAGGCCGTTACGTAGACATCAAGGCAGTATTGATAATCATCGGGATGCACATACTCAGCCCAGCCATTGCCCTGCTCCTGCTCCAGAGTATGACCGGTAAACTCCAGCCAAACCTTATTGAAGTAGTAACACAGTTTGTCCTCACTCGACTGCCAGATCAACACCGGCGCCGAATCCGCCAACTTCCGGAAGCGTTGCTCGCTCTCACGCAGGCGCGCAGTCAGGTCATCAGCTATTCTGGCGGCATTGACAAGCATGTTGAGGTGGGAGCGCAGCAGTAAAAACAGCAGGAAACTACTGAAGACTCCCGCACCCAGAATAGTCCACATTTTGCTGTAATCAGTGCCGCTTTGCGTTCCGGTCATCTGCTCGAACTGCAATGTCCATACTGTGCCGTTAAAATCAGTAGTTATTTCTATGGCGGAAGAAGATGAGCCATCTTCACCATCGGAAAGCCTGAAGTTGCTATACAGCAACTTGTCCGCCTGCACTGTGCGTCCGTCATAAACGCGAAAATGCGCATGCGCCAGGCTATTGCCGTCAATATCCGGCACCAGCTTGTCAAGCAAATCGCCCATGCGAAACGGGCTGTACACCCAACCCAGCAATGCGGCCCTGCGTTGCTCAACGGTATCAACAGGCATTCTTTTTTTATAGACCGGCACATACATCAGAGTACCTGCCTGCACATCTTTAGTTATCTCCTGTACCAGCGTCACCTTGCCCGACAGGGTGGCCTGGTTTTCATCCCGCGCCTGTTCCATTGCCGCCCGGCGTACCGGTTCGGAATACATATCATAGCCAAAGGCGCGTAAATTAAGACCTTCAAACGGCTCCAGATAAATGATGGAAGTGTACGCCTCGCGCTCACCTTCGGGATACACCTTATAGCCAGGAAAACCTTCAGCGCGCAGTTGCGCCTGGTGCGCGGCCATTTGCCCGGCCGGAATCCAGACTGAAAAACCCAGGCCCTGGATACCGTTGAAATGTTCATCGCTGCGCAAACGCTGGACATAATTCCGCCATTCGCTTCGCATCACAGAATTCGATGAATCGAACAGCGCCGCGCCGCCCAGCAACGTTTGCTTATGCGCATCCAGCCGCGCCGCTATTTTTAAGCGGATTTCATCGCAGTAAAAAGCAAATCTGCGGTATTCATCGCGGTCTATGTCGAGCTTTATCGAATAACTGGCATACCCTGTACCCAGCAATCCGATCAGCAATACCATCCAGGGCTGCATGAATCGAGAATAACGCTTGGCAAATATTTTCATAGGCTTGACCCTGTTGCTATGCCGGGCTTGGCGCGTTCACAACGGGCAATTCAAACCAGAACGTGCTGCCCTGACCTTCGCCCGCCGACTCCACGCCGATGCGTCCGCCGTGATGCTCGACAATCTTGCGACATAAGGCCAGTCCGACGCCGGTGCCGTCGAAGCGGCTGCGCGCCTGTAAACGCGAAAACACTTTGAACAGCCGATTCGTTTGGCTTGGATCGATACCGATGCCATGATCGCGCACTTCCACCCGGAATGATCCGGCGCAGATTGCCCCATGAACATGGACTTGCGGCGGTTGATTGTCTTTGTGGTATTTAAGCGCATTGCCGATCAGGTTTTGCAACAGGCGCGTCAATTCATCGCCGCTGGCCAGCAATTCAGGCCAATCGCCGGTCACTTTGATTTCGCCGCCGCAGGCAGTGCGCTCGGGATTAAGAAAAGCCAGCGCTTCGTCCAGGGATTCTCTGCTGCCAAGCAGTGTTTTAGCTTCAAATTTGCGACCTACCCGGGAATAATCCAGCAACGATAAAATCATCGCATCCATGCGTTGCGCGCCGTTCACCGCAAAATCGAAAAACTGCTGCGTTTCCTCATCCAACTGGCCTGACAAGGCATTTTCAATCAGCGATAAATAACTGCTGACCATGCGCAGCGGCTGGCGCATATCATGGGATACCGCATAGGCGAACTGTTCCAGCTCGGCATTGGAGCGGATAAGCTCAGCTTCAATGCGTTTGCGCTCGGTAATGTTCTTATGGCTAACCACAACCCCACGGCGCGATCCTTGCAATGGCACCACATTTATGGAAAACCAGCGTTGCTGATTGGACGAGTGACAGGGATACTCTAAATTAAAAGTGTCCCGCTCGCCGGCCAGCACTGCCTTTATGCCGGTCTGGGAAGCGCTTGCCTCTCCGCCGCAAGCACTCTCGCAGGCATCCTGATAGCTCTCCCCCAGCATATCGTGCCCGGATGTCGATAAGCCGTTTTCTTCGGCAAACCGCCGCCACGCATCGTTAACGGCAACAATAACGCCGTTGGCATCCAGCACGGCAATGTGCGAGACCAGCGAGTTAAGAATACTGGCATTAAAAGCATCGCTGTCGCGCAGCTTTTCCTCCATCTGCTTATGCTCGCTGATGTCGGTATGAGTACCGATCATGCGCAAAGGTTTGCCTTCAGCATCGCGGCTGACGACCAAGCCACGGTCGAGTATCCACTTGTAGCTGCCGTCCTTGCACAGCATGCGATGTTCGGTAATGTAAACCGGAACCTTGCCGTCAAAATAATCCTGTACTCCGGCTAAAGTAGCCGCTTTATCGTCAGGGTGAATACGGCTCGCCCATTCATCCAGTCCATTGCCAATCTCACCCTCGGCAAAGCCCAGCATTTCTTTCCAACGTTTGCTGAAAAATACCGTGCCGTTTGCCACATCCCAATCCCAAAGACCATCGCCGGAACCTTCGATAGCAAACTTCCAGCGAAATTTGCTTTCACGCAAGGCATTCTCCATGTGCTTGCGTTCGGTAATGTCAGTCACATAGCCATGCCAGACCACCGACCCGTCTTCTTCGAGTTGCGGCAGGGCGTTGCCGAACAGCCAGCGTTCCGTGCCGTCGGCAAACCTGAGCCGGTATTCGTTTCGCCACGGACTTAAAGCGTGCGCCGACTCCTGAATGGAGGCCAAATGCCCGGCTAAATCGTCCGGGTGGACAACGGCAAACACTTTGGCGGCATCCTCTTTGACCTCTTCGGGATCAACGCGGTAAAGATCGCGCAGCACATCGCTGACATAGGGAAGACAAGGATGGCCATCGGGACGCAAGCGGAACTGGAAGATCACGCCGGGCAGCTGTCCGGCTATTTTATGCAGTCTTTCCAGTGCCTCTTGCCGCGCCGCCTCAGCCCGCTTGCTCTCGGAAATATCACGGACAAAGGCATTAAACAAATAGCTTCCCTCTTGTTCCAGAGCACAGACAGTCAGCTCAATAGGAAACTCCGATGCATCGGCGCGCAAAGCAGTAATCTCCAAGCGCTTGCCGATAATGCTGGCTACGCCTGTATCGATAAACCGCAATAAGCCTCGCCGATGCTGCTCCCGGTAAGCGGGCGGAACGATTAACTCCGCTAGATTGCCGCCTATTGCCTGCTCCCTGGGATATCCGAAAATACGTTCGGCCTGGGTATTCCAGTCCAGTACCTTGCCGTTACCATCCATACTGATGATGGCATCCAGAGTTGAATCCAGCAGCAGCTGCGTCTGCACGGTACTGTTCTGCAACGCTGCATTGACGGCATGTAACGCTTCCTCGGCCGCCTTTCTTTGCAGTATCTCCGTTTGCAGTTGCGCGGAGCCGGGTAAAGACAAGGCTTGAGGAATAATACGCAACATCAGCACTGCGATGGCAACCGACAAAACCCCTGTAAAACCTTTCAACAGCCCTTCCAGCCAGTACAAAGGTATCCAGTTCGTAATAACCGCCACTAAATGCACGGTGCCGCAGGCAGCGATGAATCCGGCAAACACCATAATAAGCCGCGGATAGGGCTCGTCTTTGCGCTGCCGGATAAAATAAACCAGTATCAGTGGAATGGAAAAATAAGCCAGTGTAATCAACAGGTCCGAGATGACGTGTGCCCAGAGCAATACCGGGCTCCACGACCGGCTATAGCCGTAGAGGATAAGATTGTCAATATCAAAAAAATCGATCAATGCTTGCATGTGCCGTAGCAGGTTTTCAGGATAAGAGGGTGAATGGGAGGGGCTGATGTTAAGTGCCTGTGTCTAAGTTTTCGGCTTTACCTGACGCTGGAGTGCAGGCTCCGCCTGCTTTGCAAGCGGAGCTTGCACTCCAGGGTTTTTTGAAAACTTTAGTTAAATTACTTACCGACCAGCATTTTTATAATTCCAGATTTGCAGCAGGCTCAGGGTCGCCAGCATCAAAAAAGCCAGCAATGTCCAGGCCGGCATGCTGAAACCCAGCATGGTCCAATCCACTTTTGCGCAATCGCCGGTACCGCTGAGCATTAGCTTGACTGTTTCGGACAAGGGGAAATTTTGCATCACATATTCCAGGCCCGGGCCGCATTCCGGAACCTTATCGGCGGGCAAATGCTGTATCCAGACATGCCGGGTGGAAATCGCCGCGCCGCACAAAGCCGTCACCGTACCTAAAATGGCATAAGCCTTGGTACCGGCCTGTGCTGGATTGTGGATGGCCGCTATTAAAAAAACCAGGCCGGTCAGCAAAATGGCGATGCGCTGGGAAATGCATAAAGGGCATGGATCCAACCCATCAACGAATTGGAAATAAGCACCCATAGCCAACAAAAACACACAACCAAGAAAGCCCAGAAAGAACCAGATTCTTGAATTAAACTTTAACAATTCCAACATAACCAACTGCCTTTTTAAACGTTTTTGACAAGCCTATACATTCCATCCAAGACCAATGAATTTGGGCTGACCATGCCGATAATCCTTTTATTTTCAATGACCGGCGCCCTGACCAGATTATAGTCGGCAAATAATCGCGAGCAATAGCGGATATCCATGTCGGGATGCACTGAAATCACCGGTTTGTTCATGACCTCATAAACATTAACCCGATCCGGCGCACGATCTTTAGCCAAGACATGACGGGCGATATCGCCGGAGTTAATCATTCCGTATTCGTCATCTTCATGACGTTTATTAACGATCAACACCGAGGTCTTAAGCGATTTCATCTTTTTTAAAGCGTCTTCTATCGTAGCAATACCGTCAATAGTGGCGAAGTCGGCTTTCATCACATCTCTGACACGAATTATTTTGCGTGGCGGAATCATATTTTATCCTCGAGTTCATGGGTTAATTGTTCAACCTGATGCATGACGCCGACGGCATCTTCGACATCAATCTGTATGGCAATGCCGGTACCGGGTTTGTCGTCAAATTCCGCGGCCTTGGCGATGGCTTCAAGAATGTGCCGGCTAAGATGCTCTTCGACCAGCAACAGCAACACATCGCGCTGGAGTTCCAGCGCCAGGCCGAAAAAAGTTTTCGACTGTTTCATGCCTTCGCCGCGCGCATTATTGACCACGGTTGCGCCTTTCGCGCCGTTCTTGCGCGCGGTCTCAAGCACCAAGTCAGTCTTGTCGTCTTCGACAAATACGATAATTAATTTGAAATGCATGATATTCCTCAGGGTTTGGATGAAAGACCGCTTTTGCTAAGCCATTGCGCAATTTGCGCGTAGCCCAAGACAGCGATGATCGGGAATAGGCTGGCGAAGGCGATCAAGCCGAAGCCGTCCAGTAACGGGTTGCGGCCGGGGACGGCAGCGGCCAGCCCTAGGCCTAACGCGGTAACCAGCGGCACGGTAACCATTGATGTCGTTACCCCGCCCGAATCGTAGGCCAAACCGATAATCAGTTTAGGGGCGAACCGGGTCTGTATCATGACGATGACATAGCCGCCGATAATATATAAATAGAGTTCCGACCCCGTAACGATCCGAAAGGTGCCAAGGGCGAGTCCGAAACCCACGCCAATGGCGACAGAGATTCTTAATCCCCAGGACCGGATCGTACCGCCCGAAATTTGCTCGGCTTTGAGCGCGACAGCAAGCAGTGAAGGCTCAGCCAACGCAGTGGCAAAGCCAATGCTGGAGGCAAAAATATAGACCCAGAAATAAGATTGCCAGCTTACGGCCTGTTCGTCGGCATTAACGCCCAGAAATTCTGGGGTAGTCAACTGCGACGCCATCAGGTTTCCTAGCGGGAATAAAGCCATATCCAGCCCTTCCAGAAAGAAAACAATACCCAACAAGACATAAAAGAAGCCGATAAGCGTTTTTCCGGGATGAGCCAAAGGCTTGCGAATTACCAGCAGTTGAAAACCGATAATAGTTCCGGCAATCGGTAAAATATCCCGACAAGTTTCGAATAGCTTCAATGCAAAATGCATTAACCAGTCGACCATAATGATGGCAACCGGAAAAAAATCGCGGCAGGCTTCCAGCAGCTTCAGTGCAAAATGCGTTAACCAGTCAATCATATAGCCATACCGTAAACCATCACAGAAATCGTCGGCATCACCGATGCCAAGACCACAAGACCAAAACCGTCGGTCATCGGGTTGCGGCCTTTGATCGACGTCGCCAACCCCACGCCCAGGGCAGTCACCAGAGGCACGGTAATGCTGGACGTAGCGATGCCCCCGGAATCGTAGGCGATGCCAATGATCTCGACAGGCGCGAAAGGCGTCATGAGCGCAATACAGGCATAAGCGCAGAAAACCGGATAATACACCGGCCAGCCTTTGATGATTCGCAACACACCGATCAGGATCGCCAGGCCAATCGATAACGCTACAGTCACACGCAGCCCCAGCGCGTAGCCGGCCTTTGCCGCGTCGGTTTGCTCTATCAGCTTGCCTTTAGCGGCGATGTCCGCCGCCTTTTCGGCAACCGCGATCAGCGCCGGTTCAGCGATTGCGGCGCCAAATCCCAGACAGAACGCAAAGGCCAGCAGCCAGAACAAACTGCCTTTGCGAGCAAACGCATGAGCCATGGCCTCGCCAATCGGAAACAGGCTTTGCTCAAGCCCTTGAACAAACAGGGTAAGGCCGAGAATAACAAACAGCGTGCCGGCAATTAAATTGCCGACATCGGGAATAGGTTGCCGAATAATCAGAACCTGAAACATCAAGACAACCGCAAGAATGGGCGCCAAATCGAGAAAGCTCGCGAATAGCTGCTTAGTAAAAGGATTTTTAAACATCCAAGTCCTTCATCTTGGTTAAACTCATCAATCTCAACATTGCTCAACCTCTTTTTTAAAAGCTTTGATCTCCATTGCAGGTCCCATGACCACCAGAACATCGCCTGCATCCAGGCAGTGCTCTTTCTCGCCTATCGCAAAGTGCAATTGATCGCCCAATTCCCTGTCGACAACACCGATGAGTATCAAATTATGCTTTTCGCTCAACCTCAAATCGCTGGCTCTGGTGTTTTCCAGACAAGAGCCTCTAACGATTTCTATTTGCGCCATATTCAAATCATGCCGGCCGAAGACAGTATCGTCCAGAATATTGGTAATATCCGGCTTGGTTAACATTTCATGGGTTTTTCTGCCGCAAATCTCGTAAGGATCGATAATTTTATCAGCGCCTGCCGCCAGTAATTTCTCAGAAGATTCCGGGTCGTCGACAATGGCGACAATGGTAATGTCTTTATCAATCGCCCGCGCTGAAATCGTCAAAAACACATTATCGGAATCTCTCGGATAAAAGCAAAACAGGATATCGACATCAACGCCGATGCCGATGGACCTGAGCTCATCATCATCGCGGAAATCGATGACTTTGGCACTGAAGCCTTGTTCTTCAATCCGATCGGCTTCGGCCTCGTCTTTTGCTATGAATAGGATGCTGTATTGCTCCGGATTCAAGCGGCGCATCGCTTCCAGAGACATGATGCCGTAGCCAAATACCGCAATGCGTTTCATCGTCCGCCCCCGCTTTTTAACCGGCTTTTCTCAGCCTGGCCGCGAAAATAATCAATCGCATACTCTCTGCCGATAACCACCAGCAGATCCCCTTCCCGCAATACAAAGTGCGGCGCCGGATTAAAATAAAAATACTGGTTTTTTACCGGATAGCTGTTTTTATGTTTTTGATGCGTCGGATTTGCGCTGACAATCCCTAGCAGCATTAATTTCCGCTGCTCAAAGTCAATCTCCTCTACGCTCATGCCCACGATGAATGAACCGGCATGCACGCACAATGTCGCCATAATGATGTGGCTTTGTTCGCGAATGATGCCCAATATAGCCTCAAAAGCCGCCGGCTGACCGATGTATTCGGCGACCATCATGCCGGCTATTTCAAACGGCTGAATTACATTGCTGGCTCCGGCCTGATAGAGCTTATTCACGTTATCCGGATTATTCGCCCGGGAAATGATTCGGATATCCGGGTTTAAATGCCGACTGGTCAGCGTGATATACACATTGATCACATCATCGCCGGTCGTACAGATGACTGCCGTTGCGCCGTTATTGATCCCGGCATTCTCAATCACTCCATGTTTGCTGGCATCTTCATGGATAGCCAGATAACCCAGGCGCTTTGCTTTGGAAACATAGGCTTCCCTGGCATCGATGATAACGAAACGCAGCCGGTCTTTTTCCAGTTGTCTGGCGATATTCTGCCCTACCCGACCAAATCCGCAAATGATGATGAATTCGTCAAACCGGTTCAGCTCGGAATAGATATTGTTTTCGCGCAACTCGTCCATCTCTTCGTTAAAGGCGCTGACGATGATGGACACAAAAAAAGACAGCACGCCCAAGCCGGTCAAAATCAGAATGATCGCAATGCTTCGGCCTCCGGTCGTTTGCGGCGATATGTCGCCATAGCCGACGGTTGCCACAGTCACGATCGCCCAGTAAAAGCCCTCGAACAGGTTTTTAACCTGTCCGCCGTTGGCTGGATTTTCAAACAGATAAATGGCGGTGCTGCCGATGAATACCAGAAAACCCAAAAAAACGCCCAACGTAATGAGCTCGAAGCGCCGGCTGACCAGAACCCTGGAAAACACCTTGATGCTTTTAAAGTAGCGGAACAGTTTGAACAAACGGAACAGCAGAAAAATCCGCACGACCCGTAGCGGCCTGTAGCTTGGCAAGATAGCCAGCAAATCAACCAAGGCCAGAGGCGTAAAAACATACTCTATTTTCTTGGCCAGCATCAACCTGACAACCCTGCCCAAGCGAAAAGGGGTATTTAAATATTCGGCTTTTTCATAATGCTCAAGGATGATTTTGTGGTTGTCGCTGTACAGCCAGAACCGCAGCAGGTATTCAACGATAAACAGGCTGATCACGCAATACTCGAACAGCACCCCGGCTTCGCCCAATCCGTTATCCACTTCGTAAATAAGCAGAAAAACACTGAGCATGACCAGGCCAATCATAAACACATCAAAAGAAGACTTCAGCAGGCTGTTGGGGTTTTCCAGCAAATTATAGAAAAACAGCTTGGCGCTTTGGTAACGCTTTGACGATTTCAGGAAATACGCAAAATAAACAATCAGCCTTGTCAGCATGCTACCGCCACAGAATTATCCATTATTGTGAAAACTGGCAATAAAGCGGCATTGCATTTATCGGACAAACTCATACTGAATACGTTTTTAATCATAGCTTTTTAAATTTTACAACTTTGTTCAAAGGACTCAGGTTGATTTCATCGATCACTATCTGCGCCCGCGAATTGAGCACGTAGGACACCGCTTCGGCGACATCTTCCGGCGTTATAAAATTGCTCTGATGATCGCCCGGCTCAAAAGACAGCCGCTCAAAGAACGCGGTTTTGACCATGCCGGGATTGATCAGGCAAACCCGCACATTGCTTTTACCGCACTCTTCGCGCAAGGACTGGGTAAACCCCCGCACCGCAAACTTGGCGGCACAGTAAATCGCGCCTTTGCGGCTGCCTTTTAATGCCGCTTCCGAGCCGATAAAAATCAAGTCGCCGTGATCCTTGCGCTTTAACGCCGGCAGCAGCGCCTTAACCAAAAAAACTTGGCTGGTAAAGTTCAACGCCATCAGGTCTTCGATCTGCGCATAGGAAAACTCCTCCACCGAGCCGAACTGGCCCATGCCCGCGCAAAAAACCACGGCATCGATTTCCGGGAAGGCTTGCTCCAGTTCGCGGATTTTTGGCGGTATGTCGTTTAACCGGCTTAAATCCAGCTGCACGGGACTGAAATTATCCTGTTGCCGGACAAACTTGCCGCTGTCCCGGGACATGCCGATGACATGGTGGCCTTGCTGCAAGAGGTTTTTGGCGATGGCTCGGCCTATGCCGGAGCTGGCACCGGTCACCAGAACGGTGCGTTTAATAGAGTTCATAAGTAACTTCTCATTAAAAATCATCACAACGAAGACACGAAGAAATAAAACTTCGTGTCTTCGGCAACTGCTCCCTGCGTTGCTAAACCACAGGGATGTGGCGAATGCAGAAAACGCAGGAGCGATTTTCTGCTTACCTCCTGCATCCCTGCGGTCGTTCGTGTCTTCGTGGTGAATAAAAACTTTAATCGCCTATTTCCCAACATTCCGAGTGAAATTACGTGCATGGAAAAAATTTGTCGGCCGGAATATAAGTTAAAAGTTGTTCGGAGCTATAGTGCATCATTTCCTGCTCAAGTTCCTGCTGGTAGGACATCATGCCCTGCTGGCTGAGCAAAGGGCCAGCAAACAGTTTTTCGTCCGGATAGAGTTTATGCACTTTTTTAAAAAAGCTCTCCGGCAACCTGAACACGCCGAGACTGACCGAATGCAGCCGATTCAGATCGATACGGGAAAAAACCTGCTCGAACAATTCCCGGTACTGCTGTTGGTAGCCTGTCTGGTAAATCAGCGGATCAAAGCGCAGCCCGATTTGCCAGCCCTGCTCCTGCAATTTGCACAATGCATCCAGACGACGCCCGACCGATGGCGCCTTGGCTTCGACTTTTGCGGCGATCGGATCCGGAGACAAGCTGAAAGCGACTATGCAGCGGGGCAGCGGCTCGCGGTTTAACAAACTCCTGACCTGAGTGCTTTTAGTTCTTAATTCCAGCCAGGCGTTGGGCAATGTGGCAAAAAACGGCAGAAACTGCTCGGCAAAGCCGGTGACCGGCTCCAGGGCCAGGCTGTCGCAATCGTAGCCGGAAAAAAAATGCACAGGCTCATCAGGCGTGTCTTGACACAGTTGCCGGATGTCCTGCTGGAAATCCTCGTAATTGACAAACAGCACATAGTTGGCCGATTGATACATGCCCTGCAAAAAGCAGTACCGGCAATCGTACAGACAGTTGAGCATGTGCGAAAAATAGTAGTTCCTGGCCGCGCCGATGCCGTAACCCGTAGGCGCCGGCAAGGCAAAATTCTTATATTTTTCCGCCAATATCAAGGCCGGCTGTTGTTTTTGCAGGCGGAAGTTTTGTGCTTTAGGGTTAAACACTTCGCCGTAACGTCCGCAGATTATTTTCCTGGCTTGCGGAAACCTCGCCATGATGTCAAGAACGCGCGGATGTTGCAGGATGGCTTCTTCTATATAAATGGTTTCAATCATAAGAGATTGTGAAAGTATTACTCTAATCAAGTTGTGAAGATTATTTACCACAGAGAACACGAAGGTCACGAAGAAAACAATACTTGTCGTTCAAGACAATGAAAACTTCGTGTTCTCGGCAATTGCTTCCTGCATTGCTAAACCACAGGGATGTGGCGAATGCAGAAAACGCAGGAGCGGTTTTCTGCCTACCTCTTGCGTCCATGCAGTCGTCTGTGTTCTTCGTGGTTTTCTTTTTGCACCGTCTGGTTATCGTTTAGTGGGCGTAATGTAGCACAGCTTGTCCGATCAAAAGGCTTGTGATTTATCACACTGACCTCATATAGGGTAAAATACCTTCAACTCAACCAGCACACTAAACAAGCATGAAAACAAACAAGATAGGTTTTATCGGCGGCGGCAACATGGCATCCAGCCTGATCAGCGGATTGATTGCCAGCGGCCACGCCCCCGAACATATTTGGGTGTCTGATATCAACCCGGACACGCTGTCCGATCTGAAAAAACAGCTCAATGTGAACACCTCGGCAGACAATGATGACGTCGTCAATGCCGCCGATGTCGT
>Ga0208392_1000200_pt1 | contig 15729 bp, 14 predicted proteins | sample LakWasMeta3_LOW4_2_FD_183855 | JGI IMG/M metagenome (GOLD analysis project Ga0208392, IMG submission 183855) | Freshwater sediment methanotrophic microbial communities from Lake Washington under simulated oxygen tension - Sediment Metagenome... | ecosystem: Environmental > Aquatic > Freshwater >... | reverse complement strand
TTATCCATTGACAGTCACGTTGATCGCACAAACCATATTTCCGAAACAGGCTAACGGCAGCTTGTTGGGCGGTCAAGAGCAGCCGCTCGGTTCCGAATTAATCGGCCAGGCGTTCAGCCGTCCCGAATATTTTTGGGGGCGGCCCTCAGCGACATCGCCCGTTCCTTATAACAGCGGGGCTTCCAGCGGCTCCAATCAAGGGCCGACCAATCCTGCGCTGGTCGACGCCGTTCAGGCGCGCATCAAGGCGTTGCGCGATGCAGACCCGAGTCATTCGGAAGCAGTGCCTGTGGATTTAGTGACCGCCTCGGCCAGCGGGCTCGATCCGCACATCAGTCCTGCGGCGGCGGCCTATCAGATCAGCCGCGTTGCCAAAGCCAGGCATATGTCTACTGACCGCGTGCGCGAACTGGTTCAGCGATATACTGAACCACGGCAATGGGGTATTTTGGGCGAACCCCGTGTTAATGTGTTGAAATTAAATTTGGTGCTGGATCATCGTCTTAATGAATGAATTTCCAGTAACAACCGGACTCACGTATGAACGACACCCGACCAGACCCTGATGCCCTGCTTGCCCGTGTAGAGCAGGCGGAAAACCGGCGACGGCGCGGACGGCTTAAGGTTTTTTTCGGCGCGGCAGCGGGGGTAGGGAAAACCTACGCGATGCTGCTGGCGGCGCAGACCAAGCGGACTGAAGGCGTCGATGTGGTGGTCGGATTGGTCGAAACCCACGAACGGCAGGAAACCGTCGCTTTATTGCAAGGCCTGGACGTGCTGCCGCCCAAATTGATTAAACATCGCGATACGGTGCTGCGCGAGTTTGACCTCGACGGCACGCTAAAACGCCGCCCTGCCTTGGTCCTGGTGGACGAATTGGCGCACAGCAACGCCCCGGGTTGCCGCCATCCCAAACGCTGGCAGGATGTCGAAGAGTTACTGAATGCCGGCATCGATGTCTACAGCACGCTGAATGTCCAGCATCTGGAAAGTCTCAATGATGATGTCAGCCAGGTAACCGGGGTGCAGGTTAGGGAGACTGTGCCGGATACGATATTTGAGCTGGCCGATGAAGTCGAATTGATCGACTTGCCGCCCGATGAATTACTGAGGCGGCTCAAGGAAGGCAAGGTTTATGTGCCGCAACAGGCGGAACGGGCGATGCGCAATTTCTTCCGCAAAGGCAACCTGATTGCCTTGCGCGAGCTGTCCTTGCGGCTGACTGCGGACCGGGTCGATGCGCAAATGCAAGACTACCGGGACGACCATGCGATACGCGATGTTTGGCCGGTCGGCGACCGCATATTGGTGTGCATCGGCCCCGACGCTCTCGCCGAACGGTTGGTGCGCGCCGCCAAGCGCCTCGCAACCAGCCTGCATGCCCACTGGATTGCGGCCTATGTGGAAACGCCGGAACTGCAACGCCTGCCCGTCGAACGCCGCGACGAGGTATTGCGGGTGCTGCGTTTTGCCGAACAATTGGGCGCCGAAACGGCGACGTTGTCAGGGCCCAATATGAGCAAGGAAATCCTGGGTTTCGCCAAAAGCCGCAATGTCGCCAAAATCGTGCTGGGCAAGCCCCGCCGCAGGGGGTGGAGGCGCTGGCTGCTGGGCTCGGTCGTCGATACCCTGATCGCTGAAGCACACAATATTAATGTCTATTTATTGGGAAGCCCGCGCGGCAAAGACACCTTAGAGCAAAAAACGCCTAAAGGAAAAGTGCCGCGTTCCAGCTATCCCTGGGGACGCTCCAAAAGGCGCTGGTTAAATTGGGGCTGGGCGCTGGTTATGACCGGGGGCACGAGCTTTCTTGCCTGGCTCATGTCCGGGAAATTCGAATTGGCTAATCTGGTCATGGTTTATTTGCTGGGCGTGGTTTTTATGGCGGCCCGCTTCGGCCGTGAGGCAGCCATCCTGACCTCGATACTGAGCGTTGCCGCATTCGATTTTCTTTTTGTAAACCCGGTTCATACCTTTGCGGTTGCGGATGTCCAGTATTTAGTCACGTTTGTGATTATGTTGCTGGTCGGACTGATCATCAGCCATCTGACCAGCAACATGCGCTCTCAGGCGAAAGTTGCCTCGCACCGGGAGCGGCGCGCCAATGTTCTTTATGCGCTCAGTGAAGAGCTGGCGGCCAGCCGTAACATAACGGATACTGCGCGAGTCGCAGTGCGCCGTATTCGTGAGGAGTTCGGCGGCGCCAGCGTTTTGTTGTTTCCCGACGATGACGGCCGGATAATCTATCCGTCGGCACTCCCAGCTCCGGAGTCCCTGCGCGGTTGCGATCTCAGCGTCGCGCAGTGGGTTTTCGATCACGGCCAGATGGCAGGAGTTGGCACCGATACTTTGCCCGGCGCCAATGCAGTGTTTTTCCCTATTTCCGGCTTTCGCGGCGTCATCGGTGTGCTGGCTTTACGCGCCGCCAATCTGCGCCGGGTGTTTCTGCCCGAACAACGCCGGCTTTTGGATACTTTTATCAGCCAGGTCGGCCAGACCATTGAGCGGGTGCATCTAGCCGAAGAGGCGCAACAGACGCAGCTGCGCATGGAATCGGAGACTTTGCGCAATTCCCTGCTCAGCGCCATTTCCCATGATTTACGCACGCCTTTGGCGTCTATCGTCGGCGCAGCCAGCACCTTGGTGGAAGAGGATGCCCAGCTTGCCCCTTCGGATCGGCAGGAACTGAGCCAGACCATCTATGACGAAGCGCTGCGCATGTCGAACCTGGCTAACAATATTCTGGACATGGCGCGTCTCGATGCAGGACAGGCATCGCTGAACCGGCAATGGTATCCGCTGGATGAAATTATCGGCGGAACGTTGACGCGGATGCGCAAGCGGCTTAATGGCCGAGCCGTCAATACCCGATTGCCGGATGATCTCTGCCTGGTGCGCGTCGATGCGGTACTGATCGAACAGGTGCTGGTCAACCTGCTGGAAAATGCCTGCAAATATACGCCCAAAGACAGTCCTATCGACATTAGCGCCGAGTGCTCCGGCCATATGCTAAAGGTGACGGTAGCGGACCGCGGTCCCGGCATACCGCCGGGAGAAGAGGAACAACTATTCGATAAGTTCTATCGGGTACACCGGGAGGGTACGCAAAGCGGCGTCGGCTTAGGTCTGGCTATTTGTAAGGCGATCATTATTGCGCATGGCGGCGTTATCGAAGCCGGCAACCGGCCTGGCGGCGGGGCGCAATTCTATTTTCTGCTGCCAATAGACGAAGCGCCGCCGCAACTGGCCGCGGAGCAGACGCAAGATGAATAACGCCAAGCCGGTCATTGTGGTTATTGAGGATGACCCGCAAATCTGCCGTTTTCTGCGTACCAGCCTGAGTGTGCAGGGATTTCAGGTGGTTGAGGCCGCAACCGGCGAACGGGGCGTCATCGAAATAGGCACCCGCAAACCGGATCTGGTCATACTCGACTTGGGCTTGCCGGGCATGGACGGCATCACGGTGATCCGCAAGGTGCGCGAGTGGTCAGCCGTGCCGATCATCGTGCTGTCGGCCAGAAGTCAGGAAAATAACAAGATTGACGCGCTGGATGCCGGAGCGGACGATTATCTGACCAAGCCGTTCAGTATCGGCGAATTGCTGGCGCGCATGCGCGTGTCGCTGCGCCACGCCGCACAGCTTGCAGGAGACGGCGTCGAAACGTTGTTTCGCGTCGGGGATTTACAGGTCGATTTATCCCGGCGCAATGTCCATGTCGGCGACCGGGAAATTCATCTGACCCCGATCGAATACCGGTTGCTGACCGTGTTGATCCGTCATGCAGGCAAGGTGTTGACGCACCGGCAGCTGTTGCTGGATGTGTGGGGGCCGGCCTACGTGGAGCACGCCCACTATGTACGGATATACATGGGGCAATTGCGCCGGAAACTCGAGTCAGACCCCAATCAGCCGCGTTATTTGCTCACAGAAGCCGGGGTGGGTTATCGCTTGGCATGTAGGGAATGAGCTCATCGAATGGGATAGATTTGAAATCCAGGCCATGGATGGCTTTGAACTTAGGATACCTGTATGACGCGCTTACATATAATCTGACAAAATAGAATTACAAAAAAAACTCAATCTGACTGATTTGTTGATCCAGCCAGCCTAAAACATCCTTGCCTTTAGGCAACAGGTCTTTATCAAATTCAGGAACTTGAGCGTCGGTTAATGCGGCCCAGCGGGACAGCCGGTTTTTCAGCTGTCCCTGTTCGCTGGCCGTAAAATGATAGCGCTGGAGCAGTTCTTCAAACAGCCTGGGCTCAGGCACAGCCACCATCGCCGCAAGGCGGCTCAATTCCGCCAGCAGGGCTTCAATCGTTGCAATATGCGCGGCTATTAATGATGCGACCTGTTTGGGCTGGATGTTCTCTACAGGCGAAGACTCATTATCCGAGATGACTTTCAGGCAGTGGATTAATTCACCGGTCGAGAAGCGCACAGCGGTTTCATAAAACGCGGACGCTTCCATATCGCAAAGATGCTGCAAGTCATAAACAAGCTGCGGCTTTGACACCGTCTGAATGTTGGCTGCGGGGCAGGGCGGCGTGAACACCAGCGGCGGGTAATAGCTCTTTTTGTTGTCGGCATCAGTGATTTTGTCGATTAAGAACAGGCTGCCCACAGCATGGTTTTTATGCCCGGCAATGCCGATATTAACCAGCACCGGATGTTCGGCTGAAGCAAATAGCGCCTGGGTGTAAGCCACGCCGGCGGCCATCGCGCTTTTTCCAAGCCCGGTCACCGTCAGGCAGATGTCCTGATTTGAATAAACTGCGAACGGCTGAACCGCCGTATCTTTCTTTAATTTGAAATGCTCGACCAGCGGCTTGGCTTCGCAGGGCAGCGCGGCGTAGATAAAAATTCGGGGCGGTTTTTTTTGCGTCATTCAGAGGGTTGGTTGATGATCAGGCGGTCCAATTTGGAGCTTCATTATCCCTTAAGCCAGGCAATAAGCAAATCATCGGCCAGTGGTAGCGGTTTTGGATGTTGCCGATTCGGGAGACCGGCAGCTCGGTTCCAATAGATCGGTTTTTTGAAGCAGATTGTCCATGATAATCGCTTGAGCCTCGTCTTCCGCTTTGGCGGTTTCATCGGCAAAGATGTCGGTCCGATATTCCGGGCTAGTCGCTGCCGTCAATGAAGTGTTCAGCGGCTGATCCGACTCCCTGACGTCGATTGAAGTCACGGTGGAGAGTCCCGGCCGCAGGGGATATTTCAGTATCTCGTCTTTTTTCAAGGCGATACGCACCGGAATACGTTCGACGATATGAATGAAATTTCCGGCGGCATTATTGGGCGGCAATAACGCAAAAACGCTGCCGGTGCCCGGCACCAAACCTTCTACCGTGCCGTGATAGATATGGTTCTCGCCGTAGAGATCGACACTAATCTCTGCCGGTTGCCCGGGGCGTATCCGCGCAATTTCCGTCTCCCGAAGGTTTGCCTCCACCCAAAGATGCTCCAAAGGGACAAGCGTCATTAACGGATCACCGGGCTGAACCCGGTTCCCGACCTGGGCTTTGCGCATGGACACATAGCCGGAGACCGGAGCATGAATCTGCTGCCGGGAGTAATCAAGATAAGCGGCGATGAATTTGTATTTGGCCGCCTCTACGTCCGGATGCAGGATTCTGCTGGTGCCTCCCACTTTCGCTTCTACGGACTTGAGCTCCGCGTCGGCTTCCCTCATCTCGGCTTCGAGAGCGGTTGTCTGGTCTTCGGCATTCTGCACGACTTGCTCGGACACTGCGCCGGTGGGCAACGCCTGCCGGTACCGAAGCACATCATGGCGGACGCGCGCCAGTCGGGCCGATTGGGCAAGCAGTTTTTGGCACAGTTGTTGGTGTGTGGAAAAAACCGCCCCGATATTGCGCACCACTTGTCCCAGTTCGCCCCTGCGCTGTCCCAAAGAGGCCTGTGCTCGATTCTCATCAAGGCGAACCAGCAGGTCCCCCTTGTTCACATATTGGCTTTCCTCGACCAATACCTGGGTGACAATGCCTGTTGCATCCGCTTCCACCGGAATAAGATTGCCGGCGACGAAGGCATTATGGCTTACCACCCGGAAACGGTAGTTGAGCCACCAATGACCGGCATAAGCCAAAGCGGCTATGGCCATTACAACGGCGACTGTCAACAGATAGCGATTGCGGCGGGCGCGGATAATCTTGGGGTGAGTTGTCATTGATATTTATATCGGCAGTGCCGGATTATTATTTTTTAATATGAATCCATTCGCCCCAGCATCGTAGGGTACGCATCGCGTACCTTTTGAGGACTTGATCCAGAAAATGGTACGCGATGCGTACCCTACCGTTGCGTGACATTGAATTTTCATGTGAATCCATCCGTCCCAGCTTTCCATTAAATCGACCATGGCCACCAGCTGGGCTGTTTTTCCTGTTCGGGTCCGGTTATTTGCAGATCGTTGACATAACCTCCGCCTAGCGCTTGCATTAAGTCCACCATCGCCAGCAGTTTATCGGCTTCCAGAGCCTTCAGGGCATATTCCTGGTCCAGCACGGCATGCTGGCGTGCCAGCAATGCGCGGCGATCATCCAGGCCGCTGCGGAAGCGCACTTCCGAGAAACTCAAGTTCTCATGTTGCGCTGCCAGTGAGCGGCCTTGCGCTTCAAGTATAGAACATGTCTCTCGCCAACGGCTCAGACTATCGGCTACTTCCTGTACGGCGCGCAGCAATGTTTCATTATAAAGTTCCACAGCGACATCGTACTCGGCTCTTTGAGCCGATAATTCACCGCGCAGGCGCCCGCCTTCGAACAAAGGAAGCCTCAGGCCCGGCGCGACGCCGTAGGAAAAACTGGAGCCAGAGAACAGTAGGTTAGCCAAAGAGCTTCCTCCCTGCGATGTCAGCCTGAGGGCGTTGACGCCGACAAATGTCGCCAGGTCGATGGTAGGCAGGAAGCTGGCTTTGGCGACTTTGACCCGTTGCGCCGCCGCTTCGGCGCGGTGCAGCGCTGCGGTCAGGTCAGGACGCTGGCCGAGCAGTTCCAGCGGAAGCTGTGCAGGTGGGCGTACTCTTTCAGAGCTCATCACCGTATCGGTGAACAGCTTTTGCGTCGAGCCGGGGCCTTTACCTATCAGGTGGGCAAGCAGGTTTCGTTGGATATCCAGTTGGACCCGGATACCGGCTTCGCGCTTATTGATCTGCTCCAATTCAATGTTGGCTTGCTTGACCGGATCGCCGGAATCCAGGCCCAACTGCAAGCGCGTCCGGTCCAGATTGAGCAAGTCGCGGCGCAGCTTGGCCATGTCCTGCGCCAGACCGAGCTGCTGGCGCAGTATCATGCCGCGTATATAGGACCGGGCGATGGCGCCGGTCAAATGAAGTTGGGTCTCGGCCTGTTGCGCTTGTTCGGCGGCCGCCTCGCCCAGTGAAGCATCCAGGGCGGCGCGATTTTTTCCCCAGAAATCAAACTGGTAGCGCAGGCTCAAGGGATTTATAAACGCCGAAACATAATCCTCGCCCCGCAGCACGACATTGAAACCATGCTCCGAAAAACGCCCCACTTCCAGGCCTGCCGCCGCATCCAGGAACGGCAGCAGCCTCGCGCCCTCAACGCGAACCATGGCTTGCGCCTGATGCAGCCGGGCGGCCGCCACTTTCAGGCTGATATTGTCCTTTAGCGCGGCATCCATCAAGCCGTTGAGTTCCGTGCTGCCGAATTCCCGCCACCAGCGCTCGGGCGGCCAATGCCCGGCAGGAGCAGCCGGCTCTCTTCCCGCATGGGATAGCGCGTGTTCCATGGGAGGGGTTTTCATAAACTCGGCAGGCTTGTCCCCTTCAGGTATCCAGGCGCAACTGGATACCAAAGGCATGAATACGAGCAATCCCCAAAACGGTAGAGACTTTGGTTTGAATTGGTGCATTACGGCTCTTCCATTATTTCTTCCGCCTGAATATCCGCAATTTCTTTCGCTGGCGTTGGGTGAGTTGGCGGATGGGTCGGATAGGCTAGCCAAACCAGGCCGGCCATGCCAAGAAAGAGGTAGCTTGCCAGCAGAAAAGCGTCGTTGAGCGCGAGAAGGGTGGCATGCTGCTTGAGAATGGTGAAAAGCTTACGGTTGAGCATGCCGGAATCAAGGCCGGACGCTATCAATTTTGAAGAAAAGTCGTGCAGTACATCGACGGAAGCGAACTGCCGCCCACCGAAACGATCCGCCAATTGAAGCTGATGAAAAGGGCTGCGCCGGAACACGATGACGCCTTGCAGCGTGATGCCGATGGCGCCGGAAGCTACCCGCAGCAGGCCCGACTCTTCGGCCGCGCGTATCTGGTGAATGCCGGACAATCCGTGCAGCGTCAGCCGGGTCAGCGGCACGAAGAACGAGCCCAGAAAAAAACCGAGCAGCAGCATCGGCCAAAAAATTTGATCGAATGAGCCAGGGTCATCGAATATGCCCAGCCAGTAAAAAGTCAAAGAAAAGCCAAGCAGATTGATACTTGCCAGCAAACGGGCGTCTATAGTTTTTGGCATTACGTGCATGCCGAGTGTTACCGGCACCGCAAGCAAGATGATCGGCAAGTAAACCATGCCCGCCAGAGACGAGGAGTATCCCAGTAATAACTGAAGCTGGACGATGAAAACGGAGAGCAGACCCTGGATTGAGAGAAAGCCAAGCGTCAGGCAAAGCACGCCGATCGTAAAATTGCGGTGGGAAAAAAGGCGGATGCTGAACGCGGGATGGCGCTCTCCGAGCTCCCAGACGATAAAGCAGGGTAATGTGATGATCAGGATAAGCAGTGCTCTATGCACGGCCGGTGAATCCAGCCAGTCAAAATCATTGCCCAGGTTCAGGATGGTCTGCAGGCAGCCGAGAATCACAGCCAGGAGCATAAAGCCGATGCCATCGAAGCGAATGTGGCTGCGCACAAATCCCCGTCCGGCAAGCAGCGAGCCGATAATTCCGGCAATAGCTAGGCCAAGGGCGGCATTCAGATAGAACAGGTAGCGCCAGCCCAATTCATCGGCAATCAGGCCGCCTATCGGAAAGCTGAGGGTAAAAGGCATCAGTGTGACCAGCCCCCATATGCCCAGCCCCAGCATTTTCCGGTCGTCCGGGTACTCCTTCAGCATCAGGGATTGGCCGATATAGAGCGTGATTCCGCCTGAAAACCCGAGCAGGATCCGCCCCGGAACAAACAGCCATAAGCTCTGGCTGACTGCGCAGAGATAGGACGCGAAGGCGTACACGACAAATGCCGCACTGAACAAGCGGTAGTCGCCAAACCGGCCTGACAGCCAACGGGCGATAGGGAAGGCCAGCGCCAGGGCAATGATGAAATAGGTCTGGCCCCAGGTGGCAAAGCTTGGGAATACGCCGCCCAGATCGCCGGCCACATGCGGCAGCAGCGCAATATAGGCCCCGACATTAAACAGCACGGCGATATGCCCCACAGCGAGCATGACATTAAACAGGACGAACCGCCAGCCGCGCAGGCGTTTGCCGTAGTTGACGGTCATAGCGCTGTCTTGTCAACCGCTGCCTGGATCTGGCTGCCTCGGGCATCGTGCGGCAGCCCGAGGTTGCCGAATGCTTGAGTAAGCAGTTGTGTTCCCATCAGGTTTACAAGCTGTTTGAACTTTTCGGCGTCCTGGCTGAGCAGCGTTTGCGGCGAATCCTCGGCAGAGAAGGTTCGCGCGCGGGTCCTTCCGAGAACTTGCCGGGTTTTGGGATCGATCAGCTTGACCAGTACCTGCAAGGATGTTTGCGCGTTAAAAATCCTGTAGTTCCCGATACCCACTTCCAGCAGCGCATCCACCTGTTTCAGGTCGGATGGCCGGTAATCGACGGATGAAACATCCTGGCCGTACCATTGCTCAATGGCGTCATGCCAATTGCCGAGATTGGTATTGCGATCTTTGCTTGCCATAGGAAAGCGGTAATATTGCTCGCTCAGCCTTGCCTTGATTCTGCCGCCGTTCAGTTGCGCGACCGCTTGCTGAGCCAATTCATGGGTTGGCGTCCAGCTATCGGGGAGCGATGAGTCAGGCAAGGTTTGCTGCATATCAGCCGCTGGCACAGCTTCATCTTTGCTTACCATGCCGGCGATAAGTACCCCGCCGGGATGTTGATAGATTTTTTCCTCCAGGTACAGATGCGACGGCATGGCTTGATATTGAAACTGGTTATACACCGGGTACCGGTTTTCTATCAGGTCGGGAATCACCTCAAGCGGCGGCGATTCGACTGCGGCTACCAGAATTTTTTTCATCTCGTTGATCTTGGCGGAAGGCGGTGTAACCGGTGCAGCAGTGCAACCGCTTAATATCAACAGTACCGGCAGCAATACGCCGCAGCTTTTGCGGGGCGGCAGTATCTTTTCAAGAAAATGGCTGTTATGCGTTGCATTCAACAGCTTTTGGTAAAAGGACGTATGAACATCGGGTTGTTCACAGAGGGGCTGGCATTTTTCATTCCGCGGAGCGGTAAGGTTATTTCGTGTCATGTTCTTCTCCTGTCTGAGCTAAAAATACAGCGACAATAGAATTAGCAATGGTTAATATAAAAATTATCCATATATAAGACAAACGATATTTATTGGACATTGGTATCGATATATCCGATATTAAAGCCATGGATATAGATCAAATCAGAACTTTTCTGGCGGTAGTCGCCAATGGCAGTTTTCTGGAGGCAGCCAATCGGCTGCATGTAACGCAATCGACAGTCAGTACGCGCATTCAGCGGCTGGAATCCTATCTCGGCGCTGTCCTGTTTGTGCGCAATCGTTCCGGCGCGGTGTTAACGTTGCCGGGCCATCGCTTTTTACGCCATGCCAAATCGCTGTTATTAACGCTGGAACAGGCCCGGCATGATATTGGCTTGCCCAGCCGCTATCGAGCCAGCATTACCATAGGCGCGCGGATTGCTTTATGGGAAGAACTGTTGCCCCGGTGGGTGGGCGCATTGCGCAAGCAGATACCGGATATGTCGATCCGCAGCGAAATCGGCTTTGAAGAAGATCTGATGCGGGGGCTGATTGAAGGCAGGATGGATGTGGGCTTGATGTACACGCCGCAGCATAACCCCGGTCTCCAGATTGAACATCTGTTTGATGAAAGGCTGGTGCTGATGACCACCGATCCGGATAAGCCGTGGCCGAACGAGGATTACATCTATGTGGATTGGGGGCCGGCATTCTATGCCCAGCATGCCAGCAGCTATCCGGACCTGGAGCGCCCTCCGCAGGTGGTCAATATCGGCTGGCTGGGGGTGCAGTTAATCATCAGCAACGGCGGCTCATGCTTTTTGCCTATACGCATGGCCGAGCCTTTAATCCAGGCCCAAAAATTATTCCATGTGCCCGGCAGCTTGAAATTCAGGCTGCCCGTGTATATGGTTTTTCCGCGTGACAGCGATTCCCCGGTATTGCAGCAGGTGGTGGATAGCTTGCGTTTATTGGCTGCTGCCGAGCAGCAAAAAACGGCGATTGAATAGGCTGGGGGCAGCCTTGTAAAATCTCATCCAAGTCTCTGCTTGGAGCGGGTGGCGGAAATGCTCCGGCAGGAGCCGGGCTGATAAGAACATGCACATGGGTATCTGGCGATGCCTTTTTTAACTTTGGGAGGTAACCATGAAGCTTCAACTTAAAAGGGCTTATGAATCCCCGGCCGATACCGATGGCATGCGCATCCTGGTTGACCGCCTATGGCCGCGCGGTCTCTCAAAGGCTACGGCCAAGATTGATTTTTGGGCCAAGGAGGTTGCGCCCTCAAATGAGCTTCGGCGCTGGTATCAACATGAGCCGGAGAAGTGGCCCGAATTCCGGCATAAATACCTTGCCGAATTACAAAGCAATCCGGAGCCGGTGCAGGAGCTTATCGCCAACATCGGCAATAGGAACGCCACTCTCTTGTTTGGCTCAAAGGAAGTTCGGCTCAACAATGCCGTAGTTTTAAAGGAATATTTGAAAACGCTTTGCTGAGGATCATGCGAGGACAGGCTGAAGCCCGGCCGCGTCCCGTCAAGCTGATGTTTCCAATTAAAGAGACTTATTTTTCCACTTGGGCGACATGAAAAGCGTCTGTGTAAATATCGCTCATGGATGCGCCTTTCAGAAACGCCATCTTTTTGGTGTGATTGATCATTTCCGGATGCCCGCATAGAAAAACCCGCCATCCGCTTAAAGTGTCAGTGGATGATAAGGCAACATCATGAGCACGGCCTTGGGCAATATCCGAATCAGTGTCTTCCCCGGAAAGGCAGGGAGTGTAATGGAAATTGTCAAACTTTCCGGCCAGTTCGCGCATTTCATCTATGAAATACAGGCCGTTAAGATCGCGGCTGCCATGAAACAAATGGATAGGCCCCGAGTGCTCTTGTGCCAAAGCATCGGCAATAATGCCGTACAGCGGTGCCAGGCCGCTGCCGGTTCCAATCAGCATCAGAGGCTGTTCCGCGCGCCCGGGCAGATAATGACAGGAGCCTTGCGCTTCTGAAAGGGCTAACTGGGCGCCTACCTCCAATTCATCATATATCCAACTGCTGAATTGGCCGTTCGGCAACCGGCGAATATGAAATTCCAGAATGTTTTCATCAGTCGGGATATTCGCAATCGAATAGCTGCGGGTTAAGCCATCAGGGCGTTTCAAATTAACAAACTGGCCGGCGAAAAAGGTAAAAGGTTTTTGGTATTCCAAAACCAGTTGTACGATGTCGGGCGTCAACAGCTGTTTTTTGATAACCGCGGCGTCAATTAAAGGGCCTTGATGGTTGGGCAGGGCAACGGTCATATCCTGCTCGGGATGGCAGACGCAAGCCAAAAAATAGTTCTGCTTTTGCAAGGTATCTTTCAGGCCGGCTTGGGCGGAGACAGGTGGAGAGTTATCAAGGCTGCGCATTAGGCAGGCTTGGCAAAGACCTTGGCGGCAACCATTAGGCACCTGTATGTTTTCCCTTAGCAGGGTTTCCAGTACAGACTCGCCCGGCTGGCAGGAAAATGTTGATTCGCCAATAGCTATGCTTCGCATGGTCTCCACCTGGTGTTTCAGTTATTTGCCCAATACGTCGTTACGGGTGCTTTCTGCAATGGCGGCAGCTTCGGCGATCAGTTCTTGCGGCACATTCAGTTCGTTTAACGTGGCGCCAAGATGCTCCATTACGGCATCGAAGTGGCTGCTATTCAAACCCATCTTGACTAGACGGGCATGAGCATTGCGCATATCTTGGCCTGTGTAATTATTCGGGCCGCCAAATGCCATGGTAAAAAAGGCCTTTTGTTTGGCGATTTGTTGATCCATGTCAGTATTGTCGAAAAAACGGTTGATGCGGTAGTCCGCCAGCACTTTGCGGTAGAAAATATCTACGGCGGCATTAACAGCCGCTTCGCCGCCGATTCTTTCGTAGAGTGTTTGGCCTGTTTCTTGAGTATCGCTCATCATTGGTCTCCAGTATGTGTAATGTAATTATTTTTATCTAAGCAAACTTGCTCATGAAAGAGTTTATAACAACAGATGATTTTTTGCTATATAAAACATTTATAAGTTATATCTGTCATAATGCGTTATTATTACGCACCCTTAACAACATAGGATGAATCCGCTAATGCCTCAGAAGATTAGTTCCCGCCAACATCAAATACTCGAACATTTGCTGGAAAGCAGGAATGGCTTGAGTGTTGATGAGCTGGCTAAAGCGCTGGATATTTCTAGAACAGGTGTACAGCAGCATTTTGTTGCTCTTGAGCGGGACGGCTATATCAAGAAAAGCACCCTTAATAAAACAGCCGGGCGACCGGTGACGATTTACGTTTTAACCGACAAAGGCAATAATTATTTCCCCAAGCAATATGCCTGGTTTTCAGAATTAATCCTTAGCGATTTGCAACAGGAAATCGGCCCAGAACGCTTTAAAGCCTATATGCAAAAACTGGGCAGCAAGCTGGCCGAAAAGCTGCGCGGCAAATTTGAAGGCAAAAGCTTGCCTGAGCGTATTGATGAGTTAGCCAAAGTCATGGCCGATCTTGGTTTTCAAGTAAAAGTGGATAGGGAGCCCGAAACTGAAAACCTGAATTTACAGGCTTATAACTGCATTTATCATGATCTGGCTCAAAAACACCATGAGATATGCGAGTTCGACTTGGTGCTGATGTCTTCGTTGCTGGACAAGGAGATTGAGCAGTTAAGCTGTATGGCCAAGGGCGATTGTAAGTGTTGCTTTAGAGTCAAGTAACTTAAACAGCGTCTAGCGTATAACGATCAATAAGCTGTCGGTAATAGTCGGCTTCATCGGTTTTTCCGCGTTTGATAACGCCGGCAAGGTAAATTCGGGCTTTTTTCACCAGCATTTTTGCCGCCGCTTGCCGGTTTTGTGCGGACAATTGACCGCCATCAATGATTTTTTGCAATGCGCTGATGCGGAACCGATCCATACCCCAGAATGCCATGGATAACTGGCCTTCATGGCCGCCATGCTTGTTTATTTGCGGCTGTTCAATCAATAAAACCGGGTAATTGGCGGCGATTCTGAGCCACAGGTCATAATCTTCACAGGAGGGCAGTTGGGTGTCAAACAGGCCTATGCCTGTAAATACCGAACGGTGTATTAAGGCCGTGGACGGCGATATTGCGCAGAGCGGCAAGCAATCGATAAAAATCCAGCCGCCTGTTTTGGCGTATTTTTTCGGCACGTCGACCCGGCATCCATTGCGTACCCAGTTTTCTTCGGTATGACAAATCCTGTACTCAGGGTTGGCCTTTAACGCTTCTATTTGGGCGGCCAGTTTCTCGGGCAGCCATTCATCGTCAGAATCCAGAAAAGCCAGCCAGTCCTCGGTCGCTTGCTGTATGCCAAGATTACGTGCCGCACTGACGCCGAGGTTGTCCTGACGATAATAGCGTACTTGAGGAAATTCCCGGCGGATCATTAGTTCCGTGCCATCGGTAGAGCCGTCATCGATCACTATGACTTCGGCCGGCAACGATGTTTGAGAGAAAGTAGATAGTAATGCCCGTTTCAGCAACTCTCGGCGATTATAAGTGGGAACTACTACTGATATTTTCATAAAATATCCTTATTATTTAATTAATTGTTGTTCTTTTCTGAGAATCGACATAAATTACAGCCACTAACTAAAACCACTAGGAGTGCGCTCATGTCGATTGCAGTTCAAATGAATTCGGAAAAAAAACAGCAGGCTTATCAACTGATAGCTGAATTACAAAAGGAAAGACAAGAACTCTGGTCTTTGTATTGTAATATTGCCGAACTTATACCTTTTTCAGCTAACCGGACGGTCAGGAAGAAGTTGGCCCGGTTTTCCGAAATACTCATCGATTATGTTTCTCTTGGCCATTTTGGGGTTTGCGAATATTTGTTCGCCGGTGCCGATAGCTTGGATCCGGCATTATCGGTTGTGGAGAAAATCGAGCTGGCGCTGTCGGCTTCTACAGAGGTGGCGGTATCGTTCAATGATAAATATGAAAGTGATGCCGCCATTATTCCTGATGAACTAAAACAAGACTTATCGGCTTTAGGTGAAAATCTGGCAATAAGAAGCGAATTGGAAGACCGGCTTTGTGACTTGATGCTGTGAAAGGGGCTGTCGTTATCGGCCAGTATGACGCGTACGGATAACCGGCGCATTTTATTCTACGGATTATATCGGCACGCTGTGTGAGTGCGGAACAGTCGCCTTATTTAAACGGTCGTTGATTGCCTGCCAGGGCTCTGTTTGCGGCGGTTGCTCTACCAGAATCACA
>Ga0208392_1000197_pt1 | contig 15855 bp, 13 predicted proteins | sample LakWasMeta3_LOW4_2_FD_183855 | JGI IMG/M metagenome (GOLD analysis project Ga0208392, IMG submission 183855) | Freshwater sediment methanotrophic microbial communities from Lake Washington under simulated oxygen tension - Sediment Metagenome... | ecosystem: Environmental > Aquatic > Freshwater >... | reverse complement strand
CAACGCTGAGAACTGACTTCACAGCTTTAGCTGAAAATGCAAAAAAAGATTTTATCCAGGCGCTAAGTGCAGATTTGCCGACTGTTGAACAGGCATTGGACAATAAAGTGCACGAAATACTTGATGCAGAAGTACCGCGTATTGAACTGGCGCTCACTGATAATATCAAAGCTGAAATTGAAAGGCTGCTTGAATCGGTACGACTGGTCTTTTCTAAATAGGTTTTAGTATTCCTCAAATAGACTTAAGCGTTATCTGTCAGTGTTTTGTAAGCTTCTGCTGATAGCAGTTTATGTTCTACGTCGCTGTCGCTGGTTTTGAATTTAAATATCCAGGCTTTGTAAGGAGTATCATTGATCTGTTCCGGTGCGTTAATCACGTCCTGATTAATCGCGGTCACTTCGCCATCTACCAGCGCATGTAAATCTGAACCTGTCTTAACTGACTCAACCAAACCACAGGGTTGCCCGGCTTTCAGTGTGCTACCAATAGCCGGCGCATCAACAAAAACAATATCTCCGAGTAAGTCTTGCGCGTAATCAGTAATGCCTGCTTCCCATATTCCATCGGCAACGGGTTTGGTCCATAAGTGCTGTGCGCTATAGAATAGAGCTTGCGGTATTTGCATAATATTTACTCAATAATTGTTAGTGATTATTTACGATAAAATTTTAACGTAATTTAGCCTGCTGGCGCTTTTATTTTTTATAATGAAAATAATTAAATTTATTAATGACAAACCTAAAGTTTTTATATAGTATTCAAGCGTAACTGTATGAGATAAAACATATTATGAAAAATATTTCACGTAAATTTTTACTTTTCTATATAGGCGCAATGCTCTGCATGCCGCCTATGGCTGCGCATGCCGCAAGTAAAAAGACTCAAAAGCAGATTACAGCAGGCAGTCATTTTAAAGCGGTTAAGTATAAGTCAAGCAGCCGCAATAAAATACATCATCGCCTGCGCGCGCAGAAAGCAGTGGCTGTTGATAGCTACGATGGCACGACCCCATTGAGACTGGCATCTGCAAAAGCAATTGTGATTAACCAGTTAACCGGTGAAACACTTTATGCCAAAAACACTAACGTACCGACACCGATTGCATCAGTAACAAAACTCATGACGGCAATGGTGATGCTGGATGCACAATTGGCCCTTGATGAACCGCTTTCTATTGGCGATCAGGATGTGGATTACCTGAAAGGTACAAGCTCAAGGTTAGCTGTGGGTACAACGCTTACCCGTGGTGAATTACTACAGCTGGCGTTAATGGCATCTGAAAATCGTGCTGCTTCAGCGCTTGGCCGTCATTATCCTGGCGGTAAACCTGCATTTGTTCAGGCCATGAACAACAAGGCCAAGTTGCTTGGTATGCAATCAACACGCTTTGTAGATTCAACCGGTTTGGATAGTAACAACGTTTCAACGGCTGAAGACTTGGTCAAGATGGTCAATGCGGCATACCATTATCCTGAGATTCGTCAGGTCAGCACATTGCCATCACAGGAAGTGACTTTGTTTGGCAGGCAGAATCCGCTTAATTTCGTTAATACCAATGCTTTGGTGCGTGGCGGTAACTGGATAATTGGCTTGTCTAAAACTGGCTTTATTAATGAAGCCGGACGTTGCCTGGTTATGCAGGCTGAAATTTCAGGTCAGCCAACCATCATTGTGTTGCTTGATTCAGCTGGAAAAATGACGCGTATTGGTGATGCTAATCGTATTCGCAAATGGGTAGAGCGTAATGATGCAAACTCACTGGGCGACCATGTGCATGGTTAGTTAAATAGGCTATAAAAAAATATCAGAATTACAGGTAATAAAAAAGCGGCTTAAGGCCGCTTTTTTATTACCTGTAAACTTTTAAGTACAACTTACTTTTCTGTTTTTTTAACACTGGTTTTCTTGGCAGCAGTTTTCTTAATGCTTGGTTTTGCAGCAGCGGCTTTGCTGGTGCTAGCTTTAGGAGTGCTGGCTTTAGTAGTTTTTGCTTTAACAGGAGTGGCTTTTTTAGCGGCTGCAGTTTTAGTAGTTGCCGCTTTAGTCGTGCCGGCTTTCTTAACTGGAGCCTTTTTGGCAGGAGCTGCTTTAGCTGCCTTTGCCGTTAACAGTTCGAGTGCTTCTTCCAGGGTCAGTGCTTCTGGCTCAACACTTTTTGGCAGTGTTGCCCGAATTTTCCCATGCTCAACATAAGGGCCGTAGCGGCCTGCATAAATTTCAATCTGCCCGTCTTCTGTCGGGTGATCACCCAGCGAGCGTATTGGTGCCGGCCCTGTGTTTGCCTGAGCCAGCAGAGTAACGGCTTCTTCCGGGCTGATTGTGAATACACTCATGCTCTTGGGAATAGACTTGAATTTGGCATCGTGATTTACATAAGGCCCGAAGCGTCCGATATTGGCCACGATTTTCTTGTTGGTCACCGGGTGCAAACCTAAATCACGCGGCAAAGACAGCAGCATATTGGCTGTTTCCAGATTTACATCTGCCAGCGGAATCTCTTTAGGAATACTTACACGTTTGGGTTTCTTTTTATCACCTTCAACAGCCAGGCCTAATTGCAGGTAAGGGCCATATGGACCGTTCATGAGCAGGATTTCTTTGCCTGATTCCGTATCAGTACCAATGGCTACCGGATCGGCGCCTAGGGCCGCCGCGCCGCCTATGCTGCGTTTATAGTCACATTTAGGAGTGTCGTTATAGCCGGTACAGCCAATAAAAGTACCGTAGCGACTGAGTTGTTTCTGTAATGGCTTGCCGCATTTGGGGCAAGCTTCATCAATCAATTCATTGCCAGGACGATCTACATCGGCTTTTTCATGGATCTGTTTGTTGAAGTCTTTCCAGAATTCATCCATCAGTGGAATCCACTCACGTTCGCCGTCTGCTACGCTATCCAGCGCATTTTCCAGGTTAGCAGTAAAGTCATAGTCCACGTATTTGGTGAAATGTTCGGTCAGGAATTTATTAACCACACGCCCTACATCGGTTGGTGTGAAGCGTTTTTTATCCAGTAATACATATTCGCGATCCTGCAGGGTGCTGATGATGGTGGCATACGTCGAAGGGCGTCCAATGCCATATTCTTCCAACACCTTAACCAGACTCGCTTCAGAGTAGCGTGGTGGAGGTTCGGTGAAGTGTTGGTCACCATAGATTTTTTGTACCGTCAGCACTTCGCCGGTTTCAAGCTGCGGCAGTTTGCTTTCGCCTTCTTCTTCCTCGTCGTCAGAGCTTTCCATATACACGGCAATAAAACCCGGGAATACCAGGGTTTGACCGGTAGCGCGAAACAGGTTGGCATCACTGCCTACGCTCAGATCAACACTTACTGCATCAAACTTAGCTGGCGCCATTTGGCAAGCCAGCGCGCGCTTCCAGATCATTTCGTATAATTTGAATTGCTCATCAGTCAAAAACTGGCGAACCTGTGTCGGCGTACGTGCAATATCAGTTGGGCGTATCGCCTCATGCGCTTCCTGAGCGCTTTTAGATTTTGTTTTGTAAACAACCGCAGATCTTGGCAAGTAATCCGGTGCAAAATTCTTTTTCACGTAATCGCGGATTTGTGCAACGGCATCTGCTGCCAAACTGAATGAGTCGGTACGCATGTAGGTGATTAAACCCACAGTGCCGCTACCTACATCAACGCCTTCATACAGCTGTTGCGCAACACGCATGGCACGTGCGGTGGTGAAGCCGAGTTTGCGCACGGCTTCCTGTTGCAGGGTTGATGTGGTGAACGGTGCAGCCGGGCTGCGGCTTCGTTGTTTTTTCTCGACGCGGGATACTGTTGTTTTTCCGGCACTTGCCAGTAACAATTTACCGACTATGTCAGCCTGTTGATCATGATTGATCACAGTAAACTGCTCAACTTTTTCGTTGTTCAACTGCACCAGTTTTGCAGTAAAGCCATGACTATGTTTGAGTGCATCAAGATGTATAGACCAGTATTCCTGGGATTTAAATGCTTCAATTTCAAGCTCGCGTTCTACAATCAGGCGCAGAGCCGGGCTCTGTACGCGACCTGCGGATAAGCCGCGGCGGATTTTTTTCCACAATAATGGTGATAAATTAAAGCCGACCAGATAATCCAGTGCGCGACGTGCCTGCTGTGCGTTAACCATAGGCATTGAAATGTCGCGTGGTTCGGCGATTGCATGCTCAACCGCGTTTTTGGTGATTTCATGAAACACTACACGTTTCATGAGTTTGTTCTTGAGCAGGTTTTTGGATTTCAGGATCTCGGCAATATGCCATGAAATCGCTTCACCTTCGCGGTCCGGGTCGGTTGCGAGGTAAATGCTGTCTGCTTTTTTTACCGCTTTGGCAATGGCATCCACATGTCTGCTGTTGCGCTCAATGATGTCGTATTTCATGGCGAACTGGTTTTCAGTATCGACCGCGCCATTTTTGGGAATTAAATCACGGACATGGCCATAAGAAGCGAGTACTTCAAAATCACTGCCCAGATATTTTTGCAGCGTTTTCGCTTTTGATGGAGATTCAACAATGAGTAGTTTTGACATGAATGCCTATTTATAAGGTGTTTATTTGCTAGCAGTTCGGATAATAGCAAGGTAAATCACTAAAATACAACAAGTTAAGCTGCAAGGCATGTAAATTTATTTAGTACAGCTTACTTGTTACGCACGAATTCGATCTTGCTGCCTTCAGTGCTGGCAAGGCTGAGTGCGGCGCCTTCATTGGCGATGTCACCAAATAGCGGGTCTTCATCATCTGCTTTGGCTTGGCTTAAACCCTTAAAGTCGTACAAATCAGTATCCGCTAAGTGTGATGGTTCAACATTGGTGATAGCGCGAAAGATATTATTGATACGACCCGGCTGTTCGCGCTCCCAGCCTTGTAGCATGTCTTTGACTTTCTGGCGCTGCAGGTTTTCCTGACTGCCGCATAAATCACACGGAATAATCGGGAATTCCATCTGACGCGCGTAGCTGGCAATATCCTTTTCACTGCAATAGGCCAGTGGACGGATCACAATATTCTGCTTATCGTTGGTCGCAAGCTTAGGCGGCATTGCCTTTAACTTTGCGCCAAAGAACAGATTCAAAAACAGGGTTTCTACAATGTCGTCACGGTGATGGCCTAACGCAATCTTGTTGGCACCAAGTTCTTTGGCTGTAGTGTAGATCACGCCGCGACGCAGACGTGAGCATAATGAACAGGTCGTTTTGCCTTCCGGGATTTTTTCTTTAACAATTGAGTAGGTATCCGCTTCAACAATACGGTAATCAATGCCCAGCTTTTCAAAGTAAGCCGGCAGAATGTCTGCAGGGAAGCCAGGTTGTTTCTGATCCAGATTCATCGCAATCAGCTTGAAGTTGATTGGGGCGCGCTCCTGTAAAGCGAGCAAGATCATGAGCATGGCATGTGAGTCTTTGCCCCCGCTCATGCATACCAGCACGGTGTCGCCATCTTCTATCATATTGTAGTCGCCTATCGCCTTGCCGGTTGCACTGATCAGGCTGTTACGCAACTTGATGAAGTTGTTGGAATGGTTATCTGGTAAATGTTTAATCATAAAGTAATATTTAATCGTTTTGTTACACCGGGTATCGGCGTTAAGGTTTGCTGAATGTATAGGGTTTTTATAGATTCAATGAGCGGCCGCCATCTACAGCCAGCACGTGACCGGTAATGAACGGTGCATCATAAATCAGGAACTTGGCGGCTTTAGCCACGTCATCTGGCGTACCTACACGCTTAAGCAGGGTCTGGTTAATGACTCGCTGGCGGTAGACCTCATCAAACTGCGGATTGCCTTCAGGCCATTGCACAGGCCCAGGAGCAACCGCATTCACTCGCACTTCAGGGCTTAACTCCTGTGCTAACGATTTGGTCAGAGTGACTAATCCGGCTTTTGCCACACTGTATACAATATAGCCTTTTTTCGGCCGTTCAATATGCATGTCTGTAATGTTCACAATGCAGCCATGACTTTTACGCAGCTCTGCAGCTGCAGCCTGCGCCAGAAATATTGGGGCTTTAAGGTTGCTGCCCATTAAATCCTGCCAGTTCTCTTCATTGATCTGGCCGATTTCAGTCGGGTAATAAGTAGATGCATTATTAATAAGTACATCTAACTTGCCGAAATGCTTTACAGTTTCATTGACTAAATTCGGCAACACGGCAATGTTAAGTAAGTCGCCCTGGATAATCGCTACTGAATTCGGGCGCAGTAAATTCAACTCTGCCTGCAAGGCACGCGCTTCAGCCGCACTGGTATTGTAGTGAATCATCAGGTGCGCGCCGTGCGTGTGCAATTCTCTGCAGATTGCTGCCCCTACACGCTTTGCACCGCCGGTAATTAAAACGATTTTATTCTTAATTGTATTCACAGTCTGCTTTCTTTCTCTTTTGGGCACTTCTATAAATTCAAATTGCTACCCGTAAAGGGCATCACCACCAATCTAAGCCGCTAAAGCTGCAAGATTGGTGCGATAAATCAGACAAGGCGCGAATAAAAAATTAAGACGCTGTATATAATCAATATATAAGGAATAATTTTTTATGCGCAACGCAGTATGATGACGGAATTTTAATTTATAGAAGTGCCCTTAAATATTATAATGGCTTATGAGTCTATTACCTATTCCTAATGCTGAGGCGCAGGCGCACAGCCAGCAATTAGCTGCACATATTCAAAACCAGATCGGCCAGCATCAAGGCTGGATATCATTTGCCGACTTCATGCAGATGGCCTTATACGAACCGCAACTAGGTTATTACAGCGGCGGCGCGAAAAAGTTCGGTCATGGCGGTGATTTTGTCACTGCGCCTGAAATTTCCCCGCTGTTTGCACAAACGCTGGCTCATCAGGCGGCGCAGGTTTTGGCCGATACGCATGGCAGTATCATGGAGCTTGGTGCTGGTACCGGTAAATTGGCACTGGATCTGTTGCTGGCGCTGCAGGATTTAAAGCAGCTGCCTGAACAATATTGCATTATGGAAGTTAGCGCTCACTTGCGTCATATTCAGCAGGAGACTTTGCAAAAATCGCTGCCAGCTGAGTTGATGCAGCGCGTAGTCTGGCTGAATCATTTACCGCAGGATTTTGTAGGTATCATCATTGGCAATGAAGTGCTGGATGCGATTCCGGCACATCTGATTCACCATGCAGCACAGGGGTTGCATGAGAGAGGTGTTGCTTTCAACGGTAATTTTGTCTGGGAAGATCAGCCCCTGCTGTCTGGTAGCTTATTTGAAGCGGCTAGCGCTTTGGCATTGCCGCAAGATTATTTGACCGAGATTTGTCCGGCGGCCTCCGGATTGATAGCAAGCCTGGCGAATGTGCTTAAAACCGGCGTCATTATTATGCTGGATTATGGATTTTCGGCACGTGAGTATTATCACCCGCAACGCAATCTTGGCACTTTGATGTGCCATTATCAGCATTATGCGCATACCGAGCCACTGGTCTATGTTGGCCTGCAGGATATTACAGCACATGTGGATTTTACGAGCATCGCCCATGCCGGCGTTAACAATGACCTGGAACTTGCTGGCTTCTGCACTCAGGCACAGTTCTTGATGAATTGCGGCATCCTGGACTTGATGTCAAATGTATCGCCGCATGATATGGCAAACTACGCGCCATTGGCAGCTGCAGCGCAAAAGCTATTGTCACCGGCCGAGATGGGTGATTTATTTAAAGTGATTGCCTTCAGTAAGCAGTTTGATGCACCGCTGCTCGGTTTCTCTGCGGGCGATAAATCACATACCCTATAACAAAGCACTAAAGTTGCCTGCGCGAGAAAATTGCTGCGTTGCGCGGTTTCTTGGTTCTGCGTTTCCTAAAGTATAATACGCGCCATGAACGAATTAAATCCAAAAGAAGACACCCAAGATGACAAAGCTGAGGCGCATGACGCCAGCCAGCGCCGCATTCGCAGCTTTGTGTTGCGTCAAGGCCGTTTAACAAAAGGTCAGGCACGTGCGCTGGAAACCGTTTTTCCAAAATTCGGTATTACTTACACACCGGAATTGATAAATTTGAGCACGCAGTTTGGCCGTACCGACAGTAAAAAAATACTGGAAATCGGCTTCGGCATGGGGGAGACCACTGCGAAAATCGCGCAGACCTTGCCTGAGTGTGATTTTCTGGCAGCAGAGGTGCATACACCGGGCGTGGGCGCACTGCTTAAGTTGATTGATGAGCTGGCGCTAACTAACATCCGTGTGGTCCAGCATGATGTAGTTGAAGTGTTGCAAAATATGCTGCCGGATGCAAGTCTGGATGGCATCCATATTTTCTTCCCGGATCCATGGCATAAAAAACGCCATCACAAACGTCGTTTAATCCAGTCTGAGTTTGTGAAACTCTTATGCACTAAGCTAAAGCCGGACGCTTATATCCATGTGGCAACGGATTGGCAGGAGTATGCGGAATGGGTGTTAGAGGTTTTGTCAGCCGAGCCGCAACTACAGAATACGGCTGAAGATTACGCAGAGAAGCCAGCTTATCGACCACTCACCAAGTTTGAAAACCGCGGTATCAAGCTCGGACATGGTGTTTGGGATATGGTATTTACGCGTAAATAACAACTGTTTTATCCGGCCCGGTTATTTTAGCCAAGCTATATGCCTTTTAATTACCTTGACATTGCAAATGAGAATCATTATCATTTGCAAACGAGTGATTGAAAGGAATAAGTCATGAATAAGAAACAAATCATTGGTAAAACAATTTTACCGAGCAATACCGAATGCAAGGTTACTTACAGCAATAGCAGTGATGTTGTTGAAGTGCAGCTGGGCGGCACTTCACTGCGATTTAATGCAGATAGTTTTATTCTTTTGAATGAATTGCTAAGAAAGGCTGCTGCTAAAGTCATAATGCAGACAGCCATTGTGAACGTTTGATTAGTCAGTCTGCTCTTCATTTTCATCGGCAAATAGCCATTTACCGATCACCTTCTCGGCTTCTTCAACACCTTGCTTTTTCAAGCTCGAAAATAACTGGATAGTACATTCACTGTTGTAGTGGTTGCCCCAGGTTTCAATCAGTTCCTTGCGTACTCTATTTAAAGTCAGTGACGCTTCGCCTCTGGAGAGTTTGTCTGATTTGGTTAACAGTACATGCACTGGTTTACCGCTAGGGCAAAACCAGTCCAGCATCTGTCTATCCAGTGGTGTAAGCGGGTGACGGCTATCCATCACTAACACCAAACCACCCAGGCTTGAGCGCTCGCTTAAATAGCGCGCCAGCACATTCTGCCAATGCGCACGCATGGATTCAGGCACTTTTGCGTAACCATATCCGGGTAAGTCAACCAAGTGCCTGTCATTACCTAATGTAAAAAAGTTAATAAGCTGTGTGCGGCCTGGTTGCTTACTGACGAAAGCCAGGCGGTTATGGTTAGCCATCGTATTGAGTGCACTGGACTTGCCCGCATTGGAACGCCCGGCAAAAGCAACTTCAATACCGCTGGCTGGCGGCAAGTCACGTAAGTGATGTGCTGAGATAAAAAATGTAGCATTTTGAAACAAAGGCATAAAAATCCAATTCTGTTGAGCGGCTTCTTTAAGTAGTAATGTGAGGTTGATTTGACAGATCGCAATGTGACCTGAGTCCACATATATTCGACTATTTAAAGGAATTGCTGATATCGTGAAAAATGCTATCACGAATACTAGTTTTTAGCTAAAATAGCGTGTTAATTAGTTGAATAATTTAGATTTAGGAGCAGTAATGCAATTTCGTCATATAGCGTGGTTAGTATCCAGTCTTATGTTAACAGTGTCTGCTGAGGTGCTTGCGGAAGAGCCAGCTCAAAAATCTGCAGAGCAGACGATTAATAACGTGTGTGCAGCTTGCCATGGTGCAGATGGCAACAGTGCGATTACACTTAATCCAAAATTAGCAGGTCAGCATCCGGAGTATCTTGAAAAGCAGCTGACTGAATTCAAGTCAGGTAAACGTGCAAATGCGGTAATGTCAGGCATGGCTGCAGGTTTAAGCGAGCAAGACATTAAAGATATTGCTGCTTATTTTGCTGCAAAAAAACTGACACTGGCCCAAGCTACAAAAAATGGCGCCGGTTCACTGGGTGAAAAAATTTATCGCGGTGGTGTAGCAGCCACTGGCGTGCCAGCCTGTGCGGCTTGCCATAGCCCGAATGGTGCTGGTTTGCCTAAACAGTTCCCGCGCCTTGGTGGTCAGCACGCTGATTACACACTCGCGCAACTTAAAACTTTCCGTACCGGCGAGCGTGCAAATGCGCCGATGATGATGGCGATTGCAGCTAAAATGACCGATGCTGAAATGGCAGCCGTAGCGGACTATATCCAAGGTTTGCGTTAATTTAATGTATTGAAAATAAGGGTAGCATGCGCTACCCTTATTTTTTGACGTCAATACGATGTCTGGCTAGGCCATATAATTTAGACGTATTAATAAAAATTGCCAAAAGTTTTTAATGGGTGACTGGCAACTATATCTATTTTGTTGAAGTCTTAGCTAGAACCACTGGATAAAGCAGTCTGGATGACACAAAGACATCCCGCTGTTTTAGCCTTTCTCTCACTTAGAGTGCTGTATTTTGAATCCAAAACTATCATTAACTAGAAACTTCTTTGATCTGCTCAGTTCGATGCGCTTTGCAGTGAGTCTGTTGAGCGTTTTAGGCGTTGCTTCGATCATTGGTACAGTATTAAAACAGAATGAGCCGTATGAAAATTACATCATTAAATTTGGACAATTCTGGTTTGGTTTATTTGAAAAATTAGGCCTGTATGATGTTTATCATAGTGGCTGGTTTCTGCTGATATTGCTGTTTCTGGTGGTATCCACCAGCTTGTGTATTTATCGCAATACACCATCGATGCTTAAAGAGTGGCGTACATTTAAAGAGCATGCCACTGAAAAATCACTCAATGCTTTCAGCCATCAGGAAACATACAGCAGCAATGCATCAACAGATGAATTAAAACAGAAACTGATACAGTTTTTGACCGCAAAAGGGTTCAAATTCAAGTTCAGAACACAGGAAGATGGTAGTGAACTGATTGCCGCCAAGGCTGGTACGCATCAACGCTGGGGTTATATTTTCACCCACGTTGCCATGGTTGTGATTTTGTTCGGTGGTTTGCTGGATGGTAATTTGCCTTTCAAGATTCAGGAAATGCTAGGCTATAAACGCATTGAAACACTGGATATTCCAGAGTCGCAAGTAGCTCCTGAAAGTCGGCTCAGTATTTTTAACCCTTCTTTCCGTGCCAATATGACGTTGCCGGAAGGCGTGAGCGACAATGTAGCATTCGTGCGAGTGCGTGATGGATACCTGGTGCAGGAACTGCCATTCAGAGTGGCACTCAAAGACTTTAGAATCGAGCATTACGCAACAGGTCAGCCTAAGTCGTTTGAGAGTGATCTGGTGATTATTGATCCTGATTTAAAAGAGCCGATTACCAAAACCATCAGCGTGAATCATCCGCTGACATATAAAGGTATTGCTATTTATCAGTCTGACTTTCAGGATGGTGGTACAACGCTGAATTTTAAAGTGTGGAATTTATTTGCGCCAAACGCTGAAACGCAACTACTCACTGGCGCGATTTTTCAGAATGGAGTTTTGGGTGAGGGCGATGATGCTCTGAAGGTTGAGTTTAACGACTTCCGTAAATTCAATATCATCAATATGTCACCGGATGGTAAAGGCAAGCCGCAGAATGTAGGCCCGAATATTACTTATAAACTTCGTGATAACCGAGGTCAGGCGAAAGAGTATGTAAATTACATGCAGCCGATGCAGATTGACGGCAGGCACTATTTCTTATCCGGTATGCGTGAAACGGTGCAGGACGAATTCCGTTATTTAAGAATTCCGGTAGATAGTGATTTTGGCATGGATGGTTTCATGAACTTCAGGGCTACCATGCTGGATGCTGCAAAGTATCCAGAAATCGCCCAGAGAATTGCGCGTAATTCTATTGATGTGAAGAAAGACCCGGCAGTAAAGAAACAGTTTGAGGAAAGTGTAGTGCAGCTACTTACGGTGTTTGCAAAAAGTGGTTATACCGGCGTGGCGCAAGTGATAGAAAAAAGTGTGCCCGAGAAAGAGCGCGAAGCAGTCGCCAGAACATATATCAAAATGGTGAGTGTTGCTGCGTTTGAGGCATATAACATGAGTCTGGAGGCAAAAAACAAGCCTTTATTGGCAAGTAATGCTGATACCGAAACTTTATTGCGTGACAGCCTGAATGCGTTCAGCGATATTTTCTTCTTCGGCACACCGTATTACTTGCAGTTAGAACAGTTTGAGCACAAAGAGGCGAGCGGTTTGCAGCTTACAAAATCACCTGGTCAAAAGTGGGTGTATCTGGGATCTGTTTTGCTGGTATTGGGTATTTTTTCGATGATGTATATCCGCGAAAGAAGAATCTGGCTGTCAATAAGGCCTGGTAAGCAGCAAGTGCATTTTGCAATGGCATCAAATCGCAAGAATCTGGATTTTGAAAAAGAGTTTAATTTATACCGTGAGCAGCTGAGAAGCTTGATCGGCTAAAGGAAGTTAAGGAATAAATAACTATGAATAACTCACTCGAATATCAACAAAAAAACTTGCTGCAAAGTCTGCGCTGGCAAGATTGGCTTTATGCGCTGATTGTATTTGCGGGTTCTATCTTTGCTTTTGTTAAGTATTCACAGTATATGGATATTTATGAAGTGTCTTTCCTGTTTGGTGCGGCAACCTTGGCAAGTTATTTGGGCTGGAAGTGGAAGGGACTTGGCAAACTAGTGCTGGCTGTTGGAATCATCAGCGTGTTTTCTATCAGTTTGTACGACGGTGAGCAGGCAAAAGCAACACAGGTGTTCTTGCTTAAATTCCTGATATCAAGCCAGTCTGCCATCATGTGGATGAACGTGCTGTTTGTATTGGCAATGGTGACTTATTGGTTTGCAATGTATAAGCGCAGCGACTTTGCCGGTAAGGTTGCATCTGCTTTAACCTGGTCTGCAGTGCTTTTCGGTTTCGTAGGTTTAATGGTGCGCTGGTATGAGTCTTATCTGATCGCGCCTGATGTCGGCCATATTCCAATCAGTAATCTGTATGAAGTGTTCATTCTGTTTTGCCTGATTACATCGCTACTTTATTTACACTACGAGCAAAAGCTTAATACCAAACAGTTGGGTGGCTTTGTGTTGTTGGTAATTAATGCCGCCGTAGGTTTTATCCTCTGGTATACCTTTGATCGTCAGGCACACAATATTCAGCCTCTGGTTCCTGCACTGCAGAGTTATTGGATGAAAATACACGTGCCAGCAAACTTTGTAGGCTATGGTGCATTCTCATTGGCGGCAATGGTGTCGGCTGCATATCTGCTGGCTGATAAAGGCATATTGGCATCACGCCTGCCTAGCCTCGATGTGTTGGATGACTTAATGTATAAATCCATCGCTGTTGGCTTTGCATTCTTTACGATTGCTACAATTTTAGGTGCCATGTGGGCAGCTGAAGCATGGGGCGGTTACTGGAGCTGGGACCCGAAAGAAACCTGGGCACTGATTGTTTGGTTGAATTATGCTGCATGGTTACATCTACGCATGGTTAAAGGCCTGCGCGGGCCATTGCTGGCGTGGTGGGCGCTTATCGGCCTGCTGGTTACGACCTTTGCATTCCTGGGTGTGAATATGTTTTTGAGTGGTCTGCATTCTTACGGTACGCTGTAATTTAATAAGGTAACCCTTAATCAACCCGAATCAGCGCGAGTTCACTCCTTCCCCTATTAGGGGGAAGGCTGGGATGGGGGTGTATGTTGTATTACGTAAGCTTTAATTCCACCCCCACCCTAACCCTCCCCTTGCAAAGGGGAGGGAATAATATTGCTGAAATTTTAATTTCTATTATTATATGACCGACGTATAGGTCAAATCTTGTGAGTCACACCGCAAAGCAAGGTCAGCATCCGCCCTTGAGCTTTTCTATTTAATTGGCAACCATTTCCAACCTGAAGCGCACTTCGCCATCCTCATTGTCGGTCAAGCTCAACTCATACCCAGCAAGCCTTGCCTGTTGGGCTGCGTGGTATAAACCCACCCCTAAGCCATTACTTGAACTGATGTTGGACTTAAATAACTTATTTGCTATTTCAGGTGGAATCGCTGAACCGGTATCGGTCACTTCAAGGCAGAAGTGACTAGATGGCATCAAGCTGACGTTAATTTTTACACCTTGTTCGCGCTTGGCTTTTGTCAGCGCATTCTGCAGTAAATTATCTACGACGCTATCAAGCACATCAATGTCGATATCGGTTTTGGGTAGATTAGCCGGGGCCTCAAACTCAATCTGGTAATGCGCACTGATCTGTTTGAAGTTTGTCCACCACAGGCTGACTTTCTCCTGGTTTTTTCTTTCAACGCTTGGCAACTCAAGCTTGGTCAGTGTATTGGCTAAGCGTCGACTTAATCTTGGTAACTGCGTTTTGATAAGCTCGATCAGCTTGGCGTCATTAGCCGCATCTTGATTCTGTTCAACCGCTGACGATAATGTGCCAAGTGATTGCAGTATGTTTTTAATGTCATGCGTCAAGCGTGAGCCTGTTTCATAAAGCGTTTGCATGTACATGTTCTTACTGATGGTTTCTTCACGGCACTTGGCTTCGTAAAACTCTTCAATAATCTGTGTTAATAACTGTACATGCAAGTACATGGCAGGGGTGAATTGCCAGCGCGAGTACATGGTAAGCTGCAATTGTTGAAAGTTGTAGGTGGTTACATGTTCGCTGGCCTTGCCAAACTCCTGCTTCTGCTTATCGTGCTGCCAACTCAACCCGCTCACCCAATTAAGTGCGGCTAGTTCGTGCATGGCAGCTAGCAGAAAATCGTCTGATGATGACTGCTTCTCGGCATGATTGGCAATATTTCTTATCCACTGTTCAAATGGCAAGCCAACGCTCAGCAAGTAGCGTGACATCAGGAGCTCAAGGCCTGAAAAGGTTTTGCTCGGGTTCCATAGCCAGCTTACTGCGACCAGCGTTGCTGCTAAGCCGAAAACCACAAAAATAAGCAGCTTGAGGTAGTGAATTTGCCAGATAACGCCAATCGCAAAACTGCCCAATATCAAGATTACCGTCAGCAGGAAAATTAATAGCGTATAAAAAAAATCAATATTGCGCGCCTGCGTCGCTGGTTTGTGCGAGGCAGGCAAGAATAAAATAGCGAGCGGCAGTATCGGTAACAGATAATTCAGCACAAATTCCGCTGCTGCCAAATCACCATTTGCATCGATCAGCTTTGGCACCACCCAAATCAGCAGGATAGTAAGCAGATAGGATGCTGCTAATATTTTAGGTAAACGGCCATACTTTGCACTGCTGGATAAAGCGCGGCCGCCAATGAGTGAAAATAGCCCTGCAACCCAGAATGCAATGAACCATAAGTTCTTGAACAGCACCGCTGCAGCAGCAGCGAATACAAGAATAAGCAATACCTGCTGCCAGTTAAGCGCCTTGTTGTGGCGCAGAATCGGCTGCCACAGCAAGAAAAAACCGTAATGGCATAACAGCAGCGCATTAAAAAAGGCGCTGGTATCACCCCAAACCAGCAGTGCGTGCAGCGATAAAATCGCCAGTGCCATCAGGCGGTCGGCGTCATCCAGCACTGATCGATAAAGTTTGTACAATGGCTGCATAAATATTAACTCATGGGTAAAACGTGTGGTTTTGATAGTATTAATTTTCAGCTTCAGCAAGTAATATAGCTAATATGCTGTTTGCAAGACGAACGTGCAGGTAAATTTTTAACAATAAATTATGCAATGTTTAATTATTTCTTATAGAATGCTTGCATAATCTGGGCAATTACAATAAATAAAAGTTGGTATGTGAATT